>Ga0315315_10006493_pt1 | contig 10807 bp, 12 predicted proteins | sample M140m3416metaG_FD_203699 | JGI IMG/M metagenome (GOLD analysis project Ga0315315, IMG submission 203699) | Ammonia-oxidizing marine archaeal communities from Monterey Bay, California, United States - M1 40m 3416 | ecosystem: Environmental > Aquatic > Marine > Intertidal zone | place: USA... | reverse complement strand
ATCGTTAACTGCAGATCAAGAATCAAGTGCTACAAAAGCTGTGAAAGCTTGTTTAGACTCTGGCTTCGAGGATTGCCCATATTAAGAGAAAATATTTAGGGTAGGTGTTATAAAATATACTTACCCTAATTTTCAAAAATATTTTTTATTTCTTCTTTCCATTTTAATAGATGTACAAACATGTTATCTATTTTTGTGTTTGTGCTGACCTTCTCTCCCCAAACGAAAGAGCCTGCTAAAATTAAATCAGCATAGGAAATTTTATCACCCAATATGAAAGTTCTATCTGATAAATGAATATTTAAAAATTTACAATTTTGCAGGAATTCATTATTTACGATAAGTAAATTTTTAGCTTGATAATCCCTAGGATGTTCTCCGAATCTATTGGTTCTTGAAGTAATAAAATAATCTCTATCATCTTCATCCAAATGGAAACTTATGTCATTTAATATTCTTTGAACGATTGACCTGTTGAGAAAAGTATCGGCCCAATTATTAATAAATGTAATTGATTCAATATTCGATGAGGATATTAAAATAGTTGAATGATCAAAATACTTTTTCTCAATATACTTAGCTATAATAAATGAATCAGATATTTTTTCATCATTATCGAGTATCGTAGGAAGCCGAGACTCTCCAAAGAAATTATTTTTTATTCGAGCAGTGAATGTTGTTGGTATTATTTGGTACGGTATATTCTTATAGTTGAGTAAATACTTAATTCTCCAACAATATGGGCTGAAACTTAAATTATCTTTTCCAACAAGGTCATATAATTTTATCATAAAATTTCCTTATAAATGAATGATCTATCCTGTTATAGGGTTCGTATCTTTATTATGTTGTAAAAGTCAATTGTAATACAAATATTAATATTATAATACTTGTTATAACGTCGAATTTATAATAATAATAATTCTAAGTAATTTGGAAATAATAATGAACCCAATTATATTTGACTATTTGCCGATTTTGATTTTTATTGGAGTTGCAATAGTAGTATCTGGTGCGCTGCTGGGCTCTTCTTTTTTTATTGCCAAATCAAATCCTGATACAGAAAAATTGTCGACTTACGAATGTGGCTTTGAACCATTTGAAAGTGCACGTGTTAAATTTGATATCAGGTTTTATCTTGTTGCCATATTATTTATAATTTTTGATTTGGAAGTAGCTTTTTTATTTCCCTGGGCTATTACACTTGGAAGCATTGGTGTATTTGGCTATTTCTCCATGATGATATTTTTATTTGTTCTTACGATAGGATTTATATACGAATGGAAAAAGGGTGCGTTAGAATGGGACTAGTATGACGATTCAAGACCAAACCGTAAATCAAGACGATTATTTCAAAGAATTATCTGGTGAATTATCAGATAAGGGTTTCTTAGTAACATCCGTAGATGAAATAATAAACTGGGCACGAACAGGATCACTTATGTGGATGACATTTGGTTTAGCTTGTTGTGCTGTGGAAATGATGCAAGCATCAATGCCTCGATATGATTTAGAGCGCTTTGGAACAGCACCTCGTGCTTCACCAAGACAATCAGACTTGATGATTGTTGCTGGAACGTTGACTAATAAAATGGCTCCAGCATTAAGAAAAGTTTATGATCAAATGCCCGAGCCAAGGTATGTTATTTCGATGGGAAGCTGTGCAAATGGAGGTGGTTACTATCATTATTCTTATTCAGTTGTTAGAGGTTGTGACCGCATAGTTCCAGTGGATGTGTATATTCCTGGCTGCCCACCAACTGCAGAGGCCCTTCTATATGGCATCCTCCAACTTCAAAGAAAAATAAGAAGAACGGGAAATATAGTTAGGTAATTTGGTAAATCTTATGGCTATAAATTCTAAAACTGTAAATATGTCTGATAGTGATATATGTGACCTTTTAAAAAAGAAGTATAAAAAGTCGATAATATCAGTTTCAGTAAAACCAGATCTCACAATTACTATTGAGCCAGCAATAATAGTTGATTGCATTAAATACTTAAAAGAATCGAGATTACTTCAATTTCATACATTTATTGATATTTGTGGGGTGGATTATCCAAATAAACCAAACCGCTTTACTATAGTTTATCACTTGCTCTCAATGACAAAGAATAAGAGAATCAGAGTTAAATTATCAATTCAAGAGAGTGACTCAGTTGAATCACTAGTCAGTATTTTTCCATCAGCAGATTGGTTTGAAAGAGAGGCCTACGATATGTATGGAATTAAGTTTGCGAACCATCCAGATCTTAGAAGGATGTTAACAGACTATAATTTTCAAGGGCACCCATTAAGGAAAGATTTCCCTCTCACAGGGTACACTCAAGTTAGATATGACGAAACTCAAAAAAGAGTAGTCCATGAACAAGTTGAATTGGGTCAAGAGTTCCGAGACTTTGATTTTGAAAGCCCTTGGCTTGGTGAAGTTTTAGAAAAAAATAATAACGATATCAGTGAAGATGATGGATAGCTCAAAAAAAGATAGTACATTTACATTAAATTTTGGGCCTCAGCACCCTGCAGCTCATGGGGTACTTCGTCTGGTTTTAGAGTTAGATGGAGAAATAGTTGATAGAGTAGATCCTCATATTGGTTTGCTTCACAGAGGAACTGAAAAGCTTATTGAACATAAAACTTATACTCAAGCTTTACCATATTTTGATAGATTAGATTACGTGGCTCCCATGAATCAAGAACATGCCTTTTCTTTAGCAGTGGAAACCTTATTAGGTATAGAAGTTCCAAGAAGAGGACAAATCATAAGAGTTTTATATTCTGAGATAGGAAGATTACTATCGCATATTCTAAATATAACAACGCAAGCCATGGATGTTGGGGCATTGACACCTCCTTTGTGGGGTTTCGAAGAAAGAGAAAAACTGATGTGCTTTTATGAAAGAGCGTCTGGAAGTCGAATGCATGCAGCTTATTTTCGTCCAGGAGGAGTTCACCAAGACTTACCGGATGATTTAATCAATGATATTGAAGAGTTCATTCATACACATCCTAGAGTTATAAGTGATATTGAAAATTTATTGACTGAAAATAGAATATTCAAACAAAGAAATGTTGATATTGGATTAATAAGTCCTGAGGATGCTCAATTATGGGGTTTTTCGGGTGTTATGTTAAGAGGGGCTGGAATCCCATGGGATTTGCGCAGGTCACAGCCATATGAAATATATTCGGAACTAGAATTTGATATACCAATTGGTAAAAATAGTGACTGCTACGACAGATATTTATTAAGAGTTGAAGAAATGAAGCAATCTCTTAAGATTATGAAACAATGTATAAGTTTGCTAAGAAATGAGACTGGGCCGGTATCAACAACAAATAATAAATTATTTCCACCAAAGAGATCTGAGATGAAAGAGTCGATGGAAGCTTTAATTCATCATTTCAAATTATATACCGAAGGCTACCATGTGCCCGAGGGTGAGGTCTATAGAGCAGTTGAAGCACCAAAGGGTGAATTTGGTGTTTATCTTATTTCCGATGGCTCAAATAAACCATATCGATGTAAAATAAGAGCGCCGGGCTTTGCTCATTTGCAAGCCATGGACTATATGTGTAAAGGCCACATGTTAGCAGATGTATCTGCAGTGCTTGGTTCATTAGATATAGTATTTGGTGAAGTTGATAGATGATCAGTGAAAAAAATAATAATAGTGAATTTTCTTTTTCAAGAGAAAATAAAACGTTAGCTAAAAACGAGTTAAAAAAATATCCGAAAGGCCGCGAGGTATCTGCTATAATTTCATTATTGTGGATCGCACAAAAACAAAATGGTGGTTGGTTAACAAATGATGCGATTGAACATGTTGCTTTTTTTTTAGAAATACCAAAAATTCGTGCCATGGAAATTGCTACATTCTATACAATGTTTAATTTATCACCTGTCGGAAAGTACCATTTTCAAATGTGTGGCACGACACCGTGTATGCTGTCAGGATCAGATGAGCTAAAAGAAGTGCTATCAAAAAAAATTGGACTACAAAGTACAGTAACTGATGATAAACTTCTTTCTTGGATTGAAGTGGAATGTTTAGGTGCATGTTGTAATGCTCCGGTTATTCAAATCAATGACGATTATTATGAAGATTTGGACTCATCGGATCTGGAGGCAATATTAGATAATATAAAGAAAAATAAAAGCATAAAATCTGGTTCATATAAAAAAAGAATAGCATCTGAACCATTAGATCAAAATCTTAAAATGTTAAACGAAGAGCAAATTTCTATTTTGGTAAAAAACCGAAAAAAACCAGGTATTGGTAATTAATATGTTAGATAACAAAGATAAAATCTTTACAAATATATATGGGAATAATAGCCCTAATTTAGACTCAGCTATACGTAGAGGTAATTGGGACTCTACAAAATATCTGTTAGATAAGGGTAAAGATTGGATCATAGATGAAATGAAGTCCTCTGGTCTTAGGGGTAGAGGAGGAGCGGGATTTCCTACCGGTTTAAAATGGTCATTTATGCCAAAGGAAGTCACTGAAAGACCCCATTATTTAGTTGTAAATGCTGATGAGTCTGAACCAGGAACCTGCAAGGATAGAGAGATTCTGAGGCATGAACCGCATCAATTCATAGAAGGCTGTCTTCTTGCATCTTATGCTATGAATGCACATGCATGTTATGTCTATGTGCGTGGTGAATATGTAAATGAGAGATATGCTTTACAAAAGGCAATTGATGAGGCATATGATGCTGGTCTCATTGGTAAAAACGCCTGTAAATCTGGTTGGGACTTTGATATGTACGTCCACCATGGTGCTGGAGCATATATTTGTGGTGAAGAAACTGCACTTCTTGAAAGTCTTGAAGGCAAAAAAGGAATGCCAAGACTTAAGCCACCTTTCCCAGCTAACTGTGGTTTATATGGTTGTCCTACAACAGTCAATAATGTTGAATCCATCGCTGTAGCTCCTGAAATTTTAAGAAGAGGAGCTGGGTGGTTCTCAGCACTTGGAAAGCCAAACAATACTGGAACAAAACTTTTTTGTATATCGGGGCATGTAAATACACCTTGTAATGTTGAAGAAGAGATGGGTATTTCACTTAGGGAACTTTTGGAGACACATGCTGGAGGAGTCAAAGGTGGCTGGGACAATCTTATGGCAGTCATTCCAGGTGGTTCGTCGGTTCCATGCTTACCGGCAGAGCAATGTCAGAACTTATCAATGGAATTTGATTCATTAAAAGAATTAAAATCTGGCTTAGGAACAGCCGCGGTAATTGTGATGGACAAGTCCACTGATATCGTTAAAGCAATTGCTAGGCTAAGCTACTTTTATAAGCACGAAAGCTGCGGTCAATGCACACCTTGTCGCGAAGGCACAGGTTGGATGTGGAGAGTAATGGATAGAATGGCAAAAGGCAATGCGTCTATTGATGAAATAGATATGTTGCTTGATGTAACAAAACAAGTCGAAGGACATACAATTTGTGCATTGGGTGATGCCGCTGCTTGGCCAATTCAGGGTCTTATTAGACACTTTCGTCCAGAAATAGAAAAAAGATTAAGTAGATAATTAGGGAAAAAATGTCAAAGAAAATACTAATAAATGGTAATGAGTTTGATTTTGAGGATAATCTCACATTGATACAAGCACTTGAGATAGCAGATATAGAAGTTCCACGATTTTGCTACCACGAAAAATTATCAATAGCCGGAAACTGTCGGATGTGTCTAGTTGAAGTAAAGGGTGCTCCGAAACCTGTGGCATCATGTCACTACTCATTAAGTGATCTCAGACCAGGGCCAAACGGAGAACTTCCTGAAGTTTATACAAATACAGACATTGTGCACACAGCAAGAAAAGGAGCGATGGAATTTTTGCTCGTTAATCATCCTCTTGATTGTCCAATCTGTGATCAAGGAGGTGAGTGTGATTTACAAGATCAAGCCCTTCATTATGGAATTAATAAAAGTAGGTACAAAGAAAATAAAAGAGCAGTTGAAAATAAGGATATAGGTCCTCTTGTAAAAACTGTAATGACTAGATGTATTCATTGTACACGATGCGTCAGATTCACATCAGAAGTTGCTGGGACAGAGGAGCTGGGAGCAATACATCGTGGTGAAAATATGGAAATAACAACATACCTTGAAAAAGGTATGACTTCAGAATTACAAGGTAATGTAATAGATTTATGTCCTGTGGGAGCTTTAACCTCGAAGCCCTATGAATTTCATGCAAGACCTTGGGAATTAGATAAGACTGAGTCAATAGACGTCATGGATGGAATCGGATCAAATATCAGGATTGACTCAAAGGGTACTGAAGTCATGAGAATAATCCCAAAATATAATGAAGATATAAACGAGGAATGGATTTCAGATAAAACGAGGTTCATATGGGATGGTCTAAAGACACAGAGAATAGACACACCATATATTAGAGAATCAGGAAAACTAAAACCAGTTAGTTGGAATGAGGCTTTTAATAAAATTAAAGATCTAATGAGTGAGGTAAAACCATCAAGAATAGGATGTATTGCTGGTGATATGGTAACAGCTGAAGAGATGTTTTTAATGAAAACATTGTTAGATAAAATTGGCTGCAGTAATTATGATTGTAGGCAGGATGGATCAAATCTTACAAATAAGTTCGGAAGATCATCCTATATCTTTAATCCAACAATTAGCGGTATTGAGGATGCTGACGCCATGGTTATTATTGGATCTAATCCTCGTTTAGAATCACCAGTTTTAAATGCAAGAATTAGAAAAAGGTGGTTAACTGGTGATATGAAAATTTATCTAGTTGGTGAGAAACATGACTTAACCTATGACTATAATCATATTGGTGTTAGTCCGGGTTCCATAGATTTAAAGAAGATGGACCTAAAGAATTGTAATAAAATTATATGGTTGATTGGAGACGATGTATTTTTAAGAGATGATAGTCAAGACATACTTGCGAATGTTGTTAAGAGTGCTCAACAAACATCTTCATTAAGAGATGATTGGAATGGTCTTGGTATATTACATAAACATGCTTCAAGGGTTGCTGGTTTAGACTTAGGATTTTTGCCTCACGAACCAAATTTAAGTGCAAAAAAGATGGCCAACTCAGAGAATATAGATCTGATGTTTTTACTAGAAGCTGACGAAATAAAAGTCACTAATAAGTATAAAGTTTATATTGGAAGTCATGGTGACAAGGGAGCGTCAAGTGCAGATATTATATTACCTGGAGCCTGCTATACCGAAAAGAATGGAATGTATATGAATACTGAAGGTCGTCTTCAGCAAACAAATCAAGCTGTGTTTCCTCCAGGTAATGCGAAGGACAACTGGACAATTATTGTGGAATTAGCAAATAGGATAAAAAAATCACTAAACTATACAAACCTTGATGATGTTAGAAAAGACCTTAAAAAGAAGTATCCTATATTTAGTGATTTATACGAGATTACAAAGGGTGAATTTGTCGGAATTGAAACTCTATGTAAAAATAATAAAAAGGCTTCCGATAAGAAATTCATCAATTCAATATCTGATTTTTATCTTACAAATCCAATTTCAAGGTCCAGTAAGATCATGGCGCAGTGTAGTTTGAAAAAAAATAATAGAGAGTCTATTGATGGATAATATTTTAGAAGTATATCTGTTACCTTTTCTAATTATAGCTGCAAAGAGTGTTTTTCTTGTCACGTCTCTTCTAATTACCATAGCTTTCTTACTGCTAGCTGACAGGAAGATATGGGCTGCGGTTCAAATGAGAAGGGGACCTAATGTTGTTGGAGCTTTTGGCTTGTTACAATCATTTGCTGATTTATTAAAATTTGTATTTAAAGAAGTCATAATTCCAACAAATTCAGATAAATTTGTATTTCTACTTGCACCTTTCGTAACAACAGTATTTGCAATATCCGCATGGGCTGTCATCCCATTTGACGCTGGATTGGTTCTTGCTGATATTAATATTGGTGTTTTATATATATTAGCTATTTCGTCACTTGGAGTATACGGAGTTATCATGGGTGGTTGGGCCTCAAACTCTAAATACCCATTTCTTGGTGCCCTAAGGTCTGCAGCTCAAATGGTATCTTATGAAGTTTCAATTGGCTTTGTTATTATTACTGTAATTTTGTTAAGTGGTTCTTTGAACCTCAGTGATATTGTTAATGCTCAAAATGGTAATTATGGTATCTTAAATTGGTATTTTATACCATTATTCCCAATGTTTGTTGTATTCTTTATTTCTGCATTAGCAGAAACCAACAGACCTCCATTTGATCTGCCTGAGGCTGAATCTGAACTTGTTGCTGGCTTTATGGTTGAATACTCATCAACACCTTATCTTATGTTTATGTTAGGCGAGTATGTCTCAATTGTTTTAATGTGTTCATTTGCAACTATACTTTTTCTTGGAGGATGGTTAGCACCAGTTCCATTTTTAGATTTTATACCTGGTATAATATGGTTTGTATTGAAGGTTTGCTTTATGTTTTTCTTGTTTGCTATGGTAAAAGCAATTGTACCAAGATATAGGTATGATCAACTTATGAGATTGGGCTGGAAAGTGTTTTTACCGCTATCATTATTAATGGTAGCTTTGACAGCAACATATGTTGTTTTTTTCGTATAATTTAGAGAATTGGAATTGGTAATAATATGAATAAAATCCTAAGAATTCTGAGAAGCTTTCTTTTAATAGAATTTATTAGAGCATTTAGACTTGCAATGAAATATTTTTTCAGTAAAAAAGCAACAATAAATTATCCATTTGAAAAGGGCTCGTTATCTCCAAGATTTAGAGGTGAGCACGCCCTCCGAAGATATCCAAACGGTGAAGAAAGATGTATTGGATGTAAGCTCTGCGAGGCAATATGTCCTGCGCAGGCCATTACAATTGAAGTAGGCCCCCGTCAAAATGATGGAACTAGAAGAACAACAAGATATGATATTGATATGGTAAAGTGTATCTATTGTGGCTACTGTCAAGAAGCTTGCCCCGTTGATGCGATTGTTGAAGGTCCCAATTTTGAATTTGCTACAGAAACACGTGAAGAATTATATTACAATAAAGAAAGATTGTTATCTAATGGAGACCAATGGGAAGAAGCAATTGCTAAAAATATCGAGCTTGACTCAAAATATAGGTAATAGGTGAATGTTAGTTATTAATATTTTATTTTATTTATTTTCATTTATCATGATTGCATCTGCTTTTATGGTGGTTTTGTCGAGGAACCCTGTGCATTCTGTTCTTTTTTTAATACTTTGCTTTTTTAATTCAGCAGGGATATTTTTAATTCTTGGTGCAGAATTCTTAGCTTTTATATTAGTTATAGTATACGTGGGTGCAGTTGCAGTCTTATTTTTATTTGTTGTTATGATGCTAGACGTAGAATTTAATTCCTCAAATTCATCTATCATCAGCTATCTCCCCGTTGGGATGACAATAGGATTTATTATATTATCAGAATTAATTTTAGTTTTTTTTACATGGAAGCGTGAATATACAAAGCCAGATTTAACAGAGGTCATAGTTAATAATCAATACACTAATACTGAAACTCTAGGATTAGTTTTGTATACAGAGAATATCCTCTTTTTTCAACTAGCAGGATTAATATTATTAGCTTCAATGATTGGGGCAATAGTTTTGACAGTTAATCATAGGCCATCTGCAAAAAGACAAAATATTGTTTCACAAGTTAATCGTGACTCAAAAAATTCAATCAAGAATGTGAATATAAAACCAGGTAGTGGAATATGATTAGTATTGGTCACTATCTTGTTCTTGCAGCAATTTTATTTGTAATCGGTATTTTTGGTGTCTTCTTAAACAAGAAAAATATTATAATTATTCTAATGTCGATAGAACTTATGCTCCTCTCAGTTAATATAAATATGGTAGCATTTTCATCTTTTCTTGATGATATTATGGGTCAAATATTCTCTCTTCTTATACTTACGGTTGCCGCAGCAGAGGCAGCAATCGGTCTTGCTATACTCGTTATTTATTATAGAAATAAGGGTTCTATATCAGTAGATGATATAAATGCTATGAAAGGCTAATTTAGAATGATCTATTCATTAATATTATTCTTGCCATTGATTGGTGCCTTTGTAACTGGTCTTTTTGGGAAATCAGTTGGCGCTCGTAATTCAGAACTAATAACATCAATATTTGTAAGTATTTCAGCTGTTCTATCATGGATTGTTCTCTCAAAGATTGGTTGGTCCTCTGGATCAAACGATGAAGTAGTAATAATTCTTAAATGGCTAACCTCAGGAACATTGGACCTTAATTGGTCAATACGTATAGATTCTCTCACAGCAGTCATGTTGGTTGTAGTAAATACTGTCTCAGCCGTAGTTCATTTTTATTCAATTGGATATATGCACGATGATCCATCAAGACAAAGGTTCTTTTCCTATCTATCTCTATTTACTTTTGCGATGTTAATGTTAGTTACATCTAATAATTTTATGCAACTATTTTTTGGATGGGAAGGTGTTGGTCTTGCTTCATATTTACTAATTGGATTTTGGCACCATAAAGAAACTGCAAACAAAGCTGCAATGAAGGCCTTTATTGTAAATAGGGTTGGTGATTTCGGTTTTGCTCTTGGTATATTTTGTATATTTTATGTTTTTGGATCGTTAGACTTTGATTATGTTTTTTCAAATGCTTCAAATTTTACAAATGATGAAATTACAATTTTTAACTATAGCTTTGATACAATTTCATTTATTTGTTTTCTATTGTTTATTGGGGCGATGGGTAAGTCAGCTCAATTTCTTCTGCATACATGGCTGCCCGATGCAAT
>Ga0315315_10006492_pt1 | contig 10807 bp, 8 predicted proteins | sample M140m3416metaG_FD_203699 | JGI IMG/M metagenome (GOLD analysis project Ga0315315, IMG submission 203699) | Ammonia-oxidizing marine archaeal communities from Monterey Bay, California, United States - M1 40m 3416 | ecosystem: Environmental > Aquatic > Marine > Intertidal zone | place: USA... | reverse complement strand
AATACATCGTTTTATAATATCTTTATCGGATTCTACACCAAGTGCACGCATAAGTATAAATAGTGGAACGGGTATTCTTACATTTGGAACCATTACAACAATATTCATATTTGTGAACTTTGTAGATGGAGAAACAATATTTACTGATGTTGTTCTAATAGGTTTAGATGGGTCCTCAGAGACAGAACGTATTTCAGCAGAATATTCGTAATTACTATCGTCGTTATGCTTTTTAATATATAACATATTATCTGCAAACTTTTCTTGACTTACAAGAGCCTTTTCCATTCCATCAATAATAAAATATCCTCCATAGTCGTGTTTACATTCTCCCATAGCATATCTAGTTTGTTCTGGAAGATTTTTTAACACGCATAAATTAGAATGAACCATAATTGGAAGTTTACAAAGGAATACTTTGTCTAATTGCATGGTATGTTCTTTTAATTCATCATTTTGATAATATACAAAATCAATTGTTATATCATAATAGATATTTACCCCATAAGTCATATTACGTAACCGTGCTGTATTTGGGTACATATATTTTACATCATGTGTTTCATCTTCATTATATATAAGAGGTTTGCTATAATATATATTTTTTCCTTCTTTACCACCCATATAAATAAAACATTCAAATGCTTTTTCATCACTATCTTTATCAACCTTTTCTACAAAACGAAATGGATTATTGTCCTTAAAGATCTTTTTAATATCATTTTCCAAAAATGAATTATATGAATCAAGATGATGAGCTACCAAATTATATGTATTATCTTGAAAATACTTATTAATGAGTTTCCATGAAATATCGTCCATTGTATTCTACTATATAATATATACTTCTTATATTTTAATCTGTATTATTAAACTCTTACTTGATTCTGTGTGATATAAACTAGTTTATTTATTATATTATATGTCATATTGTCATATAATATAACTTAATTTAATATGATTTTTATTTAGTTGCTAACGACTAATAAATTAGAATTAGATGAAGAAACATCTCCAGAAGTAAGTATAAGTAGACCTAAAATTACAAATAATAATAATATAGGGAAACCTACTAAAATCCAAGCAAGATTTTTATTGTTGTCTTTACATAATAAGTTAAGAACGTATGTCCAAAAGCTAATATAAATAAACTTGAAAAGGAATATTAATAATACACTAGGAACAACCATAGAATATGTTCCACATTTATAGGTATTATTATTAAAATCCATGATATTTTGAATAATAGAAGCAATTAATCCAATAGCAGAAATATATAAATAAACACTTGCAGGTGTACAAAGTTCCTTAATTTTTATAGGGAAAAACATTATATTATATAATATTTACAGAAAATATTATGTAATTATGTATTGTGGGAAATAGTTAATTATATTATATATTATGCCAAGCATGGGAATTGAACCACACGTTTTACCCCCACAATTAGGGTTACTCGTAACCAACCAAGGCAATATAATATAATATAATTTAATTATGTAAATTTATACCCTTAACATAACATCATCAGGTAAGTCACCATTATTTAATTGTCCTTTATATGGCATAGGGTTTACAGGTGCGTCATATCCATTAACAGCATTGTATGCACCACCTAAACCAAACTGAACGCTTCTTCCTAAGTTAGTTAATTCTTGTGGGATAATAGTAAATCCTCCAGGACTTCCCATAGAATTAGAATCACCTGCGGTTGGGCAAGAACCTGTTCCTCCTTTCATATGGCGGTAACGTCTGGTTTTTCTACGAGTTTTACGAGAACTACGAGAGCGACGTTTTTGAGGAGCTTTTTTACATCCTTTATGTGAGCGACGAGAATGACGCTTGGTATTACGTTTGGATGATTTTCTTTTAACTTGATTACGTTTTTTTGAAGTTCCACTTCTTTTAGAACGCGATGCGGCTTTGCTCATTCTACTTATATTAACTAAATATAAAATAAAAATACGCACTAATATAGTATTTTTATTTTAACTATTTTTGATACTGGTTTATCATTATATGTATACAATTAAATATCAACATGTGTCAACATATGTCTCCTACAACACATTTTGTTAAGTCTTAATGTGTCTAAAACTTCGCCTTCTGGAGTTTTTTCTGTATTTTCTTTTGTTAAATATAGCATTGCATCAATTGCAATACCTTTTTTCATTTTCTGTGCTTTTACTTGTTCTAAATAATATCTGTACTTATCAGCAAGTACCTCTCCGCATGTAAAACACTTAATAGGGATAATCATTGTATATTATATATTAGTTGAATACTTTATACTTTTATATATTGATTCAATTTATATTGTTACTGTTAATAGAATTGTATTTAACAATTCAAATATTTAATATAATAATATATCATATAACCCACATGGGCTTGATAATAAAAGGATTAATTGCTATTTTTGTTATAAGCTTAATATTGATATTATTAGATAGAAGTGTTTTTGTATTCATAGAAGAAAATCTTCCATTTGTTAAGGAACTCGAAGGAATGGAAACTATAAAAGAAGAACCAGACGCAGAAAAAGAGAGAACTCAAGAAGATAATATAAATGATAGTAAAGTTGAATCATTAGCTAGTGCAGATCCTAAAACAGATTTAAGTTATAGTCATTCTACAAGTTTTTGTAGAGTATCTGATGATAATTTGGATGAACAAGATGAAAGGTGTAAAAAACTAACGAAATCTAATTGTAAACAAGTAGATTGTTGTATTCTTCTTAATGGTGCAAAATGTGTTGCCGGAAATTCACAAGGACCTTCTTTTAAAACAGATACCAATACTGCTGGAAATGATTATTATTATTTTAAAAATAAGTGTTATGGAAAATGCCCTAAATAGATATTATATAAACAATATAGAAAGTCTCACTATTATAGTGTATAGGTTGATAATGACAGATATTAGTCAAAATTCAGAACAAGTTTTTAATTGGGATAATGTAAATCTTAAGGATAGTATTACATTCAAACCTATGTTTACAGTGGCAAAGGTTGTTAAAGTATATGATGGTGATACAATTACAGTAGCAACACCGCTTCATTTTGATAATAGTCCTATTTATCGTTTTTCAGTAAGACTTCGTGGTATTGATTGTCCTGAGATTCGCACTAAAAATGATAATGAGAAAGCATGTGGAAAAAAGGCACGAAAAATTATGACAGACCAAGTATTAAATAAACTAGTTACATTTGAGAATATAGACTACGATAAGTATGGACGCATTCTTGCAGATGTGCTTATTAATGGTGTTAATATTACTCAAACTTTATTGGAACAGCGTTTAGCAGTAGAATATAATGGAGGTAAAAAGATTAGCCCAGAAGATTGGCTATTATACCATACAAATGGTTCGAGTGTAGAAAATAATGAGTAATTATAGATCTTTACAATATTTTAAATGTTAATACAACATTTAAAATATTAATCCTCATCTTCCAAATAGTTATGTATTTGAACAGCATCATTTATATTTGTTATGTCTCCTGAAATCATAGCAGATTCATACATTTCACGAAGAACATTATTTGGTGCAACACTTCCTGATTTTAAAAATCCGTGTTGTTTTAAATATTTTTTAATATCATTTATATTAATTTGCTTAAGTTCCTTTTTTGCATCATTTACACGTTTTCTAGTATGTAAATTTTTAATTAAAACGGATACCTTACGTTTTACTTTAGATTTTCCAACTGTATATTTATGTTTGATAGTGCGTTTTATAATTTTTTTTTTAGATTTTCCTCCTGTTTGTTTACTTGAAGTATTTTCATAATATTTTTGTAATTCCATAACTGGTGCAGGAGCTGGTCTAGGAGCTGGTGCAGGAGAAGAATTAGCAAACTTTTTTTGTAAGATTTTGAGTTTTGCTTCTCTATCAGTTATTTCTGTAGATTGAGGAGGATTTGATATAACTAGTGCTGTTTTATTAATAGGTGCAGGTGCAGGTAAAGGTGTAGGTGCAGGTGCAGGTAAAGGTGCAGGTGCAGGTGCAGGTGCAGGTGTTATATATGCTGGTTTATTTGAATTAATACTTGTATAATTTTTGCGTGTTTTATTCCATTGTTTATAAGTTGGTTTTATAGAAGAATTCTTTAAATTGCTGTAAGGTGGTTCATTTACACGAGGAATGGAATTAACTTTTGTTTCTTGCGATGGTTGTTGATATACATTTGATTGATATGAATAATTTGGTGGATTTCTATTTAATGACATAGATGGTTTATTAAAATGATTTGTTGGAGTATATTGAGTAGGTGATATATTCATATTTAATTCATCAGGAAGATCTACATTTACATAAGGTGCTTGAGAGCCTACTAATGAACTCATATTTTTTAATGTTTTAGGTCTACCTTTCTCTCCTTTTCCTCCATTTGTATTAATTCGTTGTTGACGAGCAGCAGCCCTTTGATTTTTCTTTTTATTTCTGGAAAGAATATTGAGATAATTAATAGATTCTTTAAGTTCATTTGTTTCCATCTCATTAGGAACATATCCTCCTTCTTGCGAGTTATTATGATGCGAAGATTCAATATTTTCGTTTTGTTTATGTTGTTGTATTCGTTTTATAATTTCACGTTTTATTGTAGTATGTTTCATAGGCTTAACAACCTTTTTTTGACGTTTTTGAGTTATTTTTGATGCAGTTCCACCTTTCTTTTTTCCTATTTTAAAAAACTCATGGTTTATTTCAATTGTTTTTTTTGTATTAGAAGTTGACGGCATTATATTAAAAAGATTATTTAATGATATATCATCATACAAATTTTTTATATAAATAACCTATTAATAATTTATATTATCTAAAATAGAATTAAAAACATCATTTAATTAGAATTTTTGTTTAAGAGTATAAATATAAATTGATTGTATTAATTAGCTATAAGATATATTAAACCTTATGAGCCACCCTACATTTACAGAAATGACAACTGATAAAAGTATTTCAAAAACTGTAGAAGAAGTAGTTTCCGACTATTACCTACAAGATAAAAATTACATAGAAACACCATGGACTATATTAAAATCGTATTTTGAAGGACATCATCTTGATCGTCTTGTACGTCACCAGGTTGAATCATATAATTTGTTTGTGAATCATCAGATTGAACAAACAATTGAAATGTTTAACCCTGTACACATAGTTTCAGAACAAGATTATGATGCAGAAAGCGGGAAAACTTCACTTGAAATTGATATCACATTTGAAAACTTTAATATTTATCGTCCACAAATCCAAGAAAATAATGGAGCAACCAAGTTAATGTTTCCCCAAGAAGCAAGACTTCGCAACTTTACATATTCATCTACAATGACAGTTGATATTCATATCAAGTATCTTGTTAGAAATGGACCTAATCTTGAACATAGTCAAGTATATCATAAAAATCTCCCTAATATTCATATTGGGAAAATCCCAATCATGTTAAAATCATCTATTTGTGTTCTTAATCAGTATAAACATATTAATCATACGAGCACTGGTGAATGTAAGTTTGATGCAGGTGGATATTTTATTATTAATGGTTCAGAAAAAACAGTTCTTGCACAAGAGCGTTCTGCTGAAAATAAAGTATATTGTTTTAATGTTAGTAAAAATAATACTAAATATACGTGGAGTGCAGAGATTAAATCAATTCCTGATTTTAAATGTATTTCACCAAAGCAGATTAATATGTATGTATCATCCAAAAATTCTGGGTTTGGATTTCCTATTTGTATTCAGATTCCTCGTGTAAAGCAACCCATTCCATTATTTATTATATTTCGTGCATTAGGAGTATCATCTGATAAAAAGATTTGTGAATATATTCTTCTAAATGTAGATTCAGAGGATCATCAAGATATGCTTGAATTCCTTCATGCATCTATTCGTGATTCTACAGATTATATTACAAAAGAAGAATGTATTCGTCATATTATTTCCAACGTTATGTATACTCCTATAAATATGGACAAAGAACAGGGTCAAAAAAAGAAACAAGAGTTTGCAATGGATGTGCTTAACAATGATCTGTTCCCTCATTGTCCATCAAAAACCAAAAAGATTTACTTCCTTGGATATATGACGAATAAACTTATTCGTGCAAGTATGGGAAAGATTGAACAGGATGATAGAGATTCATATGTAAATAAACGTATTGATTTATGTGGAGTTTTACTAAATAATTTGTTCAGAAATTACTTTAATAAAGTAGTTAAGGATATGGAAAAACAGATTATACGAGAAATTAATACGGGCTCGTGGAAGTCTACTGATGATTTTCAAAATATTATAAACCAGACTAATATCTATAAAATTATTAAATCTGCAACAATTGAGAATGGTATTAAACGTGCATTATCTACAGGAGATTTTGGAATAAAGCATATGAATAGTAATAAAGCTGGTGTTGCACAAGTTTTAAACCGTCTAACTTATATCTCTACGCTAAGTCATGCTCGTCGTGTCTCTACTCCTACAGATAAAAGTGGTAAACTTATTCCTCCAAGAAAGTTGCATAATACATCTTGGGGATTCTTATGTCCACCTGAAACTCCAGAGGGACAATCAGTTGGTATTGTAAAAAATCTAAGTTATATGGCACATGTTACCATTCATTCTATTTCCGATCCAGTTCATGAATATGTAAATAAAATGATAAGAAAATTAGATGATTTAACTCCAAATGAAGTATATAACGCAACTAAGGTATTTATTAATGGTTGTTGGGTTGGTGTTTCAGATGATCCATATGAGTTGTATACAACTCTTAAAGAACATAAATATGCAGGTATTATTAACATCTATACCTCTATCATCTTTAATTATAAGTTGAATGAAATACGTATTTGCAATGAAGGCGGGCGTATTACACGACCCCTTCTTCGTATTAAAGATAACAATCTTCTTATTACAAAAGATATTATCTCTAAGCTACAAAAAAAGGAACTTTGTTGGGACGATTTATTAACTAATGTTAATATTCCATCATCTATGATTGAATATATTGATCCAGATGAACAACAAAATGTATTAGTTGCTGTTAAACCGAGTGACCTTCTAAAAAGAAATACTGAAAATATGTTTTACATGTATACTCATTGTGAAATACATCCAAGCACAATGTTTGGTATCCTTGCTTCTTGTATTCCATTTCCAGAACATAATCAGTCTCCTAGAAATACATATCAATGTGCAATGGGAAAACAATCAATGGGCGTATATGTATCTAACTTTGATGAAAGAATGGATAAAACTGCATATGTATTAAACTACCCTGCTAGACCACTTGTAGATACACGACTTATGCATATGATAGAATTAGTAAAAATCCCGTCTGGAATGAATGTTGTTGTAGCAATTATGTCACATACAGGGTATAATCAAGAAGATTCTCTATTGTTTAACAAAGGTTCTGTAGATAGAGGGTTATTTCAAGCAACTATATATCATACTGAAAAGGATGAGGATAAACAAAAAATTAATGGTGATGAAGAAATAAGATGTAAACCAGATCCATCAAAGACTAAGGGAATGAAGTTTGCAAATTATGATAAATTAAATGAAAATGGTCTTATGAACGAAAATGCACTTGTTGAAAATCGTGATGTTATTATTTCAAAAATTATTCCTATTAAGGAAAATCGTAACGATCACACAAAGATTATCAAATATGAAGATCAAAGCCGTGTATATCGCACAAATGAAGAAACATATATTGACCGAAATTATATGGATAGAAATGGAGATGGATATACATTTGCTAAGGTAAGATTAAGAGCTCTTCGTCAACCTAACTTTGGAGATAAGTTTAGTAGTCGACATGGACAGAAAGGTACAATTGGAAATATTATTCCAGAAAAGGATATGCCATTTACTAAATCTGGTATAAAGCCTGATATAATTATTAATCCACACGCTATTCCATCCAGAATGACAATTGGACAACTTAAAGAAACCATTCTAGGTAAGGTTTTAGTAGAACTTGGATTATTTGGTGATGGAACCAGTTTTGGAGATTTAGATGTACCTACTATTTGCAAAGAGCTTCAAAAAGTTGGATATGAATCTAATGGTAATGAGGTAATGTATAATGCAATGACAGGAGAACAAATAGAAGCATCTATATTTATGGGTCCAGTATTCTATCAACGATTAAAGCATATGGTAGCTGATAAACAACACAGTCGTTCTATTGGACCAATGGTAAATCTTACACGTCAACCCGCTGAAGGAAGAAGCAGAGATGGTGGTTTAAGGTTTGGAGAAATGGAACGAGACTGTATGTGTTCACACGGTGCTGCAAGGTTCACTAAAGAAAGAACATATGATGTATCCGATAAGTATAGTGTTCATGTTTGTAAAAAATGTGGTATGATTGCATCCTATAATGATACACGACATATTCATCTTTGCAAAACTTGTAATAATCGCTCAGACTTTAGCTATGTTCAGATTCCATATGCTTGTAAGTTACTCTTTCAAGAACTCACTACAATGAATGTAGTCCCCAGACTTATTACAAAATAAATAAAATATGTAAATAACAATAACATATAGTATATAATAAATTCAATAAAAATATTAATAAAGTATGTATAAGTGTATTTTTATTGAATAGGTGATAATATTCACTCAGTTTAATTAGAACTATTTTGTATCCCTATATATATATATAGAATGAGTGCTCTATTACTCTACTTTAATGCAATTGACATAAATGGCGATGGCGTAATATCTTTTAATGAACTTAAGGCTGCATTAACTCAATTAGGACTCCCTTTGGCAGATTCTCAAATGACTATGTTGCTTAATACTGTTGATGCAGACATGTCTGGTCAATTAAACGTTCAAGAATTTTATGCATTAATCAATGTTGCAAAAACTTTAGTTCCCGATATTGAAGCAAGAATTGGAACTTTTTTAGCAAACCAAACTCCCGAAGAAGAAGAAGAAGAAATGAATCCAACGATTCCTATTAGTCCTGATCCTGCACCTGCACCTTCACCTGCACCTGCACCTTCACCTGCACCTGCACCTGCTCCTTCTATGCCTGCAGGTGCTGATAGTGGAAGAATGAGAGTTCCAACTGGAACATCTGACCGTCAATCTGGTTATGCTCGTGACAGATTTCAACTAAGAAATATCTGGAATGGAGGCCGTGCAACAGAGTGTACACAGTCAACTATTCCAGCTACTCCTTTTAGAGCAGTTCTCAATGCTAGTGATTATGCTCCATCTTCTTGTAATCCTAAGTATGTATACGACAGTTCAGTATATCTTATGTTTAAGAAACAAACTGCTGTCAAGCATACTTATAATACCAATTAATTTGAATAATATTTAACAATAATAATTAATAAATAATGAAAACAGTGTGGTTTCTTTTAGTTTGTTATATATATAGATACTATAAATGACAAGCATTGCATACAAACAATATTGCAATATATCTTACATGGGTGGAAGCTATGTATGTAGTCCTATAAAGGGTCCTATGTCAACAAATCAAACCCCTGGTGTTATTGAAAATAAAAATAGAGGAATTACCCATTCTAAAAATGGTCAACCTGAAAAGTTTGCAAGTTCTGATAGTACTAATACATTTTCTATGGGAAGAAAGCAATACAATGAGATCTCTCGTGGATCTAATGTTCAAGTATCTGGAAATCATAATAATAAGTTTATTTCTCCTGTTTCTTCGTCTATGAGAATTGCTATGAAAAAAAATATTGCGTTGGGAAAGGGAACACAAAATAATTCCAATAATGCATTTTCATACAAAAGTGATAATATAAATGATGTTAGACAAGCTATGCGAAGAGCAAGAAGTAGTGGGTATGTTGTTCCTGCAAAAGCAAGAGGTATATTAAATCCACCTGAACCAATAATTGTTGATGAGTCTGATGATGAGTCTGATGATGAATCAGTAGCTACTCCAGTAGTTGATAATAGTCCACCTACTATTGTTATTATTGGTCCCAATCCATATAATGTGGTTGCTAATAGTTTTCCTACATTTAGTGACCCTGGTGCATATGCACACGATTATCCAAATGGAATTATACCTAGTTATAGGATTCAAATTTCTGGAGAAGTTAATATGGCAGTTCCAGGACAATATATAATAACTTATGGGGTATCTGATGATGCTGGAAACTCTACATCTGTATATAGAATTGTTAATGTTCTTCCTCCACCAGATACAACTGCACCAGTTATTACATTAAATGGTGATGCAATTGTTAATATTCCTCAAAATAGTGTATCAATGTATAATGATCCTGGAGCAACTGCACAAGATGATAAAGATGGTAACCTAACCACATCTATTGTTTATTCAGGGGATATTGTAAATATGTCAGTTCCTGGTCAATATAATATAACATATACTGTTACTGATTCTGCTGGAAATAGTGCAACTGCAACAAGAATTGTTAATGTAACTCCAGTAGTACAATTAACACCTACAGAAAGATTTTTTATTCTTATTGATGCTGATGGTGATGAACTTATAAATATTACAGAACTAACAACTGCTCTTAATGTTTTAGGATTAAGTCAAATTCTTGTTCAAATACCATTTATGATGGCAGCTTTTAGTAATGGAACAAATACATTAACCTTATCTGAGTTTACTAATCTAGTAGCTTTTGGAAAATCAAATTATCCAGCTGAGTTCGATCTTGATTCTTTTATGGCGGCAAATTATCCCGATTCAAGTATCAAATTAATTCCTATTAATGATACTACACCAAATGTGCATAATGATGCAAACTTATCTTCAAACTTATCCTCAAACTT
>Ga0315315_10006491_pt1 | contig 10808 bp, 14 predicted proteins | sample M140m3416metaG_FD_203699 | JGI IMG/M metagenome (GOLD analysis project Ga0315315, IMG submission 203699) | Ammonia-oxidizing marine archaeal communities from Monterey Bay, California, United States - M1 40m 3416 | ecosystem: Environmental > Aquatic > Marine > Intertidal zone | place: USA... | reverse complement strand
AACGTGACGTTGAGCTGGCTCATCAAATGTAGAACTTATGACTTCCCCTTTGACTGTTCTTTGCATATCTGTCACTTCTTCGGGACGTTCATCAATCAATAATACAATCAAATAACATTCTGGATAATTTTTTGCTATTGAGTTTGCAATACTTTGTAAAATCATTGTTTTACCTGCCTTGGGTGGTGAAATTATAATAGATCTTTGTCCCTTACCAATAGGACTGACTAAGTCTATTAATCTTGGAGTTAAATCTGGTTTTTTTTCTGTTTTAACCATTTCAACTTCCATTACTAATTGTTTATCAGGATAAAGAGGTGTGAGGTTATCAAATGCTATTTTGTGTCTAGATTTTTCTGGTTCCTCAAAATTAATTTTGCTTACTTGAAGAAGAGCGAAATATCTTTCGCCTTCTTTAGGTGCTCTAACTGGTCCCTCTACAGTATCTCCTGTTCTCAAACCAAATTTTCTAATTTGACTCGGGCTTACATAAATATCATCTGGTCCAGGTAAATAATTTGACTCCATAGCTCTAAGAAAACCAAATCCATCTTGTAGGAGTTGTAAAACACCTGCACCCGTAATTTCCTCTTTTTCAGCTACCTTTTTTAAAATAGCAAATAGAATTTCTTGCTTTCTTAAAGTGCTAGCATTTTCAATGCCAAGCTCCTCTGCTTGGGTAATTAGCTGTTCAGATGATTTAAGTTTTAGTTCTTGTATGTTCATGATTAAAAATTATTAAGGACTTAATAATAAAATGAATATATATACTATTTTAAATAATTCAACCTTAGATTGGCTTAAAAATTACAATAAAAACAATTAAAATTAACATTAATGTCGGTATTTCGTTAATATAACGATAAAATTTTGAAGTCTTTTTGTTTTGATCTAGTTTGAATTGATTAAGTAATAATCCAAGATAAAAATGGTAAGCTGTTAAGAAAATCACTAAAATTAATTTTAATTGAAGCCATAAATTAGCCAATTGCTCAAAGCCTATTTCATGAATTAGCACCAAACCAAACAACCAACTAAGCACCATAGCTGGTGTCATGATGTAATAGAATAATTTTTTTTCCATTGTTTTAAATACACTTGAAATTATTTCATTATTGTTTTCAGAGTGATAGACAAATATTCTAGGAAGATATAAAAGACCTGCCATCCAAGAGATAACGGCAATCAAGTGTAAACTTTTAAATAATAAATAACTATTCATAACTTAAACAAGGACATTTCTTAAATTGGTTGGGGCACTGTATTTTTGGAGGAAAAAGCTCTCCATTTAAATTATAATCTTGTTTATTAATTATTAAATTTGACATTGCTTTTATATAATTTTCATTAGTCCCTAGTGCCGGAACTCTTGAATAATTTTTACAACCATTTTTATCTGCCAATTCTTTATATTCTATGTCTAACTCAACCAATGTTTCAGAATGTTCTGAAACAAATGCAATAGGGACTAAAACAATATGTTTTCCTAATTTCGAATTTTCTACAATTATATCTTCTGTGGAAGGGCCAATCCATTTTAAAGGTCCAACACGACTTTGGTAGCTTAGTATCCAGTCTAAATTTTTAATATCTAAAGATTTAACGATTTTATCAACTGATTGTTCCACTTGCCATTGATATGGATCACCATTTTTAATATTTTTTTCAGGCAAGCCATGTGCAGAAAATATCAATTTAAAATTATCCAAATTTTTAATTTTTTTTATTATCTCAGTTTTGTGTGCTTCTACAAAGTTTTTATCTGTTGGATAACAACAAATTGTACTCGTTTTCACTTTAAAATTATTTTTTAAACAAACATGATTCCATTCCTTAATTGACGAACCAGATGTTGCCGCTGAATACTGTGGATATAAAGGCATTAAAACTATTTCATCTGGGTTATAATTAATAACTTCTTTAACAACATTTTCTGCTCTTGGGTGCCAACATCTCATAACCACAAAACATTTGTAATCAGATAGTTCATCATCTTTATTTAGTTTAATCTCTAGAGCATGAGATTGTTCTTCCGTAAGTTTTAAAATAGGCGAAGAACCGCCCAATTCTTGATAAATTTTTTTGGCAACGGGAGCCCTCCTGTTTGCTATCAATTTGGCTAATGGAAATCTAAAAAAACCAGGTAAATTTAAAATTGCTGGATCATTAAATAAGTTAAACAAAAACGGTTCAACATTTTCTAATTTATCTGGCCCACCTAAATTAAATAAAATTACTGCTTTTTTCATTAATAATCTTTTACGGTTTTTACCAAATAATCCATCATATTAGGGTTGGTTTCAGGTAGAACTCCATGACCCAAATTAAAAATATAAGGATGATCTTTAAATATATCTAAATATTTTTTTACTTCTTTTTTTAAGTTTTCTTTATTTGTTAATAGAACTTTTGGATCCATACCGCCTTGTACAGGGATATTAATTTCTTTTTTAATCTTTATTGGATCTACCTCATAATCAATACATATTGTGTCTGGTTTAACAACTTCACAGTAATTTTTATAGTTTTTTATACCTCTTGGAAAACAAATTACAGGAATATTTAAAGATTTTACGTATTCTACTAAGTTTAGAGTTGGAATGTAAACATAATTTGGAAGATCCTTCTCATCTAATAAACCGGCCCAACTGTCAAAAATTTGAATTACCTCGGCACCGTTTTCTATTTGGTTTTTAATGTGCACTTTTAAAAATTTTTCTAAAATTTGTAAAATTCTATTAATTAAAAAATTATCTTTAAAAAAATCTTCTTTTAATTTAACTTTTGGTGACTGTTTATTTATCATATAAACTAACAATGTCCATGGGGCACCAACAAAACCTATAATACTTTTATTCTTTATTATTTGATTTTCGCCAACTAATTTTATTGCTTTATAAACTGGGTATAATTTTTCAACAAAATCTATTTCATCTAATTTAGATATTTGATTTAAATTTAGATCTCCGAGAAAAGGCCCAAAGTTTTTTTTAAATTCAACCTTTTGATTTAGCCCATATGGAACCATAAGAATATCTGAAAAAATAATTGCAGCATCTAAATCAAATCTTTTAAGTGGTTGAAGTGTAATTTCAGAAGACAATTTCTCATTAAGACATAATTTAATAAAATCAGTATTCTTTTGTCTAATCTCTCGAAATTCCGGTAAATACCTACCTGCTTGTCTCATAATCCATATAGGATTAATGTCTGTTTTTTTATTAATAATTACATCTTTGATTGGTGTCATATTAATAATTAAATATAATTAATAGTTTTATTAGTATATCCTGTGAATAATGATGATTAAATTTTGTAAACATTTTATAAACTATTTATCAACATTTAGAGCTTAAAATTTATTAAATATATATGAAAAATTGAAGCTTATTCATAAAAATCACATTTTTTGAGAAATTTCATACAATTGTTTAATAATGTTAATAAAAGCATTGTTTTACAGGGTAAATTTAAAAATGTTAAAATAGCTAAATATAATTTAAATAATAAAAAGTTATTAACGTTTATACATGAGTGATACATACCAAATATATTTAATTTCAGACTCAACAGGCGAAACTTTAGATAGAATTTTTACTGCAATTAAAGCTCAATTTAAAAATATTAATTATAAAATAAACACTTATTCGTTTACTAGAACAGAAAATCAGATTTTTAAAATTTTATCAGAAGCAGAAAAAAACACAAAATCTATTATTCTATATTCGATAGTTGACAGTAACTTAGCCAAATATTTAGCAAATATTAGTAGTGAAAAAAAAATTCCTTGTTTTGGAGTTTTAGGCGATCTTATTTTAAGCTTTTCTAAATTATTAAATCAAAAAGCATCTCATGAACCGAGTGGTCAATATGCTTTAAACGATGAATATTATGGAAGAATTGCTGCAATTCAATTTACGATGAGCCACGATGACGGAAATCTTTTAAAAGAAATAGATAAATCTGATATAATTTTGTTAGGTGTGAGCAGAACCAGTAAAACACCAACATCAATTTATTTAGCCAACAAGGGTTTTAAAACATCAAATATCCCATTAGTGAATGAAAATTCTATTCCCAAAAAACTAAAAGAGAACCCCAAGATAGCTTGCGTGGTTGGTTTAAATACAGAACCAGAAAGACTTGTTGATATTAGAAAAAATAGAATGAGCTCTCTAAAAGAAACCGAGAATAAATCATACACCAATCTTGAGAAAATTAAGAAGGAAGTTGAAGAAGCAAAAAATACTTTTAGAAAATATAAATGGCCCTCGATTGATGTAACGAGAAAATCTGTAGAAGAGACAGCCGCATCAATAATAAAAATTTACGAAATTTATAAACAAAATGGTTAAGATTATTCTCGCCTCAAAAAGTAAAGTAAGAAAACAAATACTTGATAAAAACAACATTGAAAGTGAGGTTGAACCATCAAATATTGATGAAGATACAGCAAAAAAAAGTTTGTTGTTAGAAAATGCTTCACCAGAAATTATTTCAAAAAATTTAGCTGAACTAAAAGCAAACAAAGTAAGCCTAAAAAAAAACAACACTTTAGTGTTGGGAGCTGATAGTGTAATTGATTTGAATGGAGAACTTATATCAAAACCAAGTAACAGAGATGAGGCAATGGTAATTTTAAAAAAATTAAATGGTAAAAAACATAATTTAGTTAGTTCTGTTTGTTTTTCACAAAATGGATCAATGATTTGGAACTATACGGACAAAGCCATATTAACAATGAAAAAACTGAATGATAAAGATTTAATACAATATCTATCTAAAATTTCTGATGAAGCCCTTTATGCTTATAATGTTTATCAAATTGAAGGTGAGGGTAGAAATTTGTTTTCCGATATTAGTGGAGATAAAGATACAATAATGGGACTACCTATTAAAAAGATTAAAGAATATTTAGAAAACTACAAATGAAAAAATTTTTAGTAATTGGAAATCCTATAGATCATTCTTTATCACCTAAGCTTCATAATTATTGGATTAAGAATAATAATATAAAAGCAATTTATGAAAAACAAAAATTAGAAAATAGTCAGATAAAAGATTTAATTTTAAAAGTAAAAAAACAAGAAATAAGTGGAATTAATATAACAGTGCCATTTAAAAAAACAGTAATTCCTTATTTAGACGAACTAAGTGTTGAGGCCCAAAGAACAGAGTCAGTTAATACTATTTATTTGCATAAAGAAAAGATAGTTGGTCATAATACAGATATAAAGGGATTTGAGAGAAGCATTAACGATATAAATTTCGATATTAAAGATAAAAAAATTTTAATATTAGGAGCTGGTGGTGTTGTGCCTTCATTAATTTTTGCTCTTGAAAAAATGAAGGTTTCTAGAATTACTTTAAGCAATAGAACTAAACAAAAAGCAGAAGACTTAAAAAAATTATTTAGGGATTTATCAATAATAAATTGGGGCCAAATTGAAGATTTTGATATGATCATAAATGCTACGAGCCTAGGTTTGAGCGAAGAGGACAAAATAGAATTAGATTTTTCACAAATTAAAAAAGGGAAATTGTTTTATGATATTATTTATAATCCCCCTGAGACGAATTTCTTAAAAAAAGGAAAAGATATTGGTAACAAAACAGAAAATGGATTAAGAATGTTTATTTACCAAGCACAAGCATCATTTGAAATATGGCACGGTATTCGTCCTAAAATTGATAATGATGTGATTAAACTTTTATATTAATGATAAAAATAGGAATATTAGGAGACATAGGATCAGGTAAAAGTTTTGTTGCACAAAACTTTGGTTTTCCAGTATTTAATGCAGATTTAGAAGTAAGTAAGTTATATAGAAAAAACAAGAAAGTATTCTTTAAATTAAAAAAAAATTTACCAAAACATTTTCATAAATTTCCAGTAAGCAAAAGCGATGTTTCAAAAGCTATATTAGATAATAACAAAAATTTAAATAAAATTGTAAAAATTGTACATGTTGAAGTAAGAAAAAAAATGAACATTTTTCTGAATAAAAATAAAAGAAAAAAAATTGTCATTTTAGATATACCCCTTCTATTAGAAAACAATATTAATAGCAGAAAAGATATTTTAATATTTGTTCAATCCAAAAGAGAACAAATATTTAAGAGATTAAAAAAAAGAGAAAATTTCAATAATAAAATTTTTGATAATTTTAAAAAAGTACAACTTCCACTTGATTATAAAAAAAAGAAAGCTCATTTTATTATTAAAAACAATTTTACAAAAAAATCTGTTAAAGATTCAATTAAAAAAATTTTGAAAGAGATTCTTTAAAAATGAAGGAAATAATACTTGATACAGAAACTACTGGTCTTTCGGTGCAGGATGGTCATAGGATTGTAGAAATTGGATGTATAGAGTTAGATAATTTAATTCCAACAGGAAATAAATTCCATTGTTATCTAAATCCTGAAAAAAAAGTTTCAGAGAAAGCCTTTGAAGTTCATGGATATTCTGATGAATTCTTATCAAAACAAAAAAAATTCAATGAAATTGCTGATGAGTTTTTAAATTTTATTAAGGAAAAAAAAATTATCATACATAATGCTGAATTTGATCTTGGACACTTAAATAATGAATTGAAAATTATTGGAAAAAAGAAAATTGACAACGAAATAATTGATACTTTAATTTTAGCAAGAAATAAGTTTCCCGGCTCATCAATAAGTTTAGATTCTTTGTGTAAAAAATATAGAATAGATAACTCAAAACGTGTTCGTCATACAGCATTAGTAGATTGTGATTTATTAGCTAAAGTTTATATAAATTTAATTGATCAGAAAGAACCTACATTAAATTTCCAGGAACAAAGTATAAAAAAAAATAATATTAGTGACGATAAAATATTATATTTTAAAAAAGTTGTTAAACCATCTGGGGACGAATTAAATAATCATAAAGATTATCTAAAAAAAAACTTAAAAAAAAATTATTTTAGTTGAACTTTTCATTAAAAAGTTTTTCAAAATCAATTTTTTTTTCTAACTTTACACCAGGATGCCCAGAATTATGCATTAAACTTAAAAAAGAATTTTCAAGGTCAGGATATATTTTTGTAGGTACATCACATAGTATAATTTTTTCTAAATCTTTTTTATCTTTAATTTCATCATCTACTTTAATTATTGCAGTATAAACTATCTCAAAATATGATTTTTTTTCGTTTGGTTCTTTATCTTCAAATTTTAAAGTTGTATTAACCTCTATGAGTTTATTTTTGATAGCTTTTGAGGTTATGTCTATATTAAGCTGATATTTTGGAATCATTTCTTTCACAAATAAGTATGTTTCGATATCTGCTGTCTCGCTTGAGGCATCTTTTATAAACTTTGCTAGAATTTTAAATTTATCTTTCATTGTCGTCTTCTATATCCTCAAACTCACCTTCAATAAAATCATTTTTTTTTGTATTCTTATTTTTAAATTTTGATGAAATTTTTCCAAAGATTAGTTTTCTTGTAATAGGAAATATAATTAAGAAACCTAAAACATCGGTTGCGAACCCTGGAATTATTAGCAGTAAAGCACCAAAAGTGATAGCCGCTCCAGAAATTATTTCATAAGCTGGTATTTCGTTTCTTACCATTTGTGAAAAGCCTGATTTTAAAGTATTTAGACCTTCATACCTAGCATAAATGATACCTGTTATTGCCGTAATAAAAATTAACAAAATAGTATTAAAGGCACCAATCTGTGCTCCTATCTTAATAAATAAATAAATTTCTATTATTGGGACTAAAATAATTGATAAAATTAGTGTGTTCATTTGTCTTTAATGTAATTGTTGGTTGAAATTAATCAACAGAGTAATTACTATTATCTTATGAATTACAGTTTTGAGTATATAGATATAATATTGCTAGCAATGATTGCTGGTTTCATCTTTTTAAGATTAAGAGGAATATTGGGAAAACGAACAGGATTTGAAGGCAAACCACCATCGCAATTCCGAGAAGTTTTAAAAAATGTTAATTTAGATCAGGGTGTAAAAAAGTCAGAAAATTTTGACGAAGAAGCAAAAAAAGATTTTTTAAATGGAGCTAAGATTGCATACGAAACAATAATCACAGACTTTAGTGATAATGATAATAAGTTAACGACCAGTAAACCGCTTTTAAGCAAAAAAATTTATGACCAATTTAATCAAGCTCTCTTAGAAAGAAATAAACGAGGGCATTTTGCTGAAATAACATTTATTGGATTAAACTCGATAAATATAAAAGAGCATAAAAAAGTTAACAGTTTTTTACAAGTTACCGTGGATTTTGTCGCTGAAGTAATAACATGTATAAGAGATAAAGAAAAAAAAATAATTTCAGGAAACCCTGAAAAAATCAAAAAAATTTATGATACCTGGGTATTTTCAAGAGATATAAGATCAAGTAATCCTAACTGGCAATTAGTTGATACTCTTACATAATTGATAAAAAAAATATCAGATAAAGATAAAAAAGATTGGGAAAATTTTCTAAATAATAATGAAGATTTGCCCAACAAAGATGAGTCAAATTTTCAAAAAAAAACTAGTAGAGAAAAAGTAATTGATCTACATGGCAAAACTCTTGAAGAGGCAAACAGATATATTTATGATTTAATACAAGTTTCTTATGATAAAAATATCAAAAAGTTGATAATAATTACTGGCAAAGGAATACACTCTAATAATAAAAAAGATCCGTATAAATCAATTGAATATGGAATTCTCAAACATTCTGTGCCCGATTTTATTAAAAAAGAGGGTGATTTGATGAAATTAATAAATAAAATTGAAGACGCTAATATTGAGGATGGAGGCAGTGGTGCTTTTTATGTTTACCTTAAAAAAAAAGATTAAAAAAATAGTTTTTTTTATAAAATAAATTTTGAAAGATCTGTATCTTTAACTAAGTTATCTAAATTTCTGTTAATATAATCTTTATTAATAATTATTTTTTCACCAGCACGATCGGTTGCTGTGAAACTTATTTCATCAAGAATTTTTTCAATAATTGTGTGTAATCTTCTTGCACCAATATTTTCTACAGTAGCGTTGACTTCTGATGCTATGTTCGCAATTGTATCTATTCCATCATCAGAAAATTCAAGACTTACATTTTCAGTCTCTAAAAGTGCAACATATTGTTTTATTAAACTAAAATCCGGTTCTTTTAAAATTCTCTTAAAATCATCACTTGTTAAGGCTTCTAACTCGACTCTAATTGGTAATCTTCCTTGTAACTCAGGAAGTAAATCTGATGGTTTAGCAAGTTGAAAAGCTCCAGAAGCAATAAATAAAATATGATCAGTTTTTATTGGACCGTATTTTGTATTAACAGTTGTACCTTCAATTAAAGGTAACAAGTCTCTTTGAACTCCTTCTCTTGATACATCTCCCCCAACTCTATCTGTTCTTCCTGAAATTTTATCTATTTCATCTAAAAAAACTATACCATTATTTTCCGTCGATATTTTTGCAGCCTTGATAATTTTATCCTGCTCAATCAATTTGTCAGATTCATCATTAATTAAAATTTCATGAGACTCTTTAACAGACATTTTCTTTTTTTTTTCTTTCGAACCCATCGACTTACCCAACATTTCACCAATGTTTATCATTCCCACATTAGCACCTGGCATTCCTGGAATTTCAAAAGATGTATTATTTCCTCCAACGTCACTTACTGCAATTTCAATTTCGTTATCATCAAGGTCACCACTTCTTAATCTTTTTCGAAAACTTTCTCTAGTTGCTAAACTGGCCTTTTTACCCACTAAAGCATCTAATACTTTTTCTTCTGCAAGCTTTTGCGCTTGAGCGTATACTTCTTTTCTTTTTTTAACTTTTTCCATTGAGATTGCAATTTCGACTAAATCTCTTACGATCTGTTCAACATCTCTTCCTACATATCCAACCTCAGTGAATCTAGTCGCTTCTACTTTTACAAATGGTGCTTCTGCTAGTTTCGACAATCTTCTTGATATTTCTGTTTTACCTACACCTGTTGGTCCAATCATTAAAATATTTTTTGGCAAAACTTCATTTTTCATTTCACCTTTGAGAGCTTGTCTTCTCCATCTATTTCTAAGAGCTACAGCAACAGCTTTTTTTGCTTTATTCTGTCCAACTACAAATCTGTCTAGTTCTGAAACTATTTCTCTTGGTGATAACGAACTTACTAAAGATTCATTTTTTTCATCACTTTTATTTTTTGGCTTAAGAGTTGTTACATTTGATTTTTCCATTATATTTTCTCAATTTTAATATTATTGTTGGTAAAAACACAAATTTCAGAAGCTACTTCAATTGATTTTTTTGCAACTTCTTCTGCACTCATGTTTGTATCCATTAAAACTTTTCCTGCTGCTAAAGCATAATTTCCTCCAGAACCTATTCCGATTACATCACCTTCAGGTTCCAAAACATCACCAGTTCCAGAAATAATATAGCTATTATCTTTATCACCTATTGCCATTAATGCTTCAAGTCTTCTTAGATATTTATCTGTTCTCCAATCTTTAGCTAACTCTACAGCAGCTCTTGATAAATTTCCTGCATGTTTTTCTATTTTCGCTTCTAATCTTTCGAAAAGAGTTAATGCATCAGCTGTCGAGCCAGCAAAACCTGCTACAACATCTCTTTTTTCAATTTTTCTGACTTTTGAAGCAGTACTTTTTACAACGGTATTTCCCATACTTACTTGTCCGTCGCCTGCTACTACGACTTCATTATTTTTTCTAACTAACACTATTGTTGTCATGGCTTATAAATGGATATTAAATTTAATAGTTCAAGCCCAGGTTTAGTATTATTGCC
>Ga0315315_10006490_pt1 | contig 10808 bp, 7 predicted proteins | sample M140m3416metaG_FD_203699 | JGI IMG/M metagenome (GOLD analysis project Ga0315315, IMG submission 203699) | Ammonia-oxidizing marine archaeal communities from Monterey Bay, California, United States - M1 40m 3416 | ecosystem: Environmental > Aquatic > Marine > Intertidal zone | place: USA... | reverse complement strand
TCTGGTCCAATCGAGGTGGCGAGGCTGGGCGGGACGGCGCCGGTACCTCCGACGTCGACGCGCGGCGCGTATCATCCAGGCTAATTACCGACGGTGGCGCGCTCGATGCCTGGTGCGCGCCAATCACCCGCGTCGGTTCGTCGTCCAAACTCCGCCATCGCGACTCCGTAACGAGAACACGAGAACTCACACGTCCCTCCTCCCCTCCTCCTCCTCACGTACGCAGGCTATCGCCCGTCTCCGCGCCGCGCGTGACGCCGCGGCGACACGCATCGCCCGCGCGTGGCGCCGCCACGTCCCGCACGCACGCTACCGCGCACTGCGAAACCTGGCTCGAGCGTGGTCCCGCGTGCTCCATCCGTCGACGATGTTACGTCACTCCGGCGCGCCGAACGACGCGTCGCTGACCTCGGATGTCGCCGCGCAGACCCACGTTCGGCTCGCGTTGATCGCGAACGGTGGTGGCGGTGACGACGCTAAGCCCGACGCGGTGTTGGTGTACAGAGTGTGCACGCACGGGCCGGTGGTGGACGTCGGTGCACGACGTCGTCGTCGTCGTTCGCGCGAGGACGAGGAAACGCGAAATCCGTGGAGACCGGTGGAGGACGACAACGGCTTCCTCCGATCCATCGCAGCGGACTGCGTCGTGAAAAAGCCGAGCAACGCTGAGATCATGGAGACGTACACCGTGCGCATGTCGCGCAGGGTACCCTCACAGGAGGAACGCGCGGCGGAGATGAAGAGACGCGCGAGGGACCGGCGGCGTAAAGTCTTCGGGCTCGTCGATAACGACGACGACTCGGAGGCGCCGTCGGACGAGGAGGACCTGTTGGCGTGGAGCGCGTCCCTCGACTTCGACTCGTTCCAGCGCACGCTCGTCACCTAGTAGTTGGCGTCGTGTATCAAACGCTTTCACGATGTTCTCACGTACTTTGTTTTACACGGACCTTTATCAGATGACCCTGGCCTTCTTTGGAAGCTCGGGGCACTTTTCGATTCGAGTTGGGACCAAATTTGCACCCGCCGTGTCCTCCGTCCACGCCGTCGCCTCTGGCCACCCGTCCACACCCACCGGCAACTCCGGCGCGGGCGGCGGCGGCGGCGTGTTCATCGCCGCGACGCCGCACCTCGACAAACACCCTCTACTCAGCGCCGGATCGATCTGCTCCGGCAGCGGCTCCTGCCCAAAGTACATCCTGCAGCTGCAATCGTCAAAGTTGGGCGCCATGTACAACCCGACGCCGAATTCCTCGCGCATCACGTCCTGCGCCGGTAGCTTGCACATGTTCACGCACACCCCCGCGCACCCACTCGCCTCGAGGTACCTACACTTCTTCACGTTCACCACCGTCACGTCCGTCCCGTTCGGTCCCGCCATCGTCTCACGCGTCGTGGGGCCGAACATCCACTCCGCCATCTCAGACGCGACGGCGCCTGTTGTTTCTCTCAGCACCACTCCGGGGAGAAGCATCTGCGCGATGCCGGTGGCCATCGGGGGCATCCCGCCGGTGACCTGCGTGCGCATGATCCGCCCCACGATACGCCGGAGGTCCTCCGGCGAGTGCTGGCGCTGAAGCCGGTGCGCCGCCTCGGCGAGCGCGGCGAAGGATCGCGTGTCGCCGCCGTTTAACGATCCCGGGTCGATCCCGGCGGCTTCCGCGAGGGTGTGCACGTTGACCTGTATCGCCGTCTTGTCGAGCTCGGAGTCTTCGTACGTCGCCTGGGAGGCGTGATGGTCCGCGAGTGACGCGGCGGGGTATCGAACCTTGGACTGTTGAAAGAAGGAGTAGGACATCGTCGCCTCCTTCTGCCACGGCGCGTCGTGGTTCATTTGGTTCGATTGGTTGACTGCTGCTCCGTTGGTGCCATTGGCGCCGCGTCGCTTGGCCGCGTCGGCCTGCGCGCGCTTGGTCTCCAGCCTGGCCCACTCGCGCTCGCCCGCGACGGTGGGTTTGGGTTTTGGCATCGCCGCCTCCGACGGCGGTTTCGTCACCGTTCGCTTGATGACCCGTCGGGGCCCGCCCCGCCCGCCTCGCCCGCCTCGCCCGCCCCGACGCGCCTCTCTCAGTCCGCCGAGCCTATCCTGCCAGGTCCTGTCGTTGTTGCCCGCGACGCCGAGGCTGTCGCGCACGCGCTTCTGCGGACCGGTGTTCGTGGCCGGCTGTTGCCGCTCCGCCGTCCCGGGCGGAGACGGGAACGCGTTGGGGTCCATGATCGCCGTCGTCGTTCGAGTGGTCGAGTCGGTTGGAGCGCGATGCGCATCAATCGGCCGTCGTCTCGTTATCTTGAGACATCGGACGTGATGGCCGAGGAAAGCGACGTCGCGCGCGGCGAGCGCGGGATTGCGCGCCATGACGGCGATCCGAATCGCTTTGTAGGACCTTCAGGAAGCGTGACTTAACGGTCGAAGCTTCCGAGGGTCGCTACAACGCGCCCGTGGACTGTGGCGTCGACGCGGCGGAAGGAGGAGACAGAAGATACGTCGCGGGAAGATCTTCGGATAGCGATGAGGAAATCGACCTTTTTGCCTCGAGATTTGAAGAGTTCAGCCTCACAACGGGGCGGGCGCTCCCGGCGATGGGGGGCATGAGAGCGCCCCCGGTTCTCATCGCGTGGTACCTCATCATCGCGGCGTGCCTCTTCGATGTCCCGACGCGCGCGACGGCGCACGAATCCGTCGGCGGGTGCGAGGGAGACAACGCCACCGCGGTCGCGCTGTGCAACTCCTTGGTTGGCAAGTTTCTGAATTCGCCCTACAACGCGTCGAGGATCGCGTACGTGTGCGACCCCGACGTGCTGTACAGCGACTACAGGTGCGAATGCGTGGGAATCAACAGCACCGTATACGCCAGGCCGCATCCCATGGAGACCAGGGACCTCGCGCCGGACGGCAGACGGCACGTGGTGGACGAGCGCGGCCGGCCCAAGAAGCTCCCGGCCCCATTCAGGAACGGCGACAAGCTCGCGAGGGCGAAGCATGAAGTGGACTCGAGCGAGCGCAACTACGTTTTGGCGTTCGAGATGTTCGGCGTGATGCGCAACGCGATGTTCTTCCGAGGTCCGTGGATCACGGACGACGATTGGCGTAAGTGGCACTCGCCCCTGACCGACTGCGGCCTCGACGACGACGACGTGTACGAGGTGAGCAAATCGCACTCGAGTAAATTGGGCCGACAACTCAACCGAACGATGGTGCTGCGAATGATTCGCTTCCCGATGTACAACGGCGGCGACGTCGCGGCGCAGATGGAGCACTACGCCGACGCGGTCCTCGCCGACTTTCTCTGCGTCGTCGCCCCAGAGCTCGTCACCGACGTCACGTACCAGTCGTGGCCGCATCGGTCCCGATGCGATGTAATCCGATCCGCTCTGTCGCTATCTCCGGGCCGGGCTCCGGACTGTTGGCTCGACGCGTACAGGCGCTTCTACAGCGACCAAGGCCCCGCGTACGAGCCGTCCGGGGGTGCGACGCGGCCTGGCGGGTACTGGGACGAGCAGGCGAAGCGAGCGGGGCGGGGGTACCAGCCCACTGAACGCGAACGAGAGGTGATGGCGAGTCAGCGCGACGAGGCCAACGCGGTGGAGAAGCCGGGACCCGGCGACTACTCCAACGAGATATCCGGCATGACCGACGGCGTGACGGGTAACGTACACGGCGCCGGGGCGACGGAGCCCACGGAGGAGGACACGACGGCGGCGAATGAGGAGACGACACGCGCGATGGGAGCCACGAACCAGGACGGAGTGGAAGCCGTCCCGGGGCAGCCGCTGACGGATGAGATTTTGTCGACGGCGCCGGGGTGGCCGACTCGGGTGTTGTACTCCGCGTGGAGGCAACAGCCTGGGGTGACGGACACGCACGAGCTACTCGGTGGACTCGTGAAGCACTGCGTCGAGGTCAAGGCGGCCGCGGATGAGCTCGAGCTGGGCGGGTCGTGCGACGTCACGCCGAAAGGGGTGGTGACCGGTCTCGCCGAGGGTTCCGCGTTTAACGTAGCTGAGATGACGAAATGGATCATCAAGAGTTTTCACGCCACGGAGTTTGGCGAGTCCCCGACGTTGCTCGGGCCGACGCACGAGCTGGACACGGAGTTCTCGTCGCCCACAGAGGCGGACGATTACCCATACGGGTACCTGGACGACAAGGACAAACCCGCGACGGCGGAGGCAAAGGACGAACTTTAAATTAGACTAGAACGTTGTTCATGTTATTCAACGATGTGTACTCATCTACGCCAGAGCCGGGCCGCCTCCCGGCGCACCCGTCGCCTTCGCCGCGCCCGCTCCCACCGCGGCGCCCTTCATCGCCTGCGCCGCCGCCGCCGCCTCCTCCTTCGCCTTCCTCCACATCCCGAATCCGATTTTCCCCTTCATCATCGCCAGCCTCAGCGGCAGCAGCGCGGCGCCCACCTGGGCGCCGTAGCTCCATCTGGCCGCCGACGAGGACTCACCCCAGCGCCCGCCGTTACGTTCACGCGCGCGTCGCTCCAGTATGCCCTCCGCGCCCGCGGCGTGAGTCACCGCGAGACCTTCCTCCGCGGACGCCACGATGGACCGGAACCTGTTCACGGGCGAATCCAGCTGCTCGTTGACGTACCTCAGAAGGTTGTTAGCCTTGAGGATCATCAGCAGGTCCCTGGGTAAGGTCTCGAAGAGCTCCGTCTGGCGCTCAACCTTCACCCCGAGCACGTCGCGCATCACCTCGCGCTTGCCGAAACTGGAGAGCTTGTCCACGCCGGTCGAGAACCCGGCGAGATTGTTGCTACTCCCATTCTCTCGGCCGCCGCCCTTGTCGTCCCATTCGCCGATATCACGCGTCGATGAGATCACCGCGCTCGTGCGTGTGCCGTGGACGTCCTCCACCACCCTCGCGGGCACCAGCGCGAGCACGATTCGGAAAAAATCCGTCAGATCGGGATCCACGCCGAGGTCGTTCACCGCCGCGCGCATCTCGCGCTCGTCCCCGGCGATCAACCCCCGCCACAACTTACACCACGTGCGCCTCGTGTCGTCGTCGAGGGACCGGTACACGCCGTGGTCCAGGAGCACGACCCGCCCGTTGGAATCCACGAGTATGTTCCCCGGGTGCGGATCGCAGTGCGTGTACCCGTGCACGAACGTCATCCGCCCGAAGATCTCGTTGACCAAGATCGCGAGTTTCGTCTTATCGATCCCGCGGACGCGGAGGCCCTCGCGATCGTCGATGCGTACGCCGTCGCACCACTCCTGCGTCAGCACGCGTGCACCGCTCAAGGTGTCGTGGACGCGAGGGACGTGCAGTTCGGTCATGTCGTCGAAATCTTTGGCCATCAGGGCCCGCGCTCGATCGGCGTTTTTCGCCTCTTCGCGAAAATCGAGCTCCTCCGCCATGTGCCGCCTCGTCTCGTTGGCCAGCCACTGGAAGCGCAGGCCGGGGATGAGCGAGGAGAGCAGGCCGTAGTACGCGTCGATCGTGGCGAGGTCGATGGCGAGGAACCGCGCGACGGGCCTCTGCTGGATCTTGACCGCGACGGTCTCGCCTCCGTGGGTTGTCGCCTTATAGACTTGAGCCAGGCTGGCGCTCGCCACCGGGGTGGGATCTATGTGGGCGAAGGCGTCCTCGATGTCCACGCCGAGGTCCTCGAGGAAGGTGGCGCGGTCCTCTTCGAACGGACGGACCCCCGCGCTGTCCATGAGGGTGCGGAGGATGGTCTGGAAGGGCTGGGGCGACACCGGCTGGACGCAGATGTGCTGACCCGCCTTGACGTAGATCCCCCCGTTCTTCTTGCAGAGCTCCCGCAGCCGTGTGGCTACCCCGGACCACATGATCTGGCGGCTCTTCCACATGTGCTCCTCGTCATCTCGCTTCCCCACGCATCGACGCACGTGCCCTAGGTAATCCACGAAATACATAGGGAGGAACGCCCGGGACGCCTCGGTGAACCTGTTGACGAAGTGCACGCCGTCATGGTCCGGGTTCGCGACCGCCCCCGCCGCTAGGGACGTACCGGCGAGCGCCGCGCTACCCGCGACGGGTCGCCGCGCGAGCGCGCGAAGCACGTGACTCGCCACCATCACCCCCGCGGCCGATGCACGCTAGAAACGGCCCGCGCGATACGGTCCGATGGGTCGGCGATGCGGCTCCGACGGTTCGATCAGTGACGAGCCGGCAACGTTCGAGTCGAGTCTCGGAAAATATCGTCCCAAATTTATCTGCCCAGATCCCACACTTTGGGCGCGCGTCGAGACGCCCACACGCGTGATATGCCCTCCGACGCAGATCTCGATGCCGAGCCCGAGGTGCTCATGTGCCCCATCACGCGAACCATGTTCCGCGACCCGGTGGTTGCGGTCGAATCTGGGCACACGTACGAGAGGAGCGCCATCTTGTCGCACTTTGATCGCAACGGGGCCAAGGACCCGCTCACGAATCGCGCCCTGAGCAGCACGAAGGTGATGACGAACTGGGCGGTGAGACAGTTTGCTCAGGACTGGCTGGATAGGCACCCGGGCGTGACGCCGGATGGGTGGGACAGTCGTGAGCTTCTGGAGCCGTCGAGTGATGACGGGACGCGAACATTCGAGGGTGACGAGGGTGTGCTCCGGACGTGGCGTGCAATGTGCCCTGGACTGCAGGAGAGGTGGCCGGAGGCTGCGCGACCAGAGTACTGGGAAGGGGTGACGATGGAAAACGGCCGGGTGGTGGAGCTCGAGCTGCAAGCGTTCGGCCTGACCGGAGCGGTGCCGGCGGAGATCGGACGCTTGAGTGCGCTGAGGTTGTTGAGCCTCGCCGACAACGAGCTGACGAGCGTGCCGGCGGAGATCGGGCTGCTCGCGTCGCTGGAGTGTTTGGACCTCGGCCTCAATCAGCTGACGAGAGTGCCGGCGGAGATTGGGCAGCTCACCTCGCTGACGACGTTGCACCTCCACGGCAATCAGCTGACGAGCTTGCCTGCGGAGTTTGGGCAGCTCGCGTCGCTGAGGATATTGGGCCTCGACAGCAATCAGCTGACGAGCGTGCCGGCGGAGATCTGGCAGCTCACGTCGCTGGAGTGGTTAAAACTCAGCGACAATCATCTGACGAGCGTGCCGGCGGAGATCGGGCAGCTCACGTCGCTGGAGTGGTTGGACCTCAGCGAAAATCAGCTGACGAGTTTGCCGGTGGAGATCGGGCAGCTCACGTCGCTGAGGAGGGAGTTGCACCTCAACGACAATCAGCTGACGAGCATGCCGGCTGCGATAGGCGAGTTCAGAGCGGCGGGCTGCGAAGTGGGCATGGATGACGGCGTGACGTATGACGAATAGAAACGGCTCGTGTATGCGCGATAGTAGCCTCGAATACAATCGTGCCTCAGTCCGCGCCGGGCGAGCGCATGGCGAGTCCCACCGCCCCGAGCGCGCTCGGCGTATCCCCGTCGGCATCCGGCAAGTCCGGATCCGCGCCGCTCTCCAGGAGCAGCCTGCACGTCTCCGCCCGCTCGCACGTCGCCGCGTAGTGCAGCGCCGTCTGCCCGTCGTCGTCCACCGCGTCCACGTGCGCACCCATCTTGATGAGCGCGATCGCGACGTCCACGTGCCCGCCGTCCGCGGCCCAGTGCAGCGCCGTCCGGCCGCACTCATCCTCGCGCGATAAATCCAACGGCCCGAAACTCGCCGCTCGTTGTAGCGCGGCGACGTCCCCGCGCCTGCACGCGTCCAACATCGGATCCATGCTACCGCCGATCGGCTCGGCACCCCCCTCGGCACCCCCCTCGGCACCCCGCGATTGATTATCGAGATCGAATGGCATCTGCGGCTTGGAGAAAACCGGCCCGCCGAGCCCGCCGTCGTCGCCTCCGTCCTCGTCGGCGTCCTCGAAGACGTCGTCGCTCTCGTTCCCTCGTTCGTTCCCGTTCCCGCACAGCTGTGTCACCAGGTCGATGTACGCCGCCTTCGCGTCGTCGCGCGGCATGTCCCCGAGCTCGTTCCACGCGGACCACTTGGCGTGCTTGGCCATCCCCTCCAGGAGCCGAGGCTTTCGCGTGTCGTTGGCGCCGACGGTTGATTGCTTGAAGAGCGCGTAGACGCGCAGCTTCTGGTCGTTCGTGAGCTTGCGGTTCGTGGACGCGACGGTCTTCGCGGCGCGGTCGAAGGCGGCGTCGAGGTCGTCGTCGTCGTCGTCGTATCCGCCGGCGACGGCGTCGAGGAGCTGGTCCATCTGCGACCGCCTCGCGGGCGGATCGGGGTCCGCCGAGATCTCGGACGACGCTCCGATTCCCCCATCGGGATCCTCCGCGGGCTTCTCGCGCGCGGCGTCGACATCGCGCGCGTCCCCGTCCCCGCCGTGCGCGGTCGCGTTCTTCTGATCCTCGAGCCACGTCGCGAGGCTGTACGCTCCGTACGCGGCAGCCGCCCCGCCGAGGACTAACCAGCGCGTCCAACGCTTCGGCCCGGGGCGTGATGCGTAGACGGACGCGGCGGTCGTGATGCCGACGGCGGCGACCGCGGCGCCCACGCCCGCAAGGCGCTCCGCGTCCGACGGCATGACGCGCGAGGATCCCCGTACCCAAAGGCGAAACCCGCCGAGACGCGAGGCGGCTGTGCGTGATCGAATGGGCGCAAGTGTAAAAATAATGCAACTCAGTAAAAAAATAGTCTATGGACGACCCAGCGCCGTGACGGACTAGTCCGTGCTCTTCGACGCCTTGCGCGCGTTGCTCTTGCGCAAGGACGCGTTCAACTCAGCCTTCCTCAGCCTGATCGCCGTGGGCGTCACCTCGATGAGCTCGTCCGCCTGCACGTACCCGATCGCCTCCTCCAGGCTCATCAACCTCGGCGGAGTCAACCTCACCTGCTCATCCGTCCCCGACGCTCGCATGTTCGTCAGCTTCTTCTCCTTGCACGGGTTAACCTCGATGGTTTCTTCCCTGCTGTTCTCGCCGATGATCATCCCCTCGTACACCTCCGTCTTCGGACCCACGAACAGCGATCCGCGCGCTTCGAGCTGACCGAGCGCGTATTGCGTGGTGGATCCGGTGGCGCTGGACACGATGGCGCCCTTTCGCACCCGGTCCATGGGTCCGCGATACTTTTCGTACCCGTGAAAGGCTCGCGTGATCGTCCCTGTCCCGCGCGTCTCGTTGATGAACACCTGCCTGAACCCGATGAGCCCTCGTGAGGGGCACGTGAACGTCAAACGCGTCCGCCCGCCCTCGCCCGCGCCCATCTGCATGTCCGTCATCTCACCCTTTCGCGTCACGACAGCCTCGATGACGCCGCCCGTGTGCTCCTCCTCAACCTCGCACACCAGCTCCTCGATCGGCTCCAGCCGCTTGCCGCTCTCCTCGCACTGCTTGAACAGCACCGCGGGCGGGGAGATGGACAGCTCGAACTTCTCCCTGCGCATGGTCTCGATCAGCACCCCGAGGTGAAGCTCGCCGCGGCCCTGCACCTCGAACTTGTCGCCGCCGCCCTCCGCGGTGTTGAGCACCCGCAGCGCCACGTTCGTCTCCGCCTCCGCGACGAGCCTGTCCCAGATCTGTCGGCCGGTCAACGACTTACCCTCGCGCCCGCCCAGACTGCTGTCGTTGACACCGAAGGTCATCTTCAGCGTGGGCGGATCGATCGGAGTCGCCGGAAGCGGATCGGAGACCGACACGTCGCACACGGTATCCGTGACCGTCGCCGACGATAGACCCGCGACGGAGACGATGTCACCCGCGGCGGCGCGGTCCAACGCGTGCCTCGCGCCGCCCTTGCTCGTGAACAGCTTGGTCACGCGGCCGGTCTCACGATCGTTCCCGTCGCCGGCTCCCATCGCCAGCGCCTTGACCCTGTCGCCAACCTTCACGCTCCCGCTCGCAACTCGCCCGGTCACGAGCCTGCCCACGAACGAATCGTGCTCGATCATGGACACGAGGAGCTTGAACGGGTCGTGACGCGAGCCAGGCGGCGGCGGCACGCGTTCACGCAGCACGTCGAGCAGCGCGCTCATGTCCCCGGCGTCTTCCTCGCACATCTGTCGAGCCGAATCTAAATCGACGGCGCACACGCCCGCTCGAGCCGACGCGTACACGGTGGCGAAGTCCAGCTGCTCGTCGCACGCGCCCATCGCCGCGAAGAGGTCGAAGAGCTTGCTCTCGACCTCCGCGCATCCCGTCTCGGTCACCGCGTCGCGGTCAACTTTGTTCAGCACGACGATGGGCTTGAGGCCTTTTTGTAAAGCCTTTCCGAGCACGAACTTGGTCTGCGCCATCGGCCCTTCGATGCAGTCCACGAGTAAAAGGCATCCGTCGACCATGTCCAGGACGCGCTCCACCTCGCCTCCGAAGTCGGCGTGGCCCGGCGTGTCCACCGCGTTGAACGTGGTGCCTTTGTGTTCGAACGACGTGTACTTGGAGGAGATTGTGATGCCTCGCTCCTTCTCGAGATCGCGATTGTCCATGAGGCGCTCGGTGGCCACGTCCTGGTTAGCCTGGCGCATCAGGGTGTCGAGCAGCGTGGTCTTGCCGTGGTCGACATGCGCGATGATGGCGAAGTTGCGGACGTTGTTCTCGGTCTCGGGGCTGTCCTCGTCGTTGGCGGACGCGGTCGCGGCGAAACAGCGTCGGGCGGTCGCGGCGGCCCAGTGGGCACCGCCGCCGTGACGACGGTGACGGCCGGGCATCGATCGCGCTCCGACGGACCCGCCGGCGCCGCTTTCCAACGCGGGAAACGCGTGCCTGCCCGCGAGCGTGATCCCACGGAGCAGTGCGCGGGAACCGCGCTCCCAACCTCCCATGATCGCCGTGTCGAGCGCCACCCGAGTGTGAGCGCGATCAGGCGCGATCTCTCATCTTGCAAGTCCTGGA
>Ga0315315_10006489_pt1 | contig 10811 bp, 10 predicted proteins | sample M140m3416metaG_FD_203699 | JGI IMG/M metagenome (GOLD analysis project Ga0315315, IMG submission 203699) | Ammonia-oxidizing marine archaeal communities from Monterey Bay, California, United States - M1 40m 3416 | ecosystem: Environmental > Aquatic > Marine > Intertidal zone | place: USA... | reverse complement strand
TTTTTTAAATCCCCATACGCTACTTTGAAGTTCTTCTACACTGCATGGTTTTTTGCTGTTAAATAAAAAAAGTATCAAATTAATTTCTTTTTCAGTTAAATTTATGTAGTTTTCATCTAAAAATAATTTTCTAGAATTAATATCTATTAAAAACTTTCCTACATCAAACTTCGATTGTTTTTTAAAGTTTTGTTTTAAAAAGTGAATATTAATATTTTTTAATAATTCAGTATAACTTATCGGCAATGAGCTCAATTGTAATTGGTTGTTTATATTCTCTATTTTATTATTTGTAAGTAATAAATTATTACTTTTATCCTCAAATTCAGACTCTAAATTTACATTATCTATATGATAAATTTTATATTGCATGATTTCTTCAATCTCATGTAAAATGTTATATAAAAAAATATTTTTATAAATATATAGTTTTTTTTCAATCATAGAAAATATTATATGATAATTGTTTTAAAAAATAATCAAACCTTAAATGTTGATGAATTTAATTTTAGATGTTCTATTGGAAAAAAAGGTAAAACATTCGATAAAAAAGAGGGAGATTTAAAGACACCTAAAGGAATTTTTAGCCTAGGATACCTATATTATAGATCTGACAGAGAGCAGAAACCTAAAACAAAAATTAAATGTATTAAAATAAATAAAGATACTGTTTGTTGTAATGAAACTAATAATAAAAAGAAATATAATAGAATTTTAAAAAAAACGAAAAAAAAATTTCAACACGAATCTTTGTTTAGAAAAGATAACAAATATAATTTTGTATTAGTTATAAAATATAATTCTAGAAATATAAATGGCAAAGGAAGTTGTATTTTTATTCATCTTACAAATAATTATAATCACACAGCTGGCTGTATAGCCTTAAAAAAAAAAGATTTTTTAATTCTATTAAAATTAATAAGTTCTCAAACTAAAATTTTAATTAAATAACAATTTTAGTTTCTTTCTCCAAAAATTGATGTTCCAATTCTAACAAAATTAGAGGAGTGTTGAATTGCATCAATATAATCTGCAGACATTCCCATACTTAAGTTTTGTAGATTATACTCAGTTTTTAATTTTTCCATCTGTGAAAAAAAAATTTTTGGATTATTTGTGTTTGGAGGAATACACATCAGTCCTATAATATCCAATTTAAGAGAACTACAATAAAGAAGTAAATCACCTAATTCAGAAACTTTGATTCCTGATTTTTGATCTTCTTGACCAAGATTAATTTGAATAAATATGCCAATTTTTTTTTTTTGTTTTTCTTGCTCATCATATATTTTTTTTGCTAATTTTTTACTGTCTAGCGAATGAATAAAATCAAAATGCTTTAAACAATCCCTTACTTTATTTGTTTGTAATTTACCTATCATATGCAATTTTACATTGCTGTATTTTTTTCTTAATTCTTGCCATTTGTTCTTGCATTCTTGGACTTTATTTTCACCAAAATGAAGATGTCCATGATCTAAAAGAGGTAAAATATCTTTCGGATAAAAGTTCTTACTTACAGCTATAATAACTGGTGATACATTAACCTTGAATTTAATCTTATCTTTAATATCTAATAGATTTTTAACAGAGTTATGCATAATAATTTCGAATTTTTTACTTACGTAGATAATCTAAATAAAGAAAATATAGTCAAATTAGATAAAAAAGTACAAATAATTTTTAGAAATTATAGAGAAACTTTTAAAAACCAAGAATTAAAAAAATTTGTTAATTTCTGTAAAAAATTTAACAGAAAAATCTATTTAAGTAATAATTTTAAAAAAGCTAAAGAATTAGGATTTGATGGTGTGTATATACCCTCATTTAATAGATTACCTAAAAATTATAAAATAGGTACTAAAAAAAAATTCATCACTTTAGGTTCGGCTCATAATCTAAAAGATTTAATTATTAAGAAAAAACAAAAAATTGATATTATCTTTATATCTCCATTATTTAAAAGTAAAAAAAAAAGAAATTATTTAGGAATAATAAAGTTTAATTTAATTAATAAAAATCATAAAAATAAAATCATTGCACTTGGTGGTATCAATGAAAATAATAAAAATATGTTGAGTTTATTAAATATTAATGGTTATGCTGCAATTTCATATTTTAATAAATGAACAATATAGAGAAAATCAAAATATTAGTGAAAGAAATCCAAAATCTTTTTTTGGGGAAAAAATACGTTTTAATTATTCAAGAATCAAAAAAAGCTATAAAAAAATATCCAAATATATCCATATTTTATAATTTACTTGGCCTTGCTTTATCAAGTATTGGTAAGTTTGATGATTCAAAAATGGTTTTAGAAAAAGGACATAAAATTAATCCTAATGATTTAGCAATAATAAATAATCTAGCAAATACTTATAAAAATACTTATCACTTCGAAAAATCAGAAGAACTCTATAAATTATCTATTTCTAAACAGAAAGATTATTTCAATTCTTATGTAAATTACGGAAATTTAAAAAGAGACTTAAATAAATTTGATGAGGCAATTAAATTATATAAAGAAGCTTTAGTATATAACAAAAAGATATCTGCAGTATATTACTCATTATCTATGGCATACCAATCATTAGGAAAATTCACAGAAGCCGAAGATTATGCGAATAAAACAATAGAGATAGAAAAAAAATACACGAAAGCAGATTTGCTTATAAGTCGTTCTAGAAAATACACATCAAATGACAAACATTTAAAAGAAATGCAAAATAAACTTAAAAACATCGAATTGAATGTATCAGAAAAGATAGATTTGAATTTTGCGCTAGCTAAAGCATATGAAGATTTGGGTGATATAAACAAAACGTTTCAATGTCTCAAAGAAGGAAATAAACTAAAGCGAGATAGTGTGCAATTCAATTTAAGTGCAGAAAAAAAAACTTTTGAAGATATCAAAAAAATTTTTACTGAGATAAATTTTGAAGAATTTAAAAACGAGGATCCAAAAGATAAAAAAATTATTTTTATTCTTGGAATGCCAAGATCTGGCACAACATTAGTTGAACAAATAATAAGCTCACATTCCTGTGTTTATGGCTCTGGTGAACTTCCTTATTTGACCACAATTATTAAAAATAAATTTATGAATGATAAAAAGTTATCAACTCAGGCAATCAATAAAATATTTGAGGACAAAAAAGAATTATCTGAAATATCGAGACAATATTACTCCTATTTAGACAATTATCAAATTTCTGAAAAATATTTTACAGATAAAGCCCCATTAAATTTCATGTGGATTGGTTTTATTAAAATACTTTTTCCTAATGCAATTATAATTCACTGTAAAAGAAATTCTAAAGATAATTGTGTTTCATTATATAAGAACATTTTCGAAGGAGGAATTAATTTTTGTTATACAGAAAATGAGCTTGCAGAATACTATAATTTATATTCACAACTTATGAAATTTTGGGAAAAGTGTCTTCCTGGTAAGTTTTTAAACGTTGAGTATGAAAAAATAGTTATTAATCCTAAAAGTGAAATAAAAAGAATATTAGATTATTGTGATTTAGACTGGGAAGAAAACTGTTTAAATTTTTCTAGTAATAATACACCTATTAAGACTGCAAGCGTTGGGCAAGCAAGAAATTCTATTTATTCTTCTTCTTTAAAAAGCTTTTCAAAATACGAAGGTTATTTAAAAGATTTATTTAGACTTCTATAAAAAAAAAGCCCCAGTGATTAAACTGGGGCTTTTAAATAATTTAAACTAAACAGTAATTAGAATGCAAGAGATAAATTAATCTCTGTGTTCTCATCATTTGTTCCGTTAGTTCCACCATTGTTACTAGTTTCGTTGTTTTGGAAAGAAACAGTTGCTGAACCCATTGTGTAGGCTATAGCAAATCCTTCTTGATCCTCAGTAACATTACCTGCGTTGTCGAAGTCAATTTCTCTTTCACCGTAAGAAACTGATAAACCATCCATTAGGTTTATAGCAACACCCCAACCATCAGATCTTTCATCAACGTTTGTTTCTGTGTTATCTTCTACGTCAGCTCTCTGATAACCCACAGTAACTCCACTCATTGTATAAGTTACAAATGCAGTTCTGTGATCGTCAGTGTCATCTTGGCCAGTAGCAGAATCTTGGTTTGTATTAGCAATTTTACCATAACCAACACCAACCTCTAAGCCTTCAGCTAATGTGTTATTAGTCAATGCAAAATCCCAAGAAGTTCCACTTGTACCTTCACCAGATGGCGAACCATTTGCGCTAGTTGCAGAACCACCTTTACCAACTTGTACTGATAATGAAGAACCCATTACAGAATTACTGTAAACGAATACTCCTGCGTTTCCACCACCAACTAGACCATTTTCGTCGCCAGTTGCTGAGTCTAAGTTATCCCATACTTCTTCATAAGCACTTGGAGTTTTGTCATCGATAGTAGAAATACCACCAATACCAACACCTTGGTCAAAAGAAACTTTACCCATATCACCTAAGTCTACAGTTAAAGATGCAGATGACATACCGCCAACTGAATCAGCAGCAACAACAACTAACGAAGTTTCGTAGCCGTTGACATCGCCTGAACCTGAAAACGCAAGTGAAGTATTCATACCATATGGATTTCCTGTTACTTCTGAAGAGTCTCCATTAATGTAAGTCATTGCAGCAGAACCAGCTACTGACATTTCAACAGCGTTTGCTGAGAATGCAGCTAATGAGCCAGCTAATGCAGAAAGACCTACTTTTTTTAAATTATTCATAGATTTCTCCTTTATTGTTTTTTTCATATATGAATTGAAATTTAATTATCCTATTTACAGGATAAATTTAACAAGATGTTCGCTATTAGTGAATATTTATAGTGTTTGTGATATAAATGTCACATATAAGTTACAAAAACATACTATATTTAAAATATTCATGTAGTATTAATAAAACTTCATGTCATAAAATCTAATGCTCAAATTTATTAAAATATCTCTAATATACATAATTATCCCTATTTTTTTAGCTTCATGTGGTGTGTTTAATCGTACAGATTCAAGCATAAATCAACCAGTAAATGCAAAAGATAGAGTTAAGAAAAATTTAGAGGAAGGAAGAGGATTAAGAATTAAAACATCGCTTTTTGGCGAAGGTGAAGGTGGAAGTGGAAATTTTCAGTTTGCATCTTCTAATTCTTTATGGAGGGCAACTCTCGAAAAGTTAGATTTCATACCACTTGCAAACGTAGATTATGCTGGTGGGGTTATAATCACAGATTGGTATGGTGACACTCAAAGTGATGAAGAAATTAAAGTTGCTGTCAGATTTTTAACAAATGAAATAAGATCTGATGCATTAGATGTTGTGATTTATAAGAGAAAATGTGTGGATACAAACAGATGTAAAACCACAAAAGTTGAAAACAATACTAATATCGAAATAAAAGCTTCCATTCTAAAAAGAGCAGCCGTACTTGCTAAAGAAGCGGAGTCAAAAAAAAAATAATTAATGTTTTTTTGTAATGCTTTTTTCACAAAAAAATTTTACTTCATATTATAATTAAATTTATTGTTATAAGACCTTATGAATGAAACTAGGTACAACTTTAAAATTATCGAAGATAAATGGCAAAAGTATTGGGAAAAAAAAAGATTTTTTAAATCTGAATTAGATAAAAATAAAAAAAAATTTTACTGTCTTGAAATGTTTCCATATCCATCTGGTAAAATTCATATGGGACATGTAAGAAATTATACAATTGGAGATGTTTTATCTAGATATAAAACTTTAAAAGGATTTAATGTTTTACACCCAATGGGTTGGGACTCTTTTGGAATGCCTGCCGAAAATGCAGCAAAACAAAATAATTTAAATCCAAAAAAATGGACTGAAAGCAATATAAAAATAATGAAATTCCAACTTAAAAAATTGGGACTTTCTATTGACTGGGATAGAGAAATTTCAACTTGTTCAGAAGAATATTATAAACACCAACAAAAAATTTTTTTAGAGCTTTATGATAAAGGTTTAGTTTATAGAAAAGAGAGTTATGTAAATTGGGATCCTGTAGACAAAACTGTTCTTGCTAATGAACAAGTTATAGAGGGTAAAGGTTGGAGATCAGGTGCGATAGTTGAAAGAAAAAAACTAAATCAATGGTTTTTTAAAATTTCAGATTTTTCAGACGAATTACTATCCGATTTAGACAAGCTTCATGATTGGCCAGAAAAAGTAAAGATAATGCAAAAAAATTGGATTGGTAAATCGTTTGGTTGTGAAATTGAATTCAATATTGAAGGGTCAGAAAATATAAATCAAATTAAATGTTATACCACAAGACCTGATACACTCTTTGGATTTTCATTTCTTGCGGTATCTGTTGATCACCCACTCTCAAAATTTTACTCTAATGATAAAAAATTTCTTCAATTTAAAAAAGAATGTTCTGCTTCAGGAACAACTGAAGAGTCAATAGCTCAAGCACCTAAAATTGGCTTTAAGACAAATTTATTAGCAGTAAACCCATTAAATCCAAATAATAAAGTGCCAGTCTTTTTTGCTAATTTTGTTTTAATGGATTATGGTTTGGGAGCAGTATTTGGATGTCCAGCACATGATCAAAGAGATTTTGATTTTGCAAAAAAATATAATTTGGAAATTAAAACAGTCGTTAGACCGAAGGAAGAGAATGATAATTTCGAAGTATCAAACGAACCCTACATAGGCTCAGGTGTAATCATAAATTCAGAATTTTTAAATGGAGCAAAAGTTCCTGATGAATCTATTAGTAAAACAATAAATTTATTAGAAACTAAAAACTTAGGAAAAAGAAAAATAAATTATCGTCTTAAGGATTGGGGAATATCAAGACAAAGATATTGGGGTTGTCCGATACCAGTTGCGTACGATGAAAATGATAATATAATTAAAATACCTTTAAAAGATTTACCTGTTAAGCTTCCAGATGAAATTGATATTAACGTAAATGGTAATCCTCTAGATTCACAAGAAGATTGGAAAAATATTACTATTAATGGAAAAAAATACAAAAGAGAAACCGATACATTAGATACGTTTGTCGATTCATCATGGTATTTTTTAAGATTCTGTTCGACAAATGATAAATCAAAACCTTACGATAAAACTGATTTGAATTATTGGATGCCTGTTGACCAATACATTGGAGGTGTTGAGCATGCAATTTTACATTTATTATACTCAAGATTCTTTATGCGAGCCATTAGTCTTAATAATAATGATATAAGTTTAAAAGAGCCATTTAAAGGCTTATTTACCCAAGGGATGGTTTGTCACGAAACCTATAAAGATGAAAATAATACTTGGTATAGTCCAGAAGAAGTTTTCTCAGATAACGGGAATGATTACTTTTTAAAAAACGATAATTCTATAAAAATTAAAGTTGGACCATCTGAATCTATGTCTAAATCAAAAAAAAATACCATTGACCCTCAAAATATGGTCCATGAATATGGAGCTGACTCAGTAAGATTTTTTATTTTAGCTGATAGTCCTCCAGAAAGAGATATTCAATGGTCAGAGGAGGGAATGATATCTTCTTATAAATTTATTCAAAAATTTACTACTTTAAGTGATCAAATTTATGAAATTTCCAAACTTAAATCGGACAGCACAAATGAAAAATTGGAAATTTTTACTAATCAAACTATTATAAAAATTAATAATGCACTCAATAAGTTTCGTTATAATGTTATTATTGCAACATATCATGAGATATATTCATTTTATAAAAAGTTAACTGAAGATAATAAAAACTATATAAATTTAAAAGAAAATTTTGAAAAAATGATATTATTAATGATTCCAGTTATTCCACATTTTGCGTATGAATATCTTGAAAAATTTAATTTTACAAAAAATTTTGAATGGCCAGAAATTAATAGTAAATTTTTAATTGATGAAGATAATGAAATTGTAATTCAAGTAAATGGGAAAAAAAGAAATACAGTCTCTGTTAGTAAAGATATTGATGAGGCAAAACTAATAAAAAAAATTAAAGATGAACAATTAATTGACAAATATTTAAAAAGTGGTGAGTTAGTTAAAACAATATATGTTAAAGGAAGACTAATAAATTTTATTATTAAATGAAAAAATTTTTAATGATTCTGATTTTTTTTACCACAGGATGTGGTTATCAATCAATATACACAAATAATAACTCTCAAAATTTTGAATTCTATAAAATTACTACTGAAGGTGAAAATAGTATAAATAGAAAAATTATTAACTCTATTTCTTTAAAGGAAGATAAAACAAATCCTGTATTAAATGAACTTTTATTATCAACCAATTATGAAACTGAACAAACATCAAAGAATAAAAAGGGCCAAATAAAAACCTATAGATCTAGTGTGTTAGTAGATTTGGTTATTAGTAAAAATAAGAATATTATTAATAATAAAACTTTTTCTGAAGAATTTACCTACAATAACAAAGAAAATAAATCTGAATTAATAGAATACCAGACAAACATAAAAGATGATCTCTTAAATAAAATTATTGAAGATATTGTCTTATTTTTAAATATGCAATGATAGTAAAGAATTTTGATTTAAAAAAAAAAATAAATAATAATATAAATTTTTATTTATTATATGGTCAAAATAGTGGTCTTATAGATGAAACTATAAATATCTTATTAAAGCCTATTTTTTCAAAAAACGTTTTTTATTATGATGAAATAGAACTACTACCAAAAATTGAAGAATTTAAAGAGGAAATATTCAATAAATCTTTTTTTGAAAATGATAAATTAATAATAATTAATAGAGCTTCAGATAAAATATTAAATTTAATTGAAGACATTATTGATAAGAAAACAAACGATTTAAAAATAATTATTAAAACTGGTATTTTAGAAAAAAAATCGAAATTGAGAACTTTTTTTGAAAAAAATAGTAGTTCAATTATTGTGCCCTTTTATGAAGATACCAATCAATCATTAATGATGATTGCACAAAAATTTTTTAATGAAAAAAAGATTAAAATTTCACCACGAAATATTAATTATATTGTTGAAAGAGCAAGAGGTAATAGAATAAATTTAAAAAATGAATTAGAAAAAATTGCAAATTTTAGTAATAATAAACTTAGTATTGAACTTGACGATATAACAAAACTTACAAATCTAGCTGAAAACTTTAGTATATCTGAATTAACTGATCAATGTCTTGTAAAAAATAAAAAAAAAACTTTAAACATTTTGAACGAAAATAATACTTCTCATGAAGACAGCATAATAATTCTTAAAACTTTCCTATACAAATTAAAAAGACTTAAAAAACTTAAAATCGAATTTGATGTTAAAAAAAATTATGAAGAAACTATATCCTCATTTAAACCACCTATTTTTTGGAAAGACAAAGATTTAATTAAACAACAATTGAAATTGTGGTCCATACCTCAAATACAGAGTGTGATAAAAAAAATAACAAATATAGAAATTTTGATTAAAAAAAATTCACAAATTACTTCTCAAATTATTAATGATTTTATTTTAGATGAATTAAATCAAACTAATAATTAGATTTTAAAATCTCAATAATCTTATTTAACTGATCAAGATCTTTATATTCAAAAACTATTTTTCCTTTATTATTCCTTTTATTTTGAATAGATACGTTAAGGCCTATTTTGCTTGATAAATTGGCCTCCAGATCTCTAATATTTGCCTCTTTATGGTTTACAGGTCTTGGTTTTTTTTTCTTAAACAATTTAACAAAATTCTCAGATCCTCTCACAGATAGTTTTTTTTCAATAATCTTCTGAGCAACAAAGCTAGCATTTTCAAGTCCTACTAATATTTTTGCATGACCTGCAGTTAATTTCCGATTTTCGATTAAAGTAAGTACTTCTGTGGGTAAAGTTAATATTCTTAAACAATTAGTGATATAACTTCTGCTTTTACCAATAAATTTTGAAACCTTTTCCTGATCGTAAGAAAAATCATTTATTAATCTTTGATAGCCTTGTGCTTCTTCTAAAGGATTTAAATCATTTCTTTGTACGTTTTCAACGATTGCAAACTCTAAAGATTTTAAGTCGTCAGCCTCTGTAACAACTACTGGCACATCATGTAAACCTGCCTTTTGAGCAGCGAGCCATCTTCTTTCACCAGCAATGATTTCATATTTAGAATCTTCATCAGATCTTCTAACTATTATAGGTTGAATAACTCCTCTCTCTTTAATCGAATTCGTCAGATCAATTAAACTTTCTTCATCAAAAATTTTTCTTGGTTGAAATCTATTTGGAATTAATTCCCCTATTAATAATTTGTTAGTATTTTTCTCTATTTTAGTCTCACCAATTAATGACGACAAACCTCTGCCTAGACCTTTTTTAATTTTATTCATTAAGCTGCACTACCTATGTTGTTCTCCTGAACTATGAACTCATTTGTAAAACTGTAATATGATTTACTACCTAAACAATTTTTATCATAAATTAAAACGGGCACACCATGTGATGGAGCTTCTGACAATCTTACATTTCTCGGTATAACAGTTTGATAAACTTTGTCTTTAAAATATTTTCTTGCTTCTTGTTCTACTTGAGAAGATAACTTATTTCTTCTATCATACATTGTTAAAAGTATTCCCTGAATGTCTAATTTGGGATTCAGATTAACTTTTATTCTTTCGATTGTTTTCATTAGTTGTGTTAAACCCTCTAAAGCGAAAAATTCTGTCTGTAGGGGAACTAATAATGAGTGTGATGATACTAATGCCATCACTGTCAACAAACTTAAAGATGGAGGACAGTCTATTAGAATGTAATCGTATAATCCTCCAGAATCATTGAAATA
>Ga0315315_10006488_pt1 | contig 10811 bp, 6 predicted proteins | sample M140m3416metaG_FD_203699 | JGI IMG/M metagenome (GOLD analysis project Ga0315315, IMG submission 203699) | Ammonia-oxidizing marine archaeal communities from Monterey Bay, California, United States - M1 40m 3416 | ecosystem: Environmental > Aquatic > Marine > Intertidal zone | place: USA... | reverse complement strand
TTGCAAAAAAAAAAAACCGGTCTTCCGTAATACAGTGCTTCGGGGAGAAAAGCGCCCCATTTTCCACAGGGCGCAATGCCTTCTCTTACCTCCATTTATTTGGAGCATCCGCCCCTCGGGAGGGCTCGGGGTCGGTCTCCTGGAAGAGGCCGCGGGAGAGGCAGAGGCCGCGCGAGAGGAAGCCTTCTTCGACCGCCGCCGCGTCCGGGCGGGGTTGTTGGTGCTGCTTCCACAAGGAGAAGAAGTCAGAGTGAAGGCGAAGAGGGACAGGAAAATGAAAGCGAAGCGGTTGAAGATGCTGATGGTGATGAAGGTAACAGCCAAATTGAAGACGAAGAACACAATCATGATGGCGACAACGACGGCAGCGATACATCAAAACCTAATGAGTCTGGCGATAATGACGTCGCACCGAGGTATCCAGCGCGCCGCCGGGCACAATCAGGCGCCGATAATGTGAAGGAAATGAACAGTCCCGCATTCGCTTCATCTCCAGAAGGAGATGAGATCAAAGTGTGGATATTCTGTCCATCTGTCGCAAAATACTTCGAAGAAATCCCTCGAGTCTCGCGCCTAGCTTCCCGCATCAATTCTAAGACGACTCCATCTCCCGCTCGCGGAGCGCGTGGTGGGAGAAGTAGTCGTACAGCAACTGGACGTACGTATATGTTGATTTTCTCCTCATTCATCATTTGATTATCCTCGATTTTATCGATTCGTCGCTAACTCTCTGCGGTTCATTTACCAACCTAATTTGTAACGTTCTGTCGCTTTCTCAATAACATGTTCAGGTGGTCGAGGAAGGGGCAGAGGACGCTCTCCTCGTACGGGCATCATCGATGACACCACCACCGAGATTTTGACAAAACCTCCAATTGCGAGTAATTTCATGGGTGATGATGGCAATCTCTTCCATTGCAGCCGCTGCCGTGATGTTGGCGACGTTGTCTGTTGTGATGGATGCCCTGAAGTGTACCATCCATGGTGTGTACCAGAAGGCACAAGCAGGAAAAGCCTGGAAGCTGACGAAGATCCTTGGTACTGCCCTAAATGTCGGGGTGAAACCCACGAAAGTAGCGAGAATACAGCACAAGACAGCGGTCGCTCTACGACCAAGCGAAAGAGGACCGACAGAACTGCGTCGTCCGTTTCTGGAGCAAGCAACAAGAGACAGCCGCGTACCAAGAGAAAAGGCAGTGCTGGAAACCAAGACGACGACCCTTCGCCAGATACATCTGATGAAGACATTGAGAACGAAATGGCTGCAGCCAAGGATCGCCTTTTTTTATCCGGTGGTCGAGGTGGTCGAGGGAGGGGACGGGGAAGGGGCAGTGGCCGAGGTGGCCGAGGAAGGGGACAAGGTCGTGGAAAAGGAAATCCTTCTGTGCGCGGTGATTCAACAGACATGAGCTCGTCCACGAGAAGAGGTCCAGGGAGGCCACGTTTGACCCAAGCAGAGAAAGCAGAACGCAAGCGAATACGGGAGCTAGAGCGTATGCTGCACGATGAGGCAGGCGAAGCAGAAAGGAAGCACAGGATAAGTACCAAGAAGCCCACATCAGCTTCCGTGACCAAGTTGGAGGAGATGACTTCTGAAGAAGACGAAGACGAACTCTTTGAGGATGCTAATAGCGAGGAAGATGACGGCTCGCCCTATTCGCCAGGTAATCTCGATGCTGAACGTCCTGCCTCTGCGACACCCGCTTTCCATTTCTTCCTTAACGAGCAACGCAATCGGATCGAAAAAAGCCTGTCGAAGAAAGACTTGCAGTTCAAGTCGACGAAGAAAGGTTTGGAGCAGAACACCATCATAGCGAAAGAAGGCGCCGCACTGTGGCTGACCTTAAGCGCGAGAGAGCATAAAAGATATACAGATATGTCGCTGGACGACTTCGAGAATCGTATCATTGCTTGGAAGGAGGACGAAGCTCTCCGGGTAATGTATGCAACGGTCCCCGATAACGAGGACGAAAGAGATGGAATTGACCAAGATCCGGCCATTATACAAGATGAGGAATACTGGCACCGAAGGCACCGAGAACTTTCGGTCCCGAACCAGATGCGCTGCGTTCGTGCCGAGCAAGATAATCGCGTGAAACCTACCCGAAATCGTGTGCTTCTCGAATTGCTGCAAGATTCCAGATTCCACCCTCTCCCTATTGTCGACACTTCCAGAAGTGAAGCCGATGCCTCGGATCTGAATACTGTACCGGGAAAAGAAAGAGTAGTCCTGCCCTACTACAATGTCGAGGGGCCGCTCGCGACGAGCGTGGGTGATGCATGCCTAGGATGCACGAGGGGATGGGCCCATTATTGTCCCGTGTTGAAAAGGCGATTCCCTGCTGTTGAAATTAGGGCAAAACTTCAGCCTCCTATGAGCTCGCTTATGGCAACACGAATTGGTCTCGGTATTCGAGCTGAAGGAGAGTCACGAGAGTTAGTCGAGAATGCTCCAAAATCTGTAAAGGAGATGCGAGATAAGAATCGAGAGAACCGTTACACACCAGTTGCAGGCTTTTCTCTCTCAGACCCAAGCTTAAGAAACGACGAGGTAGGACAATTTATTGAGGAGGCCATTGCTATTAGGTCTTACAAGCTACAAGAATTGCCTGGCGAAATGAAATCAAACGAAAGTGCTTCTCCTCGCTCGATGGCGACCAAAGTGCTTTCGAGAGGAATTCTCCCTACAGCGAAGGTAAGGAAGCCTCGTGAGGAGAAATCGTATATGGCAGACAAGGCTTCCAAGGCTCCACCATCGCTATTCTTGTGTGGAGGCTGCGGGAAGTTAGACGCTTCTAGTGTTGGTTGCGTATCATGCCGAGGATCAAAGTTAGTTGCGCAAATGACAAAGCGTGGAAACAACAGGACGAAAGCAGGGTTTCTTCTCGTGGTGCCGTCTGTAATGTCTGCCCGAGCGTCACTGAGGATTAGCAACTTCAATAAGCAGACCAATGGAGAAAAGGCTATTGCTGCCGTCCTAGCTGACAAGGCCTGGAAGCCAAACGTCATTATGCCTCTCGACAATGTCATTTTGCCATCAATAAAGCAAGAACAAATTGACGATGTAAGCTCAAGTGACAGCGAGGACGACAGCGATGCGATGAGCATTGACAACCAATCAAGCCACGAGACCTCTAATTGTTCAAAAGAGGGAGAGAATCCAGACATCACGCAAGAATCCGGCAAAATCGGAAAGAAAGATAATATGTCTGCGTCCGCAGAGGACATGCCAGTGACAAGTCATGGAGATGAAAGGACCGCGTCAAGCACCCAATCACCTTCAAGGCGCGGTCTGCGGCAACGGACCGGACGCGGAAAGGTTAATAAAATCATGCATGACGAATCATCAAGTGGCGAGGATGCAATAGTGGCCCACAAGCAAGAAACCGAGGAATTGCATCGCAAGTGCGTAAAGATTGCGATAAGAGGCAGTTTGCTCGCATTAATACGACGAGATCCTCTTCGCCTCTTCGCCCAGCCTGTACCCGATAGCGTCGTTGGTTATCGTCAGCTCATAACTACTCCGATTGACTTCGGAATCATTCGAAAGCGAACATTGCGCAAAAAATACCATTCACTAAGTGCATTCTTCGGAGATGTTCGTCTCCTCTGCAGGAATGCTCTCATCTTCAATCCATCTGACTCAATATATGCCAAGACCGCCAATGCATTGCTTGATTCCGTCGAGACTATGCACACCCGAGCAAATCAGTGGATAAGCGCTGTCAAGAAGAACCATGCTGCGCATTTTTCTCGCAAGATTCATCGCAGTAGCCAAATTGACGTCGACGACGTGGATGGCAATAGCGATCCTTACTCTTTTTTGCGTTCGGCCTGGGCAGGAGCAGCTGAAGCAGTTGAATCTGGGAACTGGCTCAAGGCACAGTTATTGTCAGACTTTCATCGGACACGAGAAAACGAAAGCGCATATTATGGTGCACTGGCGATCCGAAGGTTGGCTATTGCCTCACAGGCAACGCTTGCTGACGCTCCTGAAAGGGGAGGTGTGCACCACGCAGTTGTTCGAAGGAGTGCTAGCGAAGATGAGGCTCTCAGACAAAAAATTGACGTGGAAGTTGGGGACGTAAATAGTTTAATCCAGCTGAAGGACGAACCTGATTGGAGAGAAGACCAAACCTTCAAAATACTGAAAAACGTGCAAAGTCGTCGGATCGAATTAAGGACTACGTCAGAAAACGGTTCTGCGCGCTGCGATGGCGTCCAAAGCGAGGACATTAAGCTCGCTATCGCTGGGGAGTCTATGAAGCGGAAGCGGAAGCGAGTGGACGATGAGAAACAACGTGTTGACCCAAAAAGGATTCATCAGACTACAGGTTTGGCAAGTTCGATCGTGAGGGAGCGCTTCGAACGAGTCGATGATAAATTCCTCGAACCAAGGAATGAAGCAGTCCGCATTCGCGGTAGCCGCATTCATGGATGGGGACTCTATGCTGACCATCCATTCAACAAAGGCGAAGTAGTTGCCGAATATGTTGGGGAATACATTTCAAATGCTGTTGCCGACGCCCGCGAAGGCATGTACAGAGAGATGAAAATTCAAGACTATCAATTCCGTGTAAGCAAAGACCTAGTCATCGACGCAACTCTCAGGGGTGGCTATGCTCGATATATCAATCACAGCTGCGATCCAAACTGCATTGCTAAGATTGTGAGCGGCGAGCACCCCAACGAATATTTGAAGCGTGCTATCATTGTGAGTCAAAGGAATATCCAAGAGAGGGAAGAAATAACCTATGACTATCAGTTTCCCCTCGAACATGAACTCGAAAGCAGGATCCCGTGCAATTGTGGAGCAAAAACTTGTAGAGGTCATATGAACTGGGATCCACCGGAAGCCAATGGACACGGCAGAGCTATGCACCGACCACCGGCAGGTAGACGACGAAAGAGCAAGGCGCAGGAAAGATGACGAATGACGAGTACTAGCTATTTAATGAACAACGTACGTAGAGCTACTCTAGTGGTATATATAACAGTCTAAAAGATGAAAGGTAAACTCCTTATGCACAAATTATTACCCTCTAGAGAGTTAATATCGCCTTAGCCCACATGCCTTGTTCTGCGAGTTCTTCTTCTTTTTGCCTCTCCTTTCTCTTCCAGACTTTGAGGCATTAGGGTTTCTCCTGCCAAAGCCAACTCGAATATCATCTCTCTTGGTAAGATCAGTATGGCAACCTACATTCGATGTGATATCGCTCCCAAAGATCGATTGAGCCTCCTTCTTCCCAGTCGACTTTTTCACTTTCTGGTTCCATGCGCCGAACATGAGCTGGTCCTCTCGAAGGAGCAGATCGCCCTCGAAGCGATTGCCTTTTCCCGATGCGGGAAGGCTGAACTTAGTGCCCCTAGTGCTGTTCTTGTACTTCTTAGAAAGGTGCAATCTCAAACGACCCGTCTTGCCATCAACGCTCGCGGCAACCCGCTGCATAAAGTCCGACCCGCATCGCTCACAGAAGAGCCGATTGGTGCCCAGACTGCTGGCATCGCCGGTGTAAACGGCGAAGCAGGCTCCACACCGGGTCACCCAGGACTTGAGTCGGCGAACTTTGACTCCATCGACGGTCAGCAGGGCGAGGTTCATCTGCAGGATAACATTCTGCATCGCAAAGTCGGTTGTCGCGCAGGCTGTTCTCTGGGAGAGGGGGGGCCCTACCGCCCCCTTCGGCGCGGAATCCGTGGACTTGGAGGGGTCAGTTGATGGATCTAGCCGGCCGGATGCCTTCATCGAGCGGATCTCCTTGACGTTGGTGATCCATCCCTCGCCATCGTCATCCTCCTCAGTCATTTTCCCCCCCATCGACGCGCCTCCGCCAAGGATGCGAGACTGATTATTGTGGCGGTCAGGCTCATCTGAGAAGAGGTCGCTCTTATCCTGACCCACCAGCGGAGATTTTGCCTCAGCGGATGCGCCGGCCTTAGCGGCGGAGGTCTGGCTGATCCCGGATGACACAACGACGTGGCCGTACTTTCTGAAAGAGTTGAAGAGCCTCCCATCCTTTGTCACTGAGATTGGCTTGAGCGCCTCCTGCTTCTGGCGCTCCGCATCCTGCGAAAGCCTCAGGGCGCTCTTCCCCTCGACCCACCCCCCTTCACCGTCGTCATCGCCGCCCTTGTACGGGACGGTGATAGCGGCCGAAAGGGAGGGAAAGTCTTGTCGAAGCTCATCGGTGAATGTTGGGTCCGCCGTCACGGATGAGGTTGGATCCGCAGCAGCGTCATCGGCGGAAGCCGCCGCCACCTCCGCCTCTCTCTGCCGCTTCCGCTCTTCGGCCTCCTCCGGGTCGAGCACGTACACCTCGCACTCCTCGTCACTGATGTCATCAGGATCGCTAATGTCGGCGTAGCGATCGTCATCGTCATAATAGTCGTCGTTGTCATCGTCGGCGCCACCAACCTTCACCTCCTCGTCGCCCTCGCTGGCGTCATCAAACTGTCCCTCCACGCGGGGGGGCAGGGCCTCCTCCTCCTCATCGCCTGAAGTCAATGCGGCAGAGAACTGCACCGACAGCGAATCTCGAACCTCGGCCCCGGCCTCCGGGGTACGTGCCTGCACCGGCGGCAATGACACGGCCGGGGAGGATGCGGCGGAGGGATTCACGAGCGTCGCCCAGGACCTAGGACCGGAGCTCGGGGCGGCGGCAGGTGGGGGGACCGGAAGGTCCTGTCCAACGCCGCCGGCGCCCGATGGACGGACGATCTCGGCATGGTCCATGCCGCCCCCTCCGTCTCCATCCTCGTCCCTGTCGGTGCCATCACTGTCTCCCTCTCCGTCCCCTTCCTTGCCCTCCCCGGATTTCTCGGGAGCCAGCGCCTTTACCTGGCCCACGCCGAGGGTCCTCTTGGGGGTGGTACGAATGTGCGACGTGTCTCCTTCGCATCCCTCGACCTCGAGATCATAGAGGAGGGCCAGAACCTGCGTGTCCACGCTGCTCAGACTGCGGTAGTCTCCCGTGAGGCGACTGAAGTCCGACATCGCCCTGACTCCCTCGGGCGACGGGCGGCGCGTGTGCAGGACGAAGGGGAGATTTTGCAGGTGCTCCCTCGCCTTCGCGTCGCGGATCTCGTCGAGGACGGCCGGGACCGTGTAGTACTCGCCGGCGGCGTTGTGGAGGGTGGAGTAGGCGGAGTGCTTGATGATGGCGCCAGAGTCGATGACCAGGGCGCGGTACCGGGGCTCTGCGGAGGCGGCGGCGGAGGCAGATGTGGCGGCGGAGGAGGGAGCGTCGCCGGCCCCGCCTGTGCCTCCGCTCACGGGCTCGACGGCGCCCCCTCTTGCGTCGCTCATATCCGAACCGTTTCTTGGTTACAAGGTTCTGGGAGATGCAGTACCAAGAATTGCGGAACACTTGTTTTGTGTCCGCGGTCGAAGGATGATGAATTTTGACAGAAAACTGGGCAAGTGCAGCAGAGCACTAGCGCAGAGCACCGAGAGAGGGCAGAGGAGGGGGAGGCAAGGGAATATTTTTTTTGGTGGCTGAGAATCTGAGGCAATTGGGGACCCGGAATCGGAAGACCCGAAAATATTTCCGACTTCAGTATTTCACAGAGCGTCATCTAAATAAGAAATGTTGTTAAAATTTAGAAATAGCAGCTTTGAGTTGACGAAAATTCCCAAGTTAGTTGCGATTCCGATTCAATTAGGTTTAGGTGTATGTGGTTCTATTAGAGCTATACGACTCGTACTACTACGTAAATATCGAGCACCTTCTGGTATTGATGGACAAACAGCTGTTTGCAAAAAAAGAAAAATAAGTTCAATGAAGTGAGTGCATAGAATGCATATGTATGTATCCAACGGTTTATCTGACTTAGATCTACATCTTCGTAGCTAATGTAGTATGCATGATATATGTCAATGTATGTAAATGTACAACGAAACAATTAGAACTACGAAATGCGCAAAAAGAACTTTGACCTTGGACGTGTTGATCATTTTTCCTCGGGCTGAAGCTGTAGGGGGATCCCGAAGTCATATCTGGCTGCATGCAATCGAATTGCCCCACAGCAGGCACCGTGACGATGGCAATGCAATGGGACTCAGACGCCCGCCATGAGCCGCCCAGGGAGGCGGCCCTGACAAATTCGGAGACCGGGTGGCAGCCCGGCCACAAAGGGCGCCGTATGCGACCCCGGTCCTTAGTGCCGTCGCCGCAAGGGGCAGCCGGGGGCCGAGATCGCATCCGATCCAGGTACCTCAATCGCATCGGTGTGCCGAACCCTTCGAGGCCTGTCCAATCGAATGCTGCTGCTTCTGTACCATCATCCCCAAATTATTCGCCGGTTATAGCCAGGAAGGAAGTTCTGAAGCAAGATTATGGAGAGGTCGACCAGGAGCTGTCCTCGTCCTTCTCCTTGATGTCCACCTACGAAGTGCCCGACAGGGTCATCTCTATTAAATCCACCTCCTCCTTCTCCTCTGTATGCTCGGAGGCCAACTCCAGCCTGGGATCGTCCATTCCATCTTCCGTGGATGGGAAGGGTAGGAGGGGCGTTTCCTTCGATGCCACCGTCGAGGTCAGGCCCATTCCGATGCGGACAGAATACAGCAGCCGCATCAGGTCCCATATCTGGAGCGGCCGGCGGGAGATGCATGACAATGTCTCCCGAAATGTCCTCGAGTATGCCTCTGAGCGGTACGACTGGAGGAACGCGCCGGAGGACGACGAATTCTACGTCGACGTGGCGACGGGGGAGAAGATACATCCGATCCACTACGAGAGGTACCTTCAGGCGCAGCAGCAGGAACAGGAGAGGAGACAGCAGTATCAGCTTGCCGGGGGGAAGAACGACTTCCTCGACATTTCCAGACGGAAAGCCCGGAACTCCACTCGTGTTTACCGGGAAGGGTTGTAGCTAAAAATAGCTAGCTAATATAAATGTACAAGTTTTTCACATTGCGCACGCTGGAGCCATGTCTGAAATCAGAGAGGCTCGTTAGCTATAATTACAGCTTTCTCTTCCTGATCAAGCCTTCACTCCGTCGATCGTCTCTTGACAATATAAACAAAACCGTCAAGACCCTCGTCAACGAGGACGACAGTATATCGGAACCCCGCCTGGAACGAAACCTCAACGCGCCTCAGCCCCTCATCATCGGGTACCACCTCCCCAATCTCTCTAAGCATCTGGTAGAGAATGGATGCATCGTGGTCCGACAGCTGACCATCGCGGTGAAGGGTGGCACCGTCCGACGACCGCAGGATGACTGAACCCACTCGTCCTGGCACGGAGTCGATGATTTCCATTGCGAACGGACTGCCCCCAGCCGCTTCCTGGTGGGCCTGGCCAGTATATTCATACTGAGCCGTGCTCATGTGTAGCAGCAATCCCGGGGGAAGATATCTGCAGCCGTTCGAATCCAGCAGCGGGGGCGATGTGGAGGTGTGCGGTGTGGCAGGGTGTGGGGGGGGATTACTTATTTTGCATACTATGCATAAATCCACTACAATTCCTACTGCTACGCTATGCATAGTACTAGCTAGTACTAGTAGTAGTAGTATGTTGTGTAATCGGCCACCGGGTTCCCGTCCCCTTTGCCAGCTCACGATGATTCCATTCGGTTAGATCCGGGTGGGTGCATCTGGGCCAAGGGGAAGAGGGGCCCCAGGCGCCTCCCTAGAGTACTCTCGTAAGAAATTAATTTAATAATCGTATAATGTAACTCGCTCTCCGACTATTCGAGGTCCCCACAGGGGAGCGTCGCTCGGGAAACGAGAGGTTGTGTCGTCACTCATAAGTAGGTTCATACATACATGCATTTACTACTACTCTAGTATGAATTTCAGTAAGAGGGTGGACACATGGCTTTTGGTATCAAATAAATACTGTATACAAAAATGATCTTTAGAAAATTAGAAAAAAATGGAGCAAAATGTTCTCAAAATTGTTTTGGCGACGGCATCCCCATACCTTCTCCGCCGGCGGCCCCGTGTAGAGAGAGAGAGAGAGACGGAGGTTTCAAAATCCGCCTGCGAGGGCGCTCTCCGCGTCGCGCAGCCTCTGGTGCCTCAGGAGCTCCAGCGTCTGCACGTCGAGCATGGCGGCCCCCGCGGCGGCGGCGGATCCCGCGTGGGGGGTGCCCATCCTGCGCAGCATTCCCATCAGGTCCGACGATCCCGCCCCCCCTCCCGCCCCGCCCTGCTGGAGGGGGGCCGGAGGCGCTCCTGGAGGGGGCGGCGCCAGCGCCGCTCCCCCCGCCAGGAGCGCCGCGAGCTGGGCCCGCCTCTGTTCCTCCATGAGGGCCGCCTGGACGGCCGGCTGGTCGAGCGCCGCCGCGGCGGTGATGAGGCGCTGCTGCAGCTCGGTGATGGTGACGGCGGGGGCGGGGGGGGCGCCCGTGGTGGCGCGCTCGATCTGCCGGAGCAGGCCCAGCCCCCGCAGGGCGGCGTCGGTGTCGTGCCTCTGCCTGGCCTCGGCGGCCTGGAGGCGGAGGAGGGCCTCGAGGGGGGACGCCCTCTGGTGGGAGGAGGAGGAGGAGGCGGCGCCGCTGGCCCCATCGAGCAGGAGATCCCTGGCGGCGAGGGCGCCCTGGCCTCGCATGGCCTCGTGCGCGGCCAGGTAGGCCTCGGCGGCGTCGTTGCCGAGCTTGAGGTCGGCCGGGGACATCGGTGCCGATGGCCGGCCCGGGGAGGGGGCACCCCCCCCCGCCCCGCCGGGACCACCGGCCCTGCCCCCCCCACCCGGCGAGGACGAGAACTCGGCCCGCGCGGCCGCCGCGGCGGCCACGGCCGCCGCATGGTGCCTTCCGGCGGCGCCCCCCTCGCCCCCCCCCCCCTCCTGCGAGGAGGAGA
>Ga0315315_10006487_pt1 | contig 10812 bp, 7 predicted proteins | sample M140m3416metaG_FD_203699 | JGI IMG/M metagenome (GOLD analysis project Ga0315315, IMG submission 203699) | Ammonia-oxidizing marine archaeal communities from Monterey Bay, California, United States - M1 40m 3416 | ecosystem: Environmental > Aquatic > Marine > Intertidal zone | place: USA... | reverse complement strand
CTACTCTATAATCCATAAAAGCTTCATATGTTATAGGCACCCATTTTTTTAAAGTATCTAACATTATATCTGCATAAACTCTGATTTCATATTGAGCGTGATGATCAGCTCTTAATCTTAAAAAATTCATCAAGTTTAACAAGTCGGTTTTCCAATACCATTGAGTATAAGTGTTTAAAGTTAAATTCATTCTAGCTAATTCTCTAGCTAAACCTTTTTTATTTTCATTAATTGTTGATCCATCATACTTTTCATTTAGCATTGTTTCATAGTTTGTATAAGTCCTCTCAGCATCATTTTTTAAAAGTTCTAAAACTTCTTTAGCTTGATCGCCTTCCAATACATCACCTCTTCCTTGTCTATTACTTGTCGATTGTGCAGCTAAATTTTCTGAAGTTGGTAAATAAAATTCTTTATCTAATATAGAATATCTTGCAGAATATTCATTAACATTTGCAGTTCTATGTCTAATCCATTGACGTGCAATAAATATTGGGAGCTTAATATGATATTTAATCTCACACATCTCAAAAGGAGTGCTGTGCCAATGACGCATCAAATATTTTATTAATCCTGAGTCTGTTGAAACTTGTTTTGTGCCTTTTCCGTAAGATACTCTGGCTGATTGAACTATAGAGGTATCATCACCCATATAATCTACAACTCTTACAAAACCATGGTCTAACGCTGGTATTGCCTCATAGAGAACCTTTTCTAATTCAGGAGCTGTGACCCTTTTGGTAGGATTGTTTTGAGATTGTTGATTCTTTATCTCTTGTGATTGTTCTTTAGTTAATTTCATGATTGTTATTGAATCTCTTGTAATTACTTTTATATTAATAAAGTTGGTTTTCCAACTATGACGATAAACGAATTTCGTAATAACCATTGCGGACGTGGGGGCAGTACCCACCACCTCCACCATTTACAACTTATGGGGGTGAACTAGATTCGACGGGTGACTAAAGGCTATTCTTTCGTTCGGAATTGTTCCTCCGCAAAGGGCTAATTTATAAATGCTAACGAAAGTTACGCAATTGCTGCTTAATTAACTTTGTTAATTAAGTAAACGGGGTCTGGGGCACCTGGCAACAGAACGCCCCTTTTCTAATAAATTGCTTTGAAAAAAAAATATATATACCTATAAAATTTCAATAATGTTTTTTTTAAAAAGATATATTTTTCAAATTTTAATTATTTTTTTGTTAGGCATATTGGTATCAGGATATTTATTAAACAAACATAGCTCTAAATCAAAAAAAAATGAGATTTCAAACTTTGCACAACAACTAAAAACAAGAAATAGTCAATTATCAAAAATTCAAAAAAAATTATTTGAAAAAGGAATGGATATTAATGATTTAATAAATAAAGATGAAATTAATTTTAAAAAGGTTTTTGAGGATAAAAGACTTATTGATTTTAATGGTTACAATTTTTCTAAAGATAAAATTGATAAAGATTTGATCGATGGCTATCTTTTTTCAAAGTATATAACGAATGATATTCTTTTTAGTGGAAATCTTGGGGCTGTTGGAACCGCTTACATAGATTTTTTTAATAATGATCAAAGTATTTTGTTAGCAACATCTGATGGTATTTTTGCTTCAGGGGATTTATATAATTTAAGAGAATTTAAAAAAATTAATTCTAATATAAAAAATCTAATTGTTTATGACAAATTTTATCTTGATGCTGAGTATGGTATTAAAGATATTTTAATAGATGGAGAAAATGTTTATGCTTCATATATTGGAGAGAGAAATGGTAATTGTTATGATCTTAAGATTATTATATCTAAACTAAATAAAAATTATTTAAATTTTCAAGAATTTTATAAAACTTCAACTTGTGTAAATAAAAATAATGCCCATGGATTTTGGGCGCATCAAGGAGCTGGTGGAAGAATTATTAAACTTGATGATGACAACCTTTTATTTACCACAGGTGATTTTAGAAATAGACCTTTAGCACAGAATCTTGAAAGTGATTTTGGAAAGATTCTTAAAATTAATATACAAAACAAAAAAACCAATGTTATTTCTTTTGGCCATAGAAATCCGCAAGGATTATATTATAGTAAAAAATATGATTTTATTTTATCTACTGAACATGGTCCAAAGGGAGGAGACGAAATTAATGTAAATATAAACCCTTTTTCAGAAGTTAAAAATTTTGGTTGGCCAATATCCTCCTACGGTGAACACTATGCTAAGCACTACTCTAAAAAAATATTAAAGGAAGCACCATTGAATAAATCACATAAAAAATTTGGGTTTGTGGAGCCCATTAGATATTTTGATCCTTCAATTGGCATAAGCCAAATTATTTCATTAAATCAAAATGATACTGAATTTTTTATTGGAGCAATGGGTAATGAAATAAAAGAGCAAGATTTAGGAATTCATTATATTAAACTGAATGAAAATCGAAGTAAAGTTGTTGAACACAATTATATTCCTCTAAATGAAAGAGTTAGAGACATGGTAGTTTCAAAAGATAAAAAAATAATTCTAATTTTTTTAGAAACATCTAGTTCACTTGCCATTTTAAAAAAATTATAAAACTAACAAAATAAATTTTATTTTTTAATTTCAGCTTGAGCTGCTGCTAATCTTGCTATGGGTACTCTGTAAGGAGAGCACGAAACATAATTCAAACCTACTTTTGAGCAAAAATAAATACTTTTTGGATCGCCACCATGTTCACCACATATTCCTAATTTTATATTTTTATTTTGTTTTTTTCCATTCAAAACAGCTATTTCTACTAAATCTTTTACTCCTTCATCTATTGAAATAAATGGATCAATTGTGAAAATTTTATTTTCGATATAATCATTTAAAAATTTTCCACTATCATCTCTACTTATACCAAAAGTAGTTTGGGTTAAATCATTTGTTCCAAAACTAAAAAATTCTGCATGTTTTGCAATATCCTTTGCTTTTATTGCTGCTCTAGGCAACTCAATCATTGTTCCAACTAAAAATTCTATTTTAATATTATTTTCATTTTGAACTTTTTTTGCTGTTCTGATCACAAGATTTTTCATTATCTTTATTTCAGCTTCTGTAGAGACAAGTGGGATCATTATTTCTGGAAAAGCAAATTTTAGCTTTTTCTTTTTTAAATCTGATAAAGCTTCAAAAATGGCCCTACATTGCATCTCATAAATTTCAGGAAATGAAATTCCCAATCTACAACCTCTATGTCCTAACATTGGATTTTGTTCATGAAGTTCTTCAATTCTTGACTCGACTTCTTTGAAGTTTGTACCTACGACATTAGCCACTTCTAAAATTTCTTTTTGAGATTTTGGCAAGAATTCATGTAAAGGTGGATCTAATAGACGAACAGTAACAGGTAAACCATGCATAATTTTAAATATTTCTATAAAATCCTTTTTTTGATGTGGTAAAAGTTTTTTTAATGCTTTTGCTCTATCCTCCTGAGTTTTGGAAAGTATCATTTCCCTCACTGAAAGAATTCTCTCTTCATCAAAAAACATATGCTCTGTTCTACAGAGCCCAATACCTTCAGCTCCAAAATCTCTAGCTGTCTTTGTATCTAAAGGTGTTTCTGAATTCGTCCGAACTTTTAATTTTCGAATTTCATCAGCCCAGCCCATCAATTTAGAAAAATCACCTGAAATTTCTGGTTTCACTGTTGGTACATTTCCTATAATAATTCTACCTGTTGAGCCGTCAATCGTAATAATATCTCCCTCTTTAATTTCTCTCGAAGAAGTTTTGAAAATTTTTTTTTCATAATTTATATCAATTTCACTTGAACCAGATACACAGGGTCTTCCCATTCCTCTTGCAACAACAGCAGCATGGCTGGTCATTCCCCCTCTCGCTGTTAATATCCCTTTTGCAGCATGCATACCCTGAATATCCTCTGGGGATGTTTCTAATCTTACTAATATAACATCTTGCATCATATCATTTAGTCTTTCAGCTTCCTCAGATGTAAAAACTACTTTGCCACTCGCAGCCCCAGGTGAAGCTGGCAAACCATTCGCAATTACTTCTATAGAACTTTTTTCATCCAGAGTTGGATGCAATAATGTATCTAATGTATTAGGATCTATTCTTAAAACCGCTTCTCTTTTTGAAATTAATTTTTCTTTAACCATGTCGACAGCAATCTTTACTGCAGATTTTGAGGTTCTTTTACCTGATCGAGTTTGTAGTATCCAAAGTTTATTGTTTTCAACTGTAAATTCAACATCCTGCATGTCTTTGTAATGGTTCTCAAGTTTTTTAAGAATCTTATATAATTCTAAATAAACTTTTGGCATTGCTTCTTCCATCGAAAGCTCTTTAACTTTGGCTTCTTTTTTTGCTTTCATTGTAATGTATTGTGGTGTTCTCGTACCAGCTACTACATCCTCTCCTTGAGCATTAATTAAATATTCACCATAAATATTATTTCGTCCATCAGAAGGATTTCTGGTGAAAACTACTCCTGTGGCACAATCATTACCCATGTTTCCAAAAACCATTGATTGGACATTAACAGCCGTTCCCCACTCTGATGGAATTTGATTTAATTTTCTATAAACTTTTGCTCTATTACTTTCCCAAGATAAAAATACAGCACTGATTGCTCCAAATAATTGTTGATAAACATCCTGAGGAAAAAATTTTTTTGTTTTTTCTTTAACTACTTTTTTAAAATCATTTATTAATCTATCCCAATCATCTTCATCTAAATCTGTGTCTAATAAAACACCCTTTGTTAATTTATAGTTTTCAATTAATTCTTCAAAATGATAGTTTTCAACACCCATGACTACATTTCCATACATCTGGATAAATCTTCTATAGCTATCTTTTGCAAATCTTCCATTTGAGCTTTTTTTTGATAAAGCAATAACAGTTTTATCATTAAGTCCTAAATTAAGTATTGTATCCATCATTCCTGGCATAGAAACTCTTGCACCCGATCTTACAGATAACAATAAGGGATTTTTTAAATCTCCAAACTTTTTAGATACATCCTTTTCAACAACTTTTAATTCTTTCTTAATTTGACTAATTAATTTTAAGTTTAATTTTTTTTTTTCTTTGTAAAATATTTCACATAACTTTGTAGAAATAGTAAAACCAGGTGGTACCGGAAGACCCATTCTACCCATTTCTGATAAATTGGCACCTTTTCCTCCTAAAAAATTTTTGGGATTTTTAATTTTTTTCGATTCTTTTGACTTAAAATTTAAAATTAATTTATTCATTATTATTTATTTTTAACATCTGAAAATTTATAAAATTTTGAAAGGTTTTACATAACATATTGATAAGTTCCAATCTGTTTTTTCTTAAAGTTTCATTTTCTTCATTAACTTTAACATTGTCAAAAAACTCAAAAATCTCTTTCTTTGAACCTGCTAAAATTGATAATGATTGTTCGTAATTTTCATCATTATTGATATGTAAATAATATTTTTTAATCTCATTTATCTTTTTATATAAATTTTTCTCAAATTCAGTTTTAAAAATACCAGGATCAGTTGCATTAGTTATTTCAATTTCTCTATTTTTTAATTCGCTGTCTAATATATTCGAAGCTCTTTTATAACAAGAAGTAATATCAATTCCGGCCTGGTTATTAATAATCTTATTTAAAGTAATAGCTTTTTCAAAAGATGAAAATAATTTGTTAAGTGAAAAAGATGAAATCGTTGCATCGATTATATCTAAACGGATTTTTTTTTCTTTCATATAATATCTAAATCTATCTTTTAAAAAATTATTTAATTCCTTTTGTGAATTTTGGTTAGTAAAATTACAACCTTGATCTTGGTATAGTCCTGAAGAATAACTTAATAAATCATTTACTTTTAAATCTTTTTTATTTTCAATTATTATTTTGATGATACCGAGTGCAATTCTTCTTAGTGCAAATGGATCTTTAGAACTCGTGGGTTTTTCGTCAATTCCAAAAAAACCAACTAAAGTATCAATTTTGTCTGTAACAGATAATGCAACACTAAAAGGTTTTTTAGGGACTTTAGAGTTAAACCCAATGGGCAAATATTGTTCGGCTATTGCTAAAGAAATATCTTTATCAAATCCCTGGTGAGTTGAAAAATATCCTCCCATAATTCCTTGAAGCTCTGGGAACTCTCCAACTAAATCAGAAGTTAAATCTGTTTTACAAATTGATGCAGATAACTCTACTTTTTCTTTACTAATTAATAATTCATCAGAAATTAACCCACCTAGTTTTCTCATTCGTTGAACTTTGTCAAAATATGTTCCCAGTCCTTTGAAAAAACTCATTGATTTTAATTCTGAAACTTTTTTAACTAAATTTTGGGTTTTGTCTTTATTCCAAAAAAATTCTGCATCACTAAGCCTAGCTTCAATAACTCTTTCATTTCCAATTTTTATCAATCCTTTTTGGTCTTTTTTATTAGCAACAATTAAAAATTCATTTGTAATTTCACCTTTATTATTGAAAATAGGGAAATATTTTTGATGAGATTGCATAGTTAAAGTTAAAATTTCTTTTGGAATAGATAAAAATTTTTTATCAAAACTACACACTAAAACGTTAGGACTATCTACTAAATTTATTACTTCATCTAACAATCTTGGATTGTTTTCAATCACTAGTTTTCTTTTACTAAGAATTTTTGAAAATTCTCTCTCAATTAACTCCTTCCTCTTTTCTTGATCAACGAGTATTCCTTGTTTTTTGAAGTATTTTTCATACGTTTTAAAATCTTTAAAAATTCTTTTTTTTTCCTCAAAATCTTTATCAATGTAGGTAGAATTTGAAGAAGATATGTGATGAAATTCAAAGTTAATTACCATCTTATCAAATACTGACAAAATTGATTTTAAGGGTCTTCCCCAATTTAGATTAAATTCTCCCCATTTCATCGATCGTTTCCATTTATAGCTTTCAAGTAATTTTGGAATAAACTCAATCAACAAATCATTAGTTTTTAATAACTTGGATTTTGTTTTAAAAAAATAAAACTCACCTTTTTCAGTTTTTTTTTTAAATAAATCTTTTTTTTCTATTCTATTTGACCTAATAAAACCTTCCAATGCTTGTTCAGGAGCATTAGTGTTTGGACCTTTAATATCTTTAGATAATATTTTTATTTGTTTATCTAAACCTTCAAAAACTACAATCAATCTATTAGGTGTTGATAATGAAAAACTTTTCTTAGATTTAATAGATTTTTCTGAAAAGAATTTTTGAAATTCCTCTAAAAGATTTTCACGTAAATTTTTCTGAAGTCCTGCTGGAATTTCTTCACTAAATAACTCTAAAAAAAATTCTGACATTCTAAACTTGTGTATCAATCCATATTGCAGCAGCTGATTTTGTAATTTCTCTTATTCTACCAATATATTCTGCTCTTTGAGCTACACTAATTGCTCCTCTAGCATCTAAAACATTGAATACATGACTTGCTTTTAAACATTGGTCGTAAGCTGGTAAAGAAATTTTTTTATCAACCAAAGATTTAGCTTCACTTTCAAACATATCAAACATTTTTAAAAGATTTTCTGTGTTAGCATGTTCAAAATTATATGCAGAAAATTCTTTCTCAGATTGATGAAAAACTTCTCGATATTCAACATTTTCATTATTCCAAATTAAATCATAAACATTTTTTTTTTCTTGAGTGAACATACAAATTCTTTCTAAACCATATGTTATCTCCACTGAAACTGGTTTGCATTCAAAACCAGCCATTTGTTGAAAATATGTAAACTGAGTAATTTCCATTCCATCACACCATACTTCCCAGCCTAGACCAGCCGCTCCTAAAGTTGGACTCTCCCAATCATCTTCAACAAATCTAATATCATGATTCTTATGATCTATACCAATTACTGATAAACTATTTAGATATAGTTTTTTTATATTTGAAGGAGATGGTTTTATAATAACTTGAAATTGATAATAATGCTGAAGTCTATTTGGATTGTCTCCATATCTTCCATCTGTTGGCCTTCTCGAAGGTTGTACGTAAGCAGCTTTCCACGGTTTAGGTCCAAGAGATCTTAAAGTAGTTGCTGGATGAAATGTTCCTGCTCCAACTTCCATATCATATGGTTGTAAAATTATACATCCCTGTTTACTCCAAAATTTTTGCAAATTTAAAACCGTATCTTGAAAGGTTTGAAACTTTGGTTTTTTTGTAATTTTTTTAGAGGCCATATCTTTGCCAAACAGATTTTTCATCCAGTATATTTGCTAATTGATCCACATGATCATTTGATGATGATAATTTTTTACTTAACCAGCTTTTTGATTTTTCAAATTTTTTAATTACCACATCTTCTCCATATTTTTCTCTCAAAATTTGATTGGCATCTCCAATATTATCTATTAATCCAAGATTTTTTGCTTTACTACCTGACCAAAATTCTCCTGAGAAAAGTTCAACTTCTGATTTTTTAAGTTTTGAACCTCTGCTTTTTTCCACAACATCAATAAAATCTCTATGCAAATCTAGCTGAATGTTTTTTAATCTTTCAATATCTTCTTTTTTTTCATCAAGAAAAGGATCAAGAGTACTTTTATTTTTACCAGCAGTATGAACCCTTCTTTCAACTCCAATTTTTTTTATTAATTCAGTAAAACCAAATGAAGAATAAATAACTCCAATAGAACCAATTATTGAACTGGAATTTGCATAAATTTCATCACCAGAGCATGCAATTAAATATCCACCTGATGCAGCAACATCTTCGGCAAAAACAATAACTTTTTTTTTATTTTTTTTAGCCTGTTGTCTAATAAAACTATATATTAAATGAGACTGAACTGGAGACCCACCTGGAGAATTTATGGTAATTGCAACACATGGTGCTTTTTTTAGTGCAAAAGCTTTTGAAATGATCTCCTCTTGACCCGAAAAATCTATTCCTTGTTTGAACTTTCCAACATTTCCAATAACTCCACTTAATTTTATATGTGGAACAATTTTTTTTTTTTTAAAAAAAGAGAACATTTTTAATCTTTATAGAACTTTTAATTGAATATAAAGACACCTTATAATTGAAGATTTAGGTGCGTCAATTGATAAGTAATAAATATAAACTTATTGTACTAATTTATTAACATATATGGGAACTGTAATACAGCTTAAAAACCAAATTAATAATTCTTATTTTCAATTAAAAAAATCTGTTGAAAATAAATTATTATTAGTTGAAGAAAAAATTAGACTCAAATTATCGAGTGATGTTGATTTGGTTAAAAAAATGACTGACTATCATCTTGATACTGGTGGCAAAAGATTAAGAGCTTTGCTAACTTTAGGTTCTGCTAAAATATGCGGTTATTCGAAAGGCACTAGAGATATTAACTTAGCAGCCTGTGTAGAATTAATTCATTCTGCAACTTTAATGCATGATGATGTTATAGATGATGGTTCTATAAGAAGAGGAAAAAAAACAATAAATAAAATTTGGGATAATCACTCATCGGTATTAGTTGGTGATTATTTATTAAGTAGATGTTTTGAAATGATGGTAGAGGATGGAAACTTGGAGGTTCTAAAATTATTATCATCAACTTCTTCAAAAATCGCTCAAGGAGAAGTTTTACAACTTCAACATCAAGGTGAAGTTGACATGCTAGAAGAAACATATCTTAAAATTATATCTGCTAAGACTGCCGAATTATTTGCAGCCGCCACAAAAGTTGGAGCAATTTTATCAGATATGAAAATGAAAAAAAAAGAAGCTTTAGAGTTTTATGGCAGGAATCTTGGTCTAACTTTTCAAATTGCTGATGATACTCTAGATTATAATTCAGATTTAAAGTTATTTGGAAAAAAAATTGGTAAAGATTTTTATGAAGGTAAAGTTACACTTCCTATTATTTTATTATTTCAAAAAGCAAATAATCAAGAAAAAATAAAACTTAAAGACACTTTTTTAAAAGATAATAGAGATGAGAGTGATTTAAGTTATACTTTAACTTTAATTAAAAAATATGATGTAGTCAAAGATTGTTATCAAAAAGCTCAGCACTATATTAATCTAGCCTCTAACTCACTATCGGTATTTAGTGATTGTGAAGAAAAAAATATTCTTGAAAATCTAACTTCATTTAGTTTATCAAGGAATTTTTAGGGACTTAAAAGTTTTTTAATCCAATTATTATCTTTATCTAAAGAATATTTTAGTCTTTCATGTATTCTGTTTTCTCCATCTAACCAAAATTCAATACTTGATGGTTTTAAATTCCAACCAGACCAGTGATCGGGTCTTGGAACTTTATCTTTATCATTGTATTTCTTTTTAAAGCTTTCCAAAGAATTTAAAAGCTCATCTCTACTTTTCAAAATACTACTTTGTTTAGAAGCCCATGCCCCTATTCTACTTTGATAGGATCTGGTGTTATAATAATCATTTGCTGTTTTATCATCTACTAACTTTAAAGTACCAACAATTCTTATTTGTCTTAATAAACTTTTCCAATGAAAACACATTGTAGCATTTGGATTTTCTTTTAACTCATTTCCTTTTTGGCTATTTAAATTTGTATAAAAAATGAATCCATTTTTATCAAAACCTTTAAGAAGAACCATTCTTACTGATGGGACACCAGTCTTGCTGGCTGTTCCCAGGGCTAAGGCGTTAGGATCATTTATCTCTTTCTTTTTAGCCTCATCAAACCATTTTTGAAATAACTTAAATGGATCATCAAGATCTAAAAAGCATTTATTAAGCCCTAATGAGTTTTTTTGATTCATAATTTAAACAAAATAATCTATACAATATAAATAATGTCATTTAATACTTTTGGAAAGTTTTTTCGTTTCACTAC
>Ga0315315_10006485_pt1 | contig 10814 bp, 13 predicted proteins | sample M140m3416metaG_FD_203699 | JGI IMG/M metagenome (GOLD analysis project Ga0315315, IMG submission 203699) | Ammonia-oxidizing marine archaeal communities from Monterey Bay, California, United States - M1 40m 3416 | ecosystem: Environmental > Aquatic > Marine > Intertidal zone | place: USA... | reverse complement strand
TCAGTCTTTATTTCACCCATAAAAATTGTATTCGACAAACCATCAAGAACATCTCTGAACTTTGCGTCCGTACGTGCTATGAATGCACCACGGCTAGCGGCATTGGTGATTTTCGAATTCCACGAACTGATTGCAAACCCAGGTGTTGCCCAATTCAACGGGCCCACATATGGCTGATTGATCGTATCGCCAAGACACTCGGCGTAGTTGGTGCGACCGGCTGCAGGTGCTCCTGTGCCAGGATCACTTGGACACCGCAGCGTGGGAATCTCGGTAAGCCATGGTGAGTAATTAGCACCGCTCGCCCCTGTCACATAAGCTGGGCTAAACGCCTGAATTGTTGGATACGGCCCCATCGCGGGAAAATCGATTGCCCCGTCGCCGTCAAAATCAGTCGGTGTCGAAATCTGTTCCCAAAGCGCTTGCTGTTCAAAGTAAGGGGTCAGCGCAACACGAGCACTCAGTGCCTGTGAATTGTGCCATCCAGATCGAGTCCAACCAGGTTCCGAACCAATATTCTTATTCGTACCTAACCCATCGGTTCCGCCGCCGTAGCGGGGCATTTGCTTGAAAGCCGAATGATAATTTTGGATCGCCAATCCAATCTGCTTGAAGTTGTTACTGCAACTCATTCGCCTTGCCGCCTCGCGCGCTGCCTGCACCGCGGGGAGCAATAAACCGACAAGCACGCCAATAATCGCGATGACAACTAACAACTCAACCAGCGTGAATCCGGTACAACGCTTTTGCATCTTCAGTCTCATTAAAGAGGGATGACCTGCGGTAGTTTTCCAACAGCACAACTGATCTTGTGGATTCCAGTCGAAATTCCAACAAACCTACGCAAATCCTAAGTACCTATCATCTACCTCCGACCGCTCGTCCGCTACACACCAGAGTAGCGTGGGCCAGCCACCCCTCAGAGGGTCAATTCCCCACTCGCTGACGCTCGTCAACGCCCAGGTCTCGCACATACACTGTCAAGCCCTGTATCTCGCTCACCCCAAACGAATTCCTAAACCCCATCAATGAACCACGCAAATGAGTTCACCGAGTTGGGTAGCCAAAGTTGGTATCTCCCAACCCGGTGACATTGGCAGCTTGACATCCAACGCCCCCAGTTTCTCACCTCATGACTGCCTGCTGTATTCCGGTATTGGCGAGATACCCGTGGACCACGTGGTGAACGTCCAACGTCACGCAAGTGCACACAACCACAAGCATCCCCTCACCGAAACGGCAAGTCCTAAGCGGCTTTCATGCACGCCGCCCGTCCTGACACTTCCTAATCTTTTTACCGCCCGCCAAACACTTGTCAGGCCAAACACTTGTCAGGCCAAACACTTGGTCAGGGCGGGTAGCTATCGGGTCACCCAGCCCACCCCACCAGCCCACCAGCCCACCAGCCCAGCCCACGAGTCTGCAAAGAAACCGCAAGCCCAAGGCGCCTGCTTTCACGAAAGCTGCGAATAGAAACGGAATGGTCAAGTCTGCTGAACTGTAGTGACAGAAGGAAACGGGAAGCACAAGAGCCCAGCTCTTACTCTTGAGTTTCCTACGTGACGATGTTCTTCACACGCGACAGTGTCCTATTCAAAGCCACCTCTCTGCCGTCAGCCACTGGTGCTTACCACTCGCGGAGATTCCAGCGCAAAGGCCTCGAGGCCCTGACTAGCTACCCACCAAGCCTGTGTCGCATTGCCAGCCATTTCAGTGAGCAATCGTAATTCCGAGGCACAAACCACTGAAGCCAATATCGCCCTCACTACCGCCTTCGTACCCCTGCATGTTGAGCCATTCAGATCCGACACGTAGGGTCGCCAGACAAGAGCCGATGTTTGCACATCGCACAACTCCAAGTGCCATTTCCTGCTGCCGCCTTGTTGTATCGTAAACAAGGTCATCGCCTTCTCGCTCAGAAGACGCGTAAAGCATCGCCCATTTGATACGGGTGTACCCATTGAACTTGAAACCTAGCCCTTGCCAAGCGTGAACTCCAAAGTAACCCCCGAGGCCAGAAAAGCTGGTCAATTCATCATTTTCATCTGAGTAGTTTTGATCTTGATAGTCGTTGTAGCGTACCCCGCCACTGAGCTCGATCTTTGAACTCCGACCAAGCCGCAGACCTTTATAAAGCCCTAACTCTAAATTGTAGGTATTGAGAACAGACAAGTCCCCCTCCAATCCATCTTCCTCTGCATGGTGGAATTGCCAGTACTCACCGCGTAGACCAACACCCTCGATGGCTTCGTATGCGAGCCTGAGGCGAGACGAAGCCTAAAGGTGGAACGTATCTGGACGAGTAAATCCATCGGACCGATGTGGGCGCAAGAGAAGGAAATCAAAATCCCCAATACACTTACCGGATCCGCAATCAACCATGAACAGCATTTGCAGAAGATAGACACTTGCTTACCGATTGACTGACAGAATCAGCCAATGCCGTATTTTCAGCCATGCGATAGTTGAGCGGTTAGAGGCTCAACTGCTTGCTGAAGCGATAAACCCATCCCTCCCGCCGATCACGAACCTCTGCCCCGCCGCTCGGAGCGCCCACCTGACGCCCCTGTCGATGGGCAATTGACCAGCTCGCCTCCTTCGCTCACGAGCAAGACCGATTTTGGGCATTCACGAAACCCGATCCGCTACGGTGTCTGATCGTTTTGACTCCCGAGCACGATCACGGAGCATGAAACCACGCTTGCCGCAGAATTGGAGCGTCAAACGCATTGAATGCATCGATATGTGCGACGGAGAGAATTCTGTCCGCTGCAGCTATCACGGAATCTCGAGTCAGGATTTTGAACATGCGCACCGAAGCCATCGAACCTGCTTCGCTGCATCAACAACCCGCTTCGCTGCATTGATCGAAGCGGCTCCACACATTGGCTTGGGGACTTCCAGTGCTCCAAACCTCTCAATAGCCCCCGCGAGGACCATCCTCGTCCAAGGGCAGCAGCTTTCCCCGTCAATAAAGAACGGCCGGCTGGAAAAAGTGCTCCGAAGTAGCGTTCCTGCCTCCAAACTGCAATCACAAACTCATACGAACACGGATGTGGATTCGCGTGCCGCCGAGGGAGCAGGAAAGACCGTTAACACAATGGTGGAAAAAGCGTTGCCCGTTCTTGTGGTCCAACTGATATAAAATAGAAAACTCGGCATTCGAGTATGAGTGGCTGTATATTCGCCGCATCGAGTACTGCGGATGCGGCAAGCCGGTTCAATCCGCTCGACTTAAAAAATGCCAGTTGACTAAATCCTGAAATAAGTTTGCCGAAATGAATGTGAAACAACTGATCATCCTCGTGTCATGCTGCCTGTTCGCTACCAGCCTTGCGGCTGCCCAGCGCAAGAATGTCCTCTTGATTTGTGTGGACGATCTCAATGATTGGGTTGGCTGCATGGGCGGACACGCACAAGCCAAGACACCATTCATGGACGACTTGGCAGCGCAGGGAACACTGTTCAAAAACGCACATTGCCAGGCCCCGATCTGCGGACCATCCCGAGCCTCTTTTCTGTCAGGACGCTATCCGCACGAAACCGGTCTTTACGATCAACCGCGCGGCAAAGGAAAAATGATAGACGATGCAGAGCATTTTCGCGGGCATCTCCTCCCCGAGTACTTTTCACAACATGGTTATGAAACACTTGCTGCAGGCAAGATCACTCATGGCTACCCACTGAACAAGGCAGTCAATAAAGCTGGTTCCTCTGGCAACTCGGGACCCAAACCAAAAGGCCCCAAGCCACCTAACGATGTGCGTTTTAATTATCGGCCGGATTATTCGCAGCCATATACAGGCACACAAACCGACTGGGCTGCCTTTCCGGATCGCGATGCGCAGATGCCGGATTTTCAAACTGCAGATTGGGCGATAAGGCAACTAGAAAAAGATCAAAGCGTCCCCTTTTTTCTGGCAGTAGGATTTCACAGGCCACATGTTCCGTTCTACGTTCCGCAAAAATGGTTTGACCTGCACCCGCTCGGTGAGATTATCGTTCCCGCAATACGCGATCACGACCTGCAGGACGTCCCCGAGACTGGAGTGCGTGTCCATGAACTTCCTCGGTATCCACAACTACCTTGGTTGCGTGCCAATGATAACGAACAGTTACGCAAGTGCACGCAAGCTTATCTCGCATGCACAAGCTTTGTCGATGCGCAGGTCGGTCGAGTAATCCAGGCGTTGAACGATTCGCCCAATGCAGAAAATACGATCATCGTGCTCTTCTCCGACCACGGTTATCACCTTGGTGAAAAGAATCGGGTTTCAAAGCACAGCCTATGGGAGGAGTCGACACGGGTGCCACTGATAATCGTCGAACCGGGCAAGCGAAAGCCACAGACATGCACGCGTCCTGTCGGCCTAATTGATCTTTACCCATCGTTGCTCGAACTATGTGGACTCCCGGCGCGTGAGGCGAACTCTGGCAGAAGCTTAGTGCCTTTGCTGAACAAACCGAACGATCCCTCGGTTGCTTGGCGCGAGTCGATCCTGACCACCTACGCTCGCGGCAACCACAGTTTGCGCTCCGAGCGTTTTCGCTACATTCGATACTACGACGGATCAGAGGAACTCTACGATCACAGCAATGATCCCAATGAATGGAGCAATCTGGCCCAACCGGACAATCGTTCACACGAAAGTGTTGTTACCGAATTTCGCTCACAACTACCGACCACAGACGCCGAATATCATCCGGCCGTTGGGTTTGGCGCGGTCAATCCCTGGTTCGCCGAATTCTATGATCAATTGGAGAAGGACCGATTGACTACCCCCTGATCTTTACATCAGAGGGAGAGGACGGGGTTGGTAATGCGGATTTTTTCTGGAGGCAGAAAAGCAGCCGTCGCCGGTAGAGAACCGTCGGTCGCATGCGAGCAGGGAGTGGCTGCACCGATAGCACTGGCGCACCACACGAAATGCCCACATGGCAAGCGGGCTAAACTTCGGAAGTGCGGCGGTCGACTATTTTCCAAACGAATCAAGGGACTCCACAGAGTGGGTCCAACCAATTCTTATGTTGGTTTGCGCTCCCATAATCTACCTGGTCCCCGCCCCCCCTTCGCACGCTGACATGGATTCAACGGACCATTGGGAATTCGAGCAAGACGACAAAGGAAGGTGTAGGCTGATCGATGGTCGCCTAACTGTATGGGAGGAAAGTTCCCATCGGCTGAAACACACGACGTACGATTTCTTAGCCTCCGAACGCAAATAACTACTCGTGGGGTGGGTTGAGTTGATCAGCCCCGAAACGCAAGAGGTTTAATCTCTTCGCCTTCAGCCTGAATGCGTCGCGTGTGGCCTGCCAGAGAATCCTTCGCACCAAGTTCGCAACCCGTATTGGTTAAGAGTGAAATCGATCTTGCCTATTCTCAACCACGTTCTTTCGCCCACTTCTTCCATTTGAGGAACCATAAAATGTCTCCAATCCGAGGAGCAAACCAAAGCAGTGCAAAAAGGAACAAGGAAGCAGAGGTAACAACAACAATAAAGGTGGGGTTTGTAAGTTCAACCTGTTTATAAATCATGGCTATAATTACACCGTCAACAAACAAGATGATCCCGCCGAATACGCTGGCTGAAACGATAAGTTCTTCCTTTAGTTCGTTCGGCTCACCACCTTCCGCGGTACATAGTTTGCAACACTTTATTTCCCACGTACTGGTACCTTGTGAGTCAGAAGCAGACTTTTTTTTGACCACAAAATCACCGTGGCATTGACATTTTTTGCACCAAAAAACATTCGGATCGGGTTTTTGAGGATCGTTCATTGTTGGTCGCAGCCAATTCGTGGTGGTGTGGCCGTTAGTCAACGATCCAAACCAATAGTGAAAATGCAGTTGGTGAAACGACAAGACTAACCGCGGAACTTCTTGTGGATGAGCAAGAATGCAAAGTAACCGAATCCAAACACTAAAAGAGTGATACCAACGTAAAACATGAAATCAGCACTCGACTCATAGCCAATTTGTTTTTCACGCTCAGGGGAACCAGAAGCGAGTGTCACAACTCCAACCTTCTCCATGCGGTACCAACCGCTGAACAAACACAAAATCAATCCTGAAGGGATCGCTGCAAGAACAGTCCATGTGGGGCGGGACGAGCGTTGCTCACTGCTCGTTGGCCTCTGACTGCTCTCGTATGGGTTCAGTTGCTCAGTCATTGATGGCTTGGAACGCTAGGAGTTGATGCAGTGTGCAAATGATGGTGTGGCGTTAGTTGTCTTACTAGAACTCAACTCGGTTGTTTTGCGTCTGGTTCCGTGGTTTCTCGATTAGTCTCGCCTAGGTCATCGTCAACCGCTGGCTCCTTCGGTTGCTCAATGAGGTCCTCTGTGCTTCTATCTACTGTCGCCGAATCTTGCTCTGCAATTCCTGCTTCTTCACCGAGTTTCTATTCATCGGCTTTGGGCGTGGGTGGGAAACGTTTGTTGAACCAAAACGGCAGGTAGAGCAAGAAGGCAATAGCCACTGCCCCTTTAATGAATGCGGTCGTGTTATTTCTCGTTACCATCTTTTGATTGTACCTTTTTCACGAACTCTGCACAGAACAAACGCACATCAACAACAGGTGGTGTGGGCGTTAGTCGTCCCAGTCGATGATGTAGAGATATGAAGTCCATCCCACAGCATCATTAACGAGAAGTTCACCATCAGCGTATAAAAGACAAAGACAAGACAACTTCGCCTTGACCGTGAAAACAAAAACCGAAGAGTTGTCATTAAATCAAATTCGCAACGAGCAATGTTGCTTACCCCCCCTAATTAAAGAAAGTATCTTCGTTAAAGTCCGCTCGCATCGCCCATGAACGCGTCGTTTTAATACAAAAACCCCGCCGCTCGGGCAGAGCGACGAGGCGGGGCAGTGAGTTTGTCTTGCTATCCTCCGCTGCCGTACTTCTCCAGCAATTCGGCTACCCGTTTCTGTCCCTTCATAATTTGCCGGGGCGTGAGTTCGCCAGCGAGTCCATCGAGGGCGCAGCGTCTGCCTAACCGCCAGCGGCGGCAACGAAACCCCATGCGTACGCTTCAACGAGGTCCTTTGGCACGCCTTCGCCTACGCAGGCACGAATGCTCGCTCCTGAAGTGGCAATACTTTGACTGGAGGAAACGGTAAATCACAATCAAGTCCAACAAGACTCCTGCGATGCGTATCGCACCAATCTTCGCTGGTGAATTGCGTGAACGTCTGCTGGAAGCCAAACAACCCAAGGGGCGTATGGTCCGCTGGGAGGCAGAAAGCGAGGCATCTGTTAGGTCATTCAAGCAGCACTGTGAAAGAATAGGGTCGGAACTCTGGCAGAAGTCTTTTCAAAACTGCCGAGCATCACTCGTAACAAACCTGCTCGAAGAACATTCTGTGAAGGATGTTTGCACTTGGCTTGGCAATTCTGAGGCTACAAAAAACCACCCGTGGGCGGCAAAAAACCGAATGCTTGGGGCTTGTACGATATGCATGGCAATGTTTGGGAGTGGTGTCAGGATATGTATGGAGATTACCCAAGTGGTATCGTAACGGACCCTACTGGTCCAGCATCTGGCTCGGACCGCGTGATCCGTGGCGGCGGTTGGAACGGCACCGCCGAGATTTGTCGGTCGGCGAGCCGCGGCGGGGACTCCCCGTCGATCCGCATCTACTGCTTCTACGGCTTTCGTGTATGCCTGAGTACGTCTGGCAAGTAGGCGGAGCCTCAAGCAAGGAAGCGAAGTCCTCAAGCGGCTTCGACAGATAGGGTAGGTGCCTGCGACCATGCAACGAGTTGACCACTAAGATGCCCGATCTAAGGCGACTGGCGTGACCTGCTTGGGCCCTCAACAGTGTGTGTGACCATTGAGTATTGTTGGTCAACGAGAGCGGGAGAATGGCAGCAGGGGAGTCGATCAGACTTTCATGACAATGTAATGGAAGTTAAGGCAAGCCAAGGCAACGCCCGCGCGTACTCAGTCACCCGCGTTCAGCAGGCGTGCAAGGCGCAGCACCTGGCACGCCTCAAACGTCATCGCCAAGGGGGCCCGCTGGACCGCCGACATTCTCCGTCAAAACGATGTACCACCGGGACCGGCAGTGCCGCTAAGGTTCTCCGAACCATCATTGGCCGAAACAAATGGTGAACTTCTAAAGTGCGGGCCGAAAACAGGCCTATCAATTTTCGTTGGCTTTGGTTCCGCGTCCATTTCTGACGCTTCACCGTTAACCTCAAGGTCACACGGTGGGCAACCGTTATATATCGGGCCATGCACTATAGGCGGCGTCTCCGTGGGTGCTGGGTGCCTTTCCATTTCCGATGCTTCCCCGTTCACTTCAAGCTGGCACGGCGGGCATGATTCGCTTACTGGTCCAAACACTGGCCGGTCCACCTTTGTTGGTCGAATTGAACCCACCATTGCTGGCACTTCGGGACCATAGGGTGCGTCACTGACACCAATATCAGCAGCAAAAAGACGGCGGTTTTCAAGGTTCTGAAATGACAAGCGGCGTTTTTGTTTGCGTCTCACGAGACTGGTTCTGGTTGTTGGTGGGAGGTGCGTACAAACACCAGAGCGACAACCCGGCAACGGTCAGGCGCGGAATTTCTTAGGTAAGCGCAGAAAAGACCCAACGCCGGGGTGACCTCCTCCCATAGAATTGCACCTTCTTCCCCTTACCTAACTCCACATCGGCTTTCCGAAGTTTGGCAACGATCTGATCCACCGCGTGACGTTTTTGAGGCATTTTGAAAGTCCTTTCCGGGCAGTACGCCCGAGCAAGATTCTCTCACTCACAATGGTGCAATTCTATGGAAGGAGGTCATTTGAGTGGTGACAGGGCTGGTATGGAGATTACCCGAGTGGTAGCGTGACGGATCCGAGTGGTGCTACATCTGGCTTGAGCCGCGTGAACCGTGACGGCGGGTGGGGCAGCGACGTCGCCGGGAATTGTCGGTTGGCTTCGCGCTACGGGTTTTACCCGTCGGACCGCGAACTCAGCCTCGGCTTTCGTGTTTTCCTGAGTCCGTCTGGCAAGTAGGCCGAGTTTCAAGCAAGAAGCGTTGCCTCGATCGAGCAACGCGGGAGCCGCGACTGAGTTGACGTAGCGTAGGACGTAGCGGGTCGGTCTAACTCGACTGATTCCAGCCCCGGTCTGTCGCTCTGGCCACTAGCCGCGGGCTTTCGTCGCGGATTGATTACAGACAAATCGCTTGTGCAGCCAAATGTCGTTCACAAAATCGAACTCGGGTGATTTTCAGAATAGTGCCCCAAGTAATGAAACCCAAAAGCCAACTGGATAAAATGTCTTTAGCAGCGAAGCTAGCACCCGAACCAAAACGCCGTTGGTTTCAATTCCGTCTGCGTACCCTGCTTGTTTTGGTCTTGCTCGCCTCCGGAATGTTCCGCTGGGTCGGCTGGGAATTGGATCAGCGACGAAAGGAGAAGAAGACGATTGCGTGGGTGGAAGGAATGTCGGGTGATATATATTTTTCTGGAGATGAATACAATGGTTGTCGTAAAACAGGCTGGTGGATAACAACAAAAAATTCCTGGTTCGGCCCCAGAGCAACCTCGATTGTTCTCAGAAATGATTTAGATGACCTCTCGCCACTGACAGAGCTGACGAGCCTCGAATCACTTGCTTGCCGTGGTACAAACGTGAGCGACCTCTCGCCACTGGTAGAACTGAAGAGCCTCGAATCATTTACCTGCCGTAGTAGAAACGTGAGTGACCCAACTCCTCTGGCAGAACTAAAGAACCTAAAGATACTTTCTCTCAGCAATGCGCAGGTGAGTGACCTGTCTCCTCTGGCAGGCCTGAAGAATCTTGAGTCACTTAGCCTAAGCTATATGCAGGTGAGCGACCTGTCTCCTCTGACAGAAATGAAGAACCTTGAAACACTTGATTTCCGTTGTACAGTCGTGAGTGACCTAACTCCGCTGGCAGGGCTGAAGAAGATGAGAACTCTTAATCTCAGCAGCACCGAGGTGAGTGACCTGCCTCCTCTGGCAGAGCTAGAGGACCTATGGATACTTTCTTTCAACGATACGCAGGTGAGTGACCTGACTCCTCTGGCACGACTGAAGAACCTCGAAAGACTTTTTCTCACGGACACTGAGGTTAGTGACCTATCTCCTCTGGCAAAGCTGAAAAAAGTCACCATGCTCTGGCTGAATGATACTCAGGTGAGTGACCTATCCCCTTTGACAGGTATGGAGAGTCTATCGCAGCTTCAGCTATCCAAAACCAAGGTGACGGACCTATCTCCTCTGGCAAAGCTGAGTAGCCTCATCCTGCTTCATCTGGATGATACACAGGTGAATGACCTAACTCCTCTTGCACAGCATAAGTACCTCTCAGAACTTCGTCTCGCCAGAACCGAAGTGAGCGATCTATCTCCTCTGGCAGGTCTGACGAGGCTCCGGAGCCTTGACCTAAACGGAACAAAAGTGACTAAAGAACAGATTGACCAACTTCAGCTTGCACTTCCGAATTGCGAGATTACTCGCTAGGCATCAAGTGATGCCCGTGGACGTTGCTCGTGCATGGGAGGAAGCCCCATTCAAGCACGCTGAAAAAGCGATGCCAGCACTCCCGAGAATGAAAGCGAATGCGGAAGCACCCATAAAAAAAGGCATTGAAAACACCGTAGAACACGCCCCAGCATCCGACATCAGTTAAACTAGTTTAGCCTCTTTGACGTGACTACCCCCCCCAGTCTTTGCACCAAGTTGAGTGAGAGGATTGGGGTTGGTAAAGCGGCTGTGTTCTGGAGGCTGAGGCGTAGCCGAAGCCGCAAGAACACAGCCTGCCGCATACGCGGCAGGTGTTTGA
>Ga0315315_10006481_pt1 | contig 10816 bp, 8 predicted proteins | sample M140m3416metaG_FD_203699 | JGI IMG/M metagenome (GOLD analysis project Ga0315315, IMG submission 203699) | Ammonia-oxidizing marine archaeal communities from Monterey Bay, California, United States - M1 40m 3416 | ecosystem: Environmental > Aquatic > Marine > Intertidal zone | place: USA... | reverse complement strand
AGATAAGAACCATCGGACTTTGTAATTAATACATTCTTGTTTTCGAATTTAGCAATTAATGCACCATCATCATCTTCAATAAGATTTTTACTTTTTAGACTTTCTAAAAGCGGCTCAATGTAATCATTTGCATTACTTTCGCCTTCAAAAATATCAAAGGTATGTTCAAAAATCGATAGAGTTTTCTTAATTTCCTTTGTAGAAATTTTATACAAATACTCCCAATCTTTGTAAATCTGTAGATCTTTGTTGTTTAGCTTGAGATTTAATTCTTGAGCACTTTTTAAAAAATTTTTATCTTCTTTTGATAATATTGAGGCTTCGGGATAGATTCTTTCTAAGTCTTGAATAGTAATATTAGAAACTTCTATTTTATTTAGATAACAATAATTTAAAATAAGCGCAACAGGCATCCCCCAGTCACCTAGATGAATATCACTAGTAACATTATTTCCTGCAAACTTTAATAAATTCTTTAAACCTCTCCCAATATTTAGTGTTCTAATATGACCAACGTGCATTGATTTTCCAATATTTACTCCTCCATAATCTAAGAGGTAGTTTTTAGGTTCACTGCATAGAACTAGTTCCTGAATGTCTTTAGTAACACTTTCCATATAATCTATCAAATACTTATCTGAATATTTGATATTGACAAATCCATTATTGACTAGTTCAACATTTTCAATCCATTCGTGATTTTCAATTTTTTTTAAACCATCAAATATCTCCTTCTTTATTAAAGAGTTCTTTATTCTTAATAGGTTATTTAGCTGTAGATCAAAATTAGGTATATTTGTTAACCTCAACTCAGGTTCGTCTTTATAGTTTGCTTTTGCGAAAACTTTTTTTATTTGATCAGCGAGAAAGTTTTTAGTTGATTGCACGATTATATTTTAGCTTTGTTAATATTTTCGTGTCTTTGTTTAACAACATTGATATAGAAAGCATACTTATATAACCGCTCACCATATGTTTTGGATACTCAGTAAGCCCATCAAATAATAAGTGAGGCATAAGAAAAAGTAATGGGGTAAATAAATAATAAAGAGTAATCATATTTTTCTTTTTACTCAGTGCAATAAATGTAGTCATAAGGAATATAAAGATTATACAATACTGAACTAAGAGAAATTGAATACCTACATAGTCACTAATTATTTCATTCGTATAGTCACCAAGTATTATTTTGATATTATTTAAGACCGATAAGAAAAGATTTTCTGTATCTAATCTAATGTTGCTCTGTGTGTCAATCGACCTTAACCAAAATTGGAACTCTCCGCCATAAAAAAAGTTATGTAGGGAGGGAATTAATATAAAAGTCAAAAAAATATATAAATCTTTCAACTTTATTAAGTTTTTGGTATTGAACAAAAATAGTAAAATTATTGAGACAGGAAGGTAATTTAAACGAATTAAAACTATCAAACCCAACATAGCTAAGATGGACTTGCTGCACTTTATTTCGTAGGTCAAAAACACAAAAAGGATTGTAATAATAGGCCAAGCAAATGTTTCACTTAATGATTCAGTTACTAACAAGACTATTGGTGAACTAATAATATAAGCAAAAGAAACTATTGCAATAAAAGTGGTTGTGAGATTACGATTTTTAATTTTTATTAAGTAGAAGCATATGCACAATATGGATAAGATAAATATTTTTTGTAAGACATCATTTTCACCAAAAATTAACTTTAATAAAAATAAAATATACCTAGCCCCAGGTTGAGAAGTAAATAAATCCTCACCACCTTGAAGGCTATTAGAAAAAAATATTTGCCGTGCATGAGATTCGTACCTCAGTCCATCGGTTCCACCTATTTGATAAATAGTTTCAGAAAATGGAAAAAACTTTTTAAGTGACATTGTAGATATGAATATTGATGTCAAAGCCACATTTGTATTAGTTAGTTTCGACACGGGCATGAATAAAGTAGTTGCAATCAACAATAAAAGGAAAAGAGACGTTAATACTATATTTGTATTTAAAGTTACAAAAATTCCTACTATAAAAATTAATGAAAAAGTATTAAAATTTTCGTTAATGGGTTGATAAACGAAAAAATATATAAAAATAATATAAATTAATAATTCAATAAAATTAATTATTTGTGAATATTTGACTAGTTTAATTACACTTCCTAGCTCATCTGTCATAATCAAGGTTGCATATTCGTAAGATGGTACTGTGATGTCAGTTGCAAAATTATTAAAACTATAATTTATTTGAAAATCTTTTTTGGAGTCTAGATTGAGAGATATTTCTTTTGTACTTTCAAATGATGAATTTCTATAGATTTCTATATTGTCTTGTATGACCGTAACTTGACCAGAAAAATTAAGTTTTATATTTCTATTATTAAGATTTGAATTGTCAATATAGTATGTAGCTTCTATAGGAAACCAATTTCTTGATTGTTCATATTCTCGAAAATAATTGTATTTTTTATCATTTAAAAAACCAATATTCCAATTTGTATTTTGGATACTTTGATTATTTTTCACAAAAGATTTATTGTTTATTGATACAATTCTTTCACTTGAATAATCCAAGTTTTTATTTAAATTATTAAAAGATGTTTTACATTTTGACTCCCCAACTTTAAATTGAGAGCTTTGAGCAGGTTCAATATTGTTATCACCATAACAAACATAACTATTGGAATTAAAAGATAACAAAATAGTAAATTTTAAAATAATTAATATGCCTAAGAAAATAATGTGTTTGTTCTCGTTTAATTTTTTATAATTTAGTAAAACTACAAGTAGTAATACTAATCTTAAATAATCTCCACCTACAAAACCATAAAAGTTGTTTGTTACATTTGGAATGAATATAAATATTAAAAGTAATGTGGAGTTAAAGTATTTCATCAATAATGAAATGAGGTCTTCTTTTAGTTTCATTGTAAATTAAACCAATATATTCACTTAAAATTGCAATTGCTGTAAATAAAAATCCAATTAGAAGTAGCAGTATACCCACCACAGTTCCAAAACCATCAAAAGGAACACCAAAGCTAAGCCATCGATAAATTTGAATTCCAAGAATAATTGCAGATGTTGCTGATAAAAACAGAGCAAAAAAAGTACTTATTCTTAGGGGTGTTAAAGAAAACGCAAATATTCCTCTAAGTGCAAAACCTAAAACAGGAATAGTGGATGCATGTGATGTACCACTAAATCTTGAGTTTCTCTCAAATTCTAAACCAATAGACTTAAAACCCACCCAGGAAAAGAAACCTCTATAAAACCTATTGAACTCACCTAAGCTTTTAACTGCATTTAAGACCTTCCTATCTATTAATCTGTAATCACTTACACCTTTTGGAATTTGTCCGTTGGTTAATTTATTTATAAGGTAGTAAAAGAACTTTGAATTCAATTTTCTAATTGGTGATTTACCTGGTCTTGATTTTACAACTCCATAAACATGATCATATCCTTGCTCCCAAAGATTTATAAAGTCTGGGATTATTTCAGGATCATCTTGTAAGTTAGCAGTCATTATTATGGTTGCATCTGCTTCTGAATATTGTATTCCCGCAGCTATTCCACCATCCATCTTGAAATTTCTTGATAATTTAATGATTTTTACTTTTTTGTTATTAGATTGAATATCTTTTAATGTGTTAAAAGTATTATCAGTACTGCCATTTTCAACAAAGATAATTTCATAATCATAATTATTTATTGTTTTAAAAACATTTTTAATACGATTGGATAGCTCTTTAACATTACCCTCTTCATTAAATGCTGGAATTATTATAGAAATCAATTTCATAATTTTAAATATTCTTTATACCAATTAATAGTCTTTTCCAAACCTTCTTCTAGTTTAACTTTTGCTTCAATATTTAAATCATTTTTAATTAAAGATGAATCAAGAAATTGGCTTGGTATTTCTTTTTCTGAAGATATGTCAAATATTGGTTCTACATACTTACCATGTACCATATTGCAGAGTTTTTCATACACATACATTACAGAATAATTATCCTGCGAGGAAAAATTGTAAGAGTAATTATTTGCTGGTTTTTCTAATATAGCTTTTCCAACTTCTATATAAGCATCTACAACATCATCAACATATACCCAATCTCGAACATAGCTTCCATCTGACCTTAATACTGGTGTTTTATTTTCAAGTAGCCACTTAATTACTCCAGGTATTAATCTTTCCCAATTTAAATCTCCACCACCATAAATATTTCCACAACGTAGTGTGACTAAATTTTGGTTATATGTTTTTTTATAAGTGTTCGATAAAAGGTCCGTTACAGATTTAGATACTTCGTATGGAAATTCACCTTTTAATTCAAAATCTTCTTTGTATGGAAGCTTGTCCGATACTCCGTATGCCTTATCAGATGAGGCAATCACAATAGGTATTTTTTTATTCCTGCAAATTTCTAGTAAATTCCATGTTCCTTCAATATTTGATTTAAAAGTCCTTAGAGGGTTTTTTAATGCATCTCCAACTTGTGTTTGAGCAGCAAAGTGAAAAATAATATCAAAGTTATTTTTAGAAATGAAGCTATCTAACTCTTTATATTCGGATATATCAAAAAGATTTAGATTTACATCAGAAAACTTATCTTTGTAATCTTTAACATACTCATCATTTAGAGATAAAGTTTCAAAATGGCATTCATTGTCGACTAAGTGTTGTGAAAAATGAGATCCAAGTAAACCAGTTCCACCCGTTACTAATATTTTGCTTTTATATAATGACAATTCAGAACTACCATTTTTTCCATGGCGCATTGCCATTTTTCCAAAGTTGATTCAATGAAAGATTTTCTCTGTAGGTGTCCATTGGTTCAAAATATCCATCATGAAAATAGGAAAATAATTTTCCCGATTCCGCTAATTTTTTTAACGGCCTTTCTTCAAAAACATCACCTTCTTCTATATATTCAAAAACTTCATAATCAAGAACCATAAAACCCATATTTATATTTCCATCTGCCAAAGGTTTTTCTTTGAAGTCTAATATTCGATTATTTTCCCCAATTTCAACCATCCCAAACCTTGAAGAAGGTTTAGTCGTACTAATCGTAGCAATACCATCATGTGAATTGTGAAAGGTTAGTAATTCATTAATATCTATATCACTCAGTCCATCACCATATGTCATTATGAAGGTCTCTCCTTTAGGAATATACTGCTTAATTCTTCTAATTCTCTCACCTGTCATTGAGTCGATTCCAGTATTGGCCAATGTAACATCCCAACTTGATAAATTATCTGACTCATATATTTTTACAGAATTTTGTAAAGAGGTATTTATAGAAAAATCATTATGCTGAGTTTGAAAATTTAAAAAATAATTTTTTATTACATCACCTTTATACCCAAGACAAACAATAAAATCATTTAAGTCATAAGATGAAAATATATTCATGATATGCCAAATTATTGGATAGCCACCCACTTCAACCATAGGTTTTGGCTTAAATTCAGTTTCTTCTCTTAATCTAGTACCTAAACCACCGGCTAACAATACAACCTTCATATATACTAAGATAGCAACTTTTATGAAAAACTTAAGAGATTATAATTTTGTAATACTTGGCTCAACTGGCTGGATTGGAAAAAATTTCGTCGAGGTTCTTTCAAGCTTAAATTTAAATTTATTTTTATTTTCACATAAGGAAAACAAAACTTTCCATATTAAAAACAAAAAATTCCAAACATCAAAGATTGATAATTTACAACTTTTAAACATAGAAAACATTGTTTTAATTGACTTAGCATTTCCTACTCAGGAACAAATTTTAAAATTGGGAAATAAAGAGTACAGTAGACAATTAAATAGTTTGCAAGAAATTAAAGAAAAATATATTAATGAAAATCAAATAAGCCACATCTTTGTTAGTTCATCTGGAGCAGTGTATAGTGAAGGCAACTTATATTCAGAAGGTAAACTAAACCAAGAAAAATTTTATACTAAATATATTAATTCGAATGATACTTCTCTTGATGTGTTAAGAATCTTTGCTTGTATCGGACCTCATTATAACAAAACAGGCGAATATGCATTTTCTAGTTTTATGGCTAGTGCGCAAAATGGAAATCCGATAAAAATTAATAGTATGTCTCATGTTGTAAGATCTTATGTTTACATTCCCCACATAGTCACCTTTTTTATTGAAAACTTTATTAATGAACGTAAAGAAAAAAAACAAACTTTAGATGCCGTACAGCAGGTGTTAGAGATTAGAGAGTTAGCAAATTTGATTTCAGAGGTACACGGGGTAAAAGTTATAGATAATTTGGATTTAAACAAAGTTTCATCTAAAGATGTCTATTCTTCAAAAGATAATAAGTTTATTGAATTTTTAAAAAGTAAAAATATAAATCATGAGATAACTAAAAAAGAAATTATATCGTCTGAAATTTACTAGAATTAATTAATGGCAGCTAGAGAAAAAATTATTAAATTATTAGAACAGCATTATAAAGAAGAGTTAGCTCCCCAAAAATTTATTCCCGGAAAGACACCAGTTCCTGTAAGCGGTAAGTTCACCGATGTGGAGGATTTAGAGCACTTAATAAATGCAAGTTTAGATTTTTGGCTAACTGAGGGCAGGTTTACTGATCAATTTGAAAATGAGTTTTCAAATTTTTTAGGAATAAAACACGTCGCTCCTGTTAACTCAGGTTCATCTGCTAACTTGATTGCATTCTCAGCTCTTACAAGTGACAAGTATAAAGAGAGAAAGGTTCAAAAGGGGGATGAAGTTATTACAGTTGCTTCTGGTTTTCCAACAACAGTAAACCCTATTATCCAAAATGGATGCGTTCCAGTTTTTGTAGATTGTGAGTTAGAAACTTACAATATCAACATTGAATCAATGAAAGAAGCATTATCTGAAAAAACAAAAGCAGTAATGATTGCTCATACCTTAGGAAACCCATTTAACTTAAATGAAGTAACAAAATTTTGTGAAGAAAACAATCTTTGGCTTATAGAAGATTCATGTGATGCATTAGGCGCAGAATACAACTCACAATATGTGGGAACATTTGGAAAATTTGGAACCTTTAGTTTTTACCCTGCTCACCACATAACAATGGGCGAAGGTGGTGCTGTAATAACCCAGAAACAGTCTGATTTTAAAGTTTTAGAGTCTTTTAGAGATTGGGGGAGAGACTGTTGGTGTGCACCTGGAAAGAATGATACTTGCGGTCGAAGGTATGATTGGCAACTAGGCAACCTACCGTATGCCTACGATCACAAATATATTTATTCAAATATTGGATATAACCTAAAGTTAACTGACATGCAGTCTGCTATTGGTGTTTCTCAACTTAAAAAATTAGATAATTTTATTGAGCAAAGACGACACAACTGGAATTATTTACTTCAGGGCTTTAGGGGATTAGAGGAATATTTTATCTTGCCTAAAGCCACTGAAAACTCTAACCCAAGCTGGTTTGGATTTGCATTAACCGTTAAAGAAGATGCTGGTTTTTCCAGATCTGAACTAGTTAACTTCCTAGATGAAAGATTAATAGCGAGTAGATTCCTGTTTGGAGGAAACCTACTATGGCAACCTGCTTACCAAAATATTCAGCATAGGGAAGTAGGTTCCCTGAGGAATTCTGACACAGTTGCATTGTCGACATTTTGGTTAGGCGTCTTTCCTGGTTTAGATACAAAAATGCTTGATTATATAATTGAATCTATACATGAATTCATTAAACAAAAATAAGCTTGTACAGTTCTTAGTTTATTTAATTGTTATTATTTTTGTTTTAAATTTTATTGGGATGTATGTCACAAATTATTACTTTAATGATGGTGATTTCAGAGATTCTTTTGGATTTTTATTTAAACCTGATGACCGACCACCGGTTTCACTTGATAGTAGTATAGGTTCACATTATTTTGGAGACACAAGTGAATTGGCGTATTTGTCCAAACTAGATGATCCATATACTAATCAGAACTTTCAACAATCTTATCCACCATTTTTAATTTTATTATTTAAGAACTTTATTTCATCAGGGCAGCATGTACTTATTTTTAATATTTTTATTCATATACTTTCTTTGTTGCTAATTTTTTCTTCAGCTCTTAAAAGCTCAAAAGATATAGATTTTGCTATTAAATTTTTATTATTTTTTGTAGTCTGTTCCAAGTTCTTTATTTACTCATTAGATAGGGGTAATATAGAATTTTTTATAATCTCGATATTATTTTTTGTATTATTTTTTGATTTAACAAAAATCCAAAAAATACTTCTTCTGTCTTTTGCTATATCACTAAAGCCATCAATTTTAATTTTTATACCAATTTTTGGTATAAAAATTTTAAGCATTACAACAATATTTACATTTTTCATATATTCTATTTCATTTATGTTGCTTAAAGAACCTATCTTCAATTCATTTTTTAATATGGTAAATGCTTTTTCAAGTACTAAATTTCCGACACTACATAACTGGCAATTGTTAGAACAAGACTTATCAATTTGGGGAAAAATTTACTGGTTAAGACATTTAGATAGCATTGTTGAATCGAGTTTCGGCAATTTCCTACAATCAATTTATAACAATAGGTCGATAATTTTTTATCTAGTAATTTTTATTACTTGGTCATTTTTTATGGGTAAAAATAAAGGAAAGTCTTTGGAAAAGAATGTTGAACTATGGATTTTTATATCTTTAACAAGTATTTTGGTATTTTCATTTTCTGGAGTTTATAAAAGTGCAATATTAATTATTCCTCTTTTTATTTTAATGAACAGTAACAAACCCATTCCCAATGAAAATTTGTATATATTATTAATAACAATGATTTTTTTGCAAGTTCCTATATTTAGACACATGTTTAATTTTGATATTTATAGTGATTTATCAATTTGGTCGTTCTTTAGTTTTGCTGTTTCTTTGATTTTATATTCAGTTATTATTAACAATATAGTTTTTAAGGTGGGAAAAAATGAATAGTACAGAATTAAAGATGGTAGAAATCCTAAAAAAGGGTAAAGAAAAGTATGGTTATTTATCTGTAAAAGCTGAGTTTGAAGCTGAAGGAACCAGAGTTGATGAGCTATTACGCTTAATAGATATTTCTAACAAAGCAGGATTACAACTTACTGTAAAAATCGGCGGTTGCGAGGCAAAAAGAGACTTAATGGAATCAAAACAATTCGGAGTTGACTACATTGTTGCCCCAATGGTTGAAACAGCTTATGCACTATCAAAATATATTCTTGCAAAAAACTCTGTTTATTCAGATGAAGAAAAAAAATATACAGATTTCTTAGTAAATTTAGAGACTATTACGGCCTATGAAAATAGAGATACGATTGTTCAGATGGCTAAAAATAATATAAACGGTCTCGTTTTTGGAAGGGTAGATTTTTCCGAAAGTCTCGGTGTTGGAAGAGAAGGTATACACAGTGATGAAGTTACAGATAAGGTAATTGATATAGCATCGCTTTGTAAAGACAATAATCTCGATCTTGTTGTTGGTGGAGCTGTTTCTTCAGACTCTATAGCAGTATTAAAAAAAATAAATGATGTTCATTTAACAAGATTTGAAACTAGAAAAGTTGTTTTTTCATCAGACATAATTCAAAGTGAGTCATTAAAAGACGGGCTAGTTAATGCTGTACACTTTGAGTTATTGTGGTTAAAAAATAAAAAGGAATATTACTCAGTAATAGAAAAAGAAGATGATTCAAGAATTAAGATGTTAAACGATAGATGGAATGTTTTAAAAGATTAGTCGTCTAAGTTTATTTCATCAATAATCATCCTAGAGGAAAACTCACTTCTGTCTAAAAATGGGAACATATCCTCAAGTGGTGCACTTCTAATAACACCTGATTTGTTTCTTTTTGATGAAACTTTTGGTGAAAAAGTTTGAGCTCTATCTACACTTGCAATTAAGACACAAGGTTCTTTAGCACTAATAAATTCATCTAATTTTCCATCGATATCTTTGTTTTTGCTTAAATGTAAAACGCTTAATCCAAATGCCTCAAATATATTTTTAAAATCTGGAAATGGTAACCCAGATTCTTCATCGCAACCAATAAAATTGCCATCATAAAAATTTTGCTGAGTTTGTTTAATTGATAAGTACCCACCATTTTCGATTAATAACACTTTTATATTGAGTTTATTAGCAACTATTGTTTGAAGTTCTTGAAGATTCATCATAATTGACCCATCTCCTTCAATACAGTAAATATTTTTATTTGAATCTATTCCAGCACCTATGGATGCTGGTAATCCGTAGCCCATAGATGCGGAACCAGAGTTGCTATAAAGTCGCTGTCCTTGTTGAACAAAGAAACTTTGAAAAGTCATTACTACAGCTGACCCATCACTTGTTACAACAATATCGTCATCATTTAATTTTTTTGAAAATGAATTTAATAATAAATAAGGATTCACATCATCAGATAAGGCATATTCGGGTAATACTACTGGTAAGTCGTTTAGGTTTTTCTTTGCCCAATCCAAATAATTTTCATCAGTGTATTTTTCCAGATTTTCTTTTGACACTTTCAAAAAGTTATTTAATTCAGCTTGTATGGGCAGGTGTATATTCAATGTTGGTTTTTTTAGTTCGTTTTCATCGATATCAACCATTACTATTTTGGCTTCTCTTGCAAAAGTTTTATATTCGTACCCTATTTGTCTGATATTTAGCCTGCACCCTAAAACTATTAGTAAATCTGAGTTTTGTACTGCAAAATTACCAGACCTATCACCCACCGTGCCAGGCCTACCAACATATAATCTGTGATTAGTATTTATAAGATCATGAGCATTAAATGCAGTT
>Ga0315315_10006479_pt1 | contig 10820 bp, 7 predicted proteins | sample M140m3416metaG_FD_203699 | JGI IMG/M metagenome (GOLD analysis project Ga0315315, IMG submission 203699) | Ammonia-oxidizing marine archaeal communities from Monterey Bay, California, United States - M1 40m 3416 | ecosystem: Environmental > Aquatic > Marine > Intertidal zone | place: USA... | reverse complement strand
AACGAACATCTCGGGACCGATTGCGGCCTCCACGGTCTTTCTGATCTCCTCATCGCTTGGCCAGATATCGGAGAGCATTACGGGATTTCCAGAATGGTCGTGGCCGAGAGGATCTTTTGCGAAGTCAATGTCCAATGATCCTGCAAGTGCATAGGCCACGACCAGAGGGGGGCTAGCGAGATAGTTTGCCTTGATCTTCTGATGTATCCTCCCTTCGAAGTTTCGGTTCCCTGAGAGGACACTGCCTACGACTAGGTCCGATTTGTCAATTGCCTCCTCTATCTCGGGGTCTAGGGGCCCTGAGTTTCCTATGCAAGTGGTGCACCCATATCCGACTACGCTGAATCCTAATGAGTCGAGATCCTCCGATAGTCCTGAAGCATCGTAGTACTCCTTTACCACCCTACTACCCGGTGCAAGGCTTGGTTTTACCCATGGTTTGATCGAAAGGCCTCTTGAACGAGCATTCCTGGCTACCAGGCCGGCAGCGATCATCACGCTAGGATTGCTGGTGTTCGTGCAACTTGTTATGGCGGCAATTACTACGTCACCATGTTTCAAATCGCAGTCTCGGCCACCTATGGGCGAGGTCGCATCGTTCCTGCTTGAGTCTACTCCGTGTCCTTGGTGCCCCATTGGAGCATTGAGGCTAGATCTCCAGTGAGACTTCATAGCTGAAAGCGAGACTCGGTCCTGCGGTCTTTTAGGACCTGAAAGTGAGGGTTCCACGGTTGACAGGTCAAGAGACATATTTGAGGTGAAATTCGGCGTTGGAGTATTTTCTTGGTAAAGAAGACCCTGTGCTTCCATGAATCTCTTTACATCCTCCACGTGACTCGGTTCCCTGCCAGATAGTAGCATGTAATCGAGAGTGGTCTGATCCACAGGAAAGAAGCCGCAGGTTGCACCATACTCTGGGGCCATGTTCGCTATTGTCGCTCTGTCTGGAAGACTTAGATTAGTCAGTCCCGGGCCGTGGAATTCGACAAACTTGCCTACGCAGCCGTGCTCTCTCAGCATCTCGACGATTCGGAGGGTCATGTCAGTGGCCGTTACGCCCGGCTCGAGGGAGCCAATTAGTTCGAAGCCAACAACTTCAGGCAGCAGCATGTAGATTGGTTGTCCCAGCATTACGGCCTCGGCCTCGATTCCACCGACGCCCCATCCTAGTACCCCCAAACCGTTGATCATGGTTGTGTGGGAGTCAGTGCCGACGAGTGAGTCTGGGATCCAAAGACCATCTTCCTCCCTAGCCACTCTAGCAATCCACTCGAGGTTTACCTGGTGGACGATCCCCCTCCCAGGTGGGACTGCACGGAAGTTGTCCAGGCTAAGTTGCCCCCACTTCAGAAACTTGTATCTCTCTGAGTTGCGCTCATACTCGATCTCCAGATTGCGTTCTCGAGCATCGGGAAAGAGTCCGGAAACATCCACCTGCACGGAGTGGTCGATTACCAAATCAACTGGAACCTGGGGATTGACCTTGCTTGGATCACCCCCGAGTTCCTTCATTGCATCCCTGAGGGCTGCAATGTCAACAATTGCAGGTACGCCAGTGAAATCTTGCAAGATAACCCTACTAGGGCTGAATGGGATTTCCTCCGGATTCATCTCTGGAGACCATGAGGCGATTCTCTTGACATCGTCTTCATTGACGAGAAAACCATCGCATTTCCTCAATGCTGATTCTAGAAGAATGCGAATGGAGAATGGAATCTCTGAAAGTTTGCAAAGGCCGTGTTCCTCAAGGGAATTTAGGTTCATGAAGCGAGCCATTGACCCGTCGTTCCTCTCAAACTCGGACTGAGCATCAAATGGATTCTCTTTCCCCATTATCTCACCGAGTAATTTCTCCTTGTGACAGGCATATGAAGTTCACCTAGGGCAAACTGATTTATTCAGACGGTTCTAACTGACAGAATCCTCACAGGATCCACAGGACGATCGTCGTTCTGCATTGGGTTCACTGTTTCAACGTGGCTGATCGCATCAACGTGCTCCATTCCAGAGATGACGTACCCGAAAACGGTATGGCAAGAGCCGTCGTCATTGTTGTCATTGGGCGTCAGATCGCCCCAGCAATCCTTTACGGGAAATTCATCATAATCTAGGAAGTCAGCCCTACCGTCCGATGGAACGATGTAGAATTGGCTGCCATCGGTGTTTTGCCCCGCGTGTGCGGCAGCAATGGCACCTGCTGTGTGCTTCAGGCCGTTCTCGTGCTCGAATGGGATTGTGTAATCCTCCTTCTGCCGGCACTCGCTCTCTGGGGTCTGCACACCATTGCAGTATCCGTAGTAATGCGCAGCGTATCCTCCGGAACCACCCATGTTTTGAATGTCTCCACCTTGGATCATAAAGTCGTTAATTACCCTGTGAAACTGCACTCCGTCATACTGGAAATTCTCCGCATGTGTCAAGAAGCTCTCGACGTGCATAGGTGCGTCGTCTTCGTACAGCTCAATCTGTATCTCCCCTGTTACCGACTGGCCATCGACGGTATACTGTACCTCTAGTGCAACAACAGGGTTATTGTCGTCGTCTAGGAACTCAGAAACGAGTTTTACCGAAACTAGGAGCGCTGCCATTGAGATTACCATGGCAAGAAGACCGAGAGGTGTGGGGTTTCCTTGATCGAACATCTGGAAACCTAGGCCAAGGGAGATCGCGTTCTCGTCCATCATCGAAGCGAGTTTGTTCATGTTCCTTCTAATCTCCTTGTTCTTCGGATCAATAGAGAGGGACTTGGTGTAGTTCTTGTATGCCTTCTGCCAGTGTGACTTCTGGTTCCTTTGGTCGATTATGCCCAACTCTGTGCTGGCATCGGCGGCCAGAGCAAGTGTCTTTGCCCTCTGAGCCTCGTTTTCTATGCTGCCCCAAGCTGATCTAAGTGCCTCCAATGCACCTTCTGGATCATTCTTCTCCCCAAGTAACTGGGCGGCGTCGTCCCAAGCTTTCTGCAGTTCTGATGGAATAGGCACGGGCTCGCGAAAGCCCTCTCATTGAAAACAGCAGCGGATAGGGCGATGGAGAAAATTTGTTGATTTTTCTATGGTAATGCATAAGACCTTCAGACTTCGCCGATGCCCTGCAAGCAACCTACTGGAAGCACTGGGGACAAAGAAAGCAATGGGAAAAATCGTCAATGATTTCGTAATCAATGTCGCGACCGCCAACGGGACGGGTTCCCAATCGTCTAATCTGATAATACTCCACTCGATGTTCGAGATGGGGATTCCTGTAAGCGGGAAGAACCTCTTCCCGAGCAATATCTCGGGTTTGCCCACTTGGTTCATTATCAGAGTGAGCGACCAGGGCTACCAAGCACCGGGAGATGTCACAAATATCCAGATTCTGATGAACAAGGATACTTGGATGAAGGACCTAGAGGGCCTTGAACCCGGAACTATAGTAGTCTACAACGAGGATGTCAAACTTCCAGTAGAGAGGGAAGACTGCGTCCTACTTGGAATGCCAATGACAAAGCTAGCGAGGAAGATCAATCCCAAACTCGGTAGGCTAATCGCGAACATGTACTATGTCGGGGCTGTTGCCAATCTCCTCGGGATTGACGAGAATGCTATCGAGAAGGCCGTTAAAGCACAATTCAAGGGAAAGGAGAAAGCCGTGGAGTTGAATATGCAAGCCATCTCTGAAGGTAGATCATACGCCGATGAAAACTGGGATTTCGATTGCCAATTCTGCGTTGAAAGCAGGGAGAAGGATCCCGATTCTTTCCTGATCGAGGGCAATGAGGCGATTGCGCTTGGATCAATATATGGTGGCATCAGTATGCTATCATGGTACCCGATTACCCCTTCTTCCTCCCTAGCGGAATCGATAATCGGATGGCTTCCAGAGCTCCGAAGTGATGAGGATGGAGGTAGCACTTGCGCAGTAATTCAGGCTGAAGACGAACTCGCTGCAGCTGGAATGGTGCTTGGGGCTGGATGGGCGGGAGGCCGGGGGATGACCTGCACGAGCGGCCCGGGGATTTCTCTGATGTCTGAATTCATCGGCTTGTTCTACTTCTCCGAGGTCCCGGGAGTTATCTGGGACGTTAACAGAGTGGGTCCTTCTACTGGCTTGCCTACGAGAACCCAGCAGGGCGATCTTTCCATGCTATACGAAGCGAGCCATGGGGATACTCAGCACATCGTACTAATCCCCGGAACTGTCGACGAGTGCTTCGAATTCGGTTGGAGGGCATTCGACTATGCCGAGAGATTCCAAACAATGGTGTTCGGATTCAACGATCTAGACTTGGGGATGAACCGTTGGGTCACATCTGGCTTCCAGTACCCGGATGAGCCATTGGACAGAGGCAAGGTCATCAGAAGCCAGGATGAGATGGATGCAATTGCAAATTACGGAAGATACAGGGATGTCGATGGCGATGGGATAGCGTACAGGACCCTTCCTGGCAGTGGTCTGGATCCAATCCTGTACAGAGGCACGGGTCACGACGAGGACGGGGTCTACTCTGAAGATCCCCAGGTATATCACGATACTATGGAGAGGCTGAAGAGGAAGATAGATGGCGCAAGGACACATCTTCCCGAGCCGGTAATTAGAGAGGAGGAAGACAAGGATCTAGGGGTAATATTCTATGGTTCCATGGAGAATACAATAGTCGAGATCGATGACATGCTGGAGAAGAGCGGGCTTTCAGTGAGCACGTGCAGGGTTAGGGCACTCCCCCTACATCCCGAAGTGGAGGAGTTCGTTAGAAGGCACGATAAGACGATTGTCCTGGAGATAAATAGGGATGGGCAGTTGTTTGGAATCATTCGCAAGGAATTCCCCGCTGATTTGATACCGAAGGTTCACAGCGTCGCATACAGCGATGGGATGCCTCCAAGGGCTAGGGTATATTCCGATATGATGCTAGAAGTTCTGAAGGAGGCGTCGTGATGGTCCGTCTGAACGTACTGGAATTGGAAAAATCTGAGTACACCGGTGGAAAATCCTCTTTGTGCCCGGGGTGCGGTCACGACCAGATTTCGAATAACATCATCCAAGCGGCATGGGAAAACGGCATCCAGCCTGAGAAGATTGCCAAGATGAGTGGGATCGGTTGCTCCTCCAAGACTCCGGCTTACTTCCTTGGGAAGAGCCACGGGTTCAACACTGTGCATGGGAGGATGCCATCCGTAACCACGGGGGCTAACATGGTAAACAAGGATCTGAGCTTCTTGGCCGTGTCTGGCGACGGGGATACTGCGAGCATAGGGATAGGTCAGTTCATCCACGCCATTAGGAGGAACCTGGATATGGTCTACATCGTGGAAAACAATGGCGTCTACGGTCTCACCAAGGGCCAGTACAGCGCCACTGTCGAGAAGGGCTCCAAGAAGAAGAAGGGGAGCGTCAACCAGCAAGCACCCATTGACCTATGTGCTATGGCAATCAACCTAGGATGCAGTTTCGTAGCACGCTCATTCTCAGGGAGCAAGAAGCAGTTGACTGCACTGATGAGGGCAGCGATGAGCCATAGGGGCATGGCATTCATTGACGTCATATCGCCGTGTGTCACCTTCGCCAACAATGACGAGTCCTACAGGTCTTACAACTACGTGAAGGAAAATGACGAGGTTCTCCACATTCTGGATTACATCCCTCATTTCTCCCCCCTAGAGGAGGTGGAAGTCCCAGAAGGGGAGTTCAGGGAGGTGAGCCTGTTCGACGGCTCGACCTTGAGGCTGGAGGCAGTGGCTGCAGACCACGACTACACCGATGCAGTCTCCGCATTGAGTGCCATCCACAAGTCGGAGAAGGAGGGGAGCCATGTTACCGGGCTACTATTCTACGACGAGAACGTGCCAACCGCAACGGACACACTGGGGCTTTGCGACACGCCCCTAGTGGATCTATCCGAGGAACTCCTGCGGCCCAGCGAAGACAGCCTGGATAAGGTGAATGCCGGGTTCAGGTCGTGAGCACGCAGTTCTGATTGCTCGGTTTTCTTGAAATATCCGGGCCTTGTCCGTGCAATACCAGTCCCTTGGTGTAGCGGTCCATCATATGGCACTCTGGATGCCATGACCCTGGTTCGAATCCGGGAGGGACTACCAAACCTGAGGCATCCCTTCAAATCGTTTTTGTCGCACTTAGATTGAAGGCGACCTATTGCCGATTGCGATGGTCCTCAAACGTATACCCAAATTCTTCAATTTCCCAAGAGCAAATCTGATTTATTTTCTCTATAGATTTGTCATCATAGTATGTTGAGTAGTGTGCCTTTGATGTTCGAACTCCGGACTTGGCAAGGGGGAGTTTGGCTGGGGGCAATCCAAGTTTTGATAGTACGTCATTCAATTCCGAATCTAAATTTTCGTACCTGATTACTGTGTCAACCATCGACTTGCCATTCGCCGTGAACATATGCCTATCAGACAATATTTCTGAGTTGGATTGTTCGATAAATTCTGTGAATGTGGTTTCCGTATCCAGGTTGAAATACTCTGAATTCTTAATTCGCCAGGAATAAGTTGAAACTAATCTGTCCCATGGATTTCTAACAACGCAGAATTTATGATAATTAGAAAAGATTTCTTCACCGATTTTCTTTCTGATTTTGTTTGCTGGAATGTGCGAATAATAGGACGTATCAAAGCCGAATAGGTCCTTCAGGCGATCGAAAATGCCTTTAGGATTTATTTCGGTATTCTGGAACTCTTTGTATCCCAGATTGGTTTTTATTTTTTCATCGACTTTCAGAGTGATGATGTCATTAGGTCCGCATTCTGCCGAAAGCGCGATTTCAATACTTGTTCCTGCGGTCTTTCTGGTTTTGATGAAAATATACCTATGCTTATGTGATACTATCATCAAAATGAGGATAGTACGAACGGATTTAACAGTACCCATAGGGGAAGACACTAGACATACTGGTAGAGGAGTTGAGATACCCAACTTACCATCATTATTATCATGAACCAACCCAAGGCTAGTTTTGCGATTCTCGTTGGTTTCTTCTTGGGCGGGAAGGGGTCAATTCCGGCTTCAAGAGCCTGGGCGATAATCTCTAGCTCCTCTTCAATCGTCTCAGGGGGCCTCATTATCGCACCCCCAAGTAACCTTATCCGACCCCAGGAAGCAAGATCCCCCCTCGATTCGAAAGAACATGCTTTGCGAAGGCCAGCATGATATTCAATCGTTATCGTAGCCATGTTGAAGCATCGAATCCCCTCGAGCGCTCATGGACGAAGTTCCGGAGGGACTCTCGATACCTCATTTAGAGGCGAGGCCCCATATCCAGTCGGCTTCAGTGATGCTGAGCAGGGTCAGAGAGGATGGGCACGAGATTCTGATGGGCCACCGGAGTTCACAGCTCCCTGCATTCCCAGATCTGTGGTCTTTCCCAGGAGGAGGCGTGAGCAGAGTGGATAGGAAGTCTGCAGAAACCCATCCAGAGTGGTTATCGGACATGGGGGAGGATCGCATCTCCGTATTCACGCTTCTAAGGGAGATGTTGGAGGAAGTGGGGATAACTCCCGATGGAAAGGGAGGCTTCGCAGAGGTGGATGATGAAGTTAGAGAGATTGTCTGCAGGGACAAGTCTGGATGGTTGGAAGTAGCAGAGTCGGGAAGGATTTCCACTGCTGGTTTCGAATGCCATGTCATCACTGAGAGGATCACCCCTCCCCAGTCCCCTACCAGATTCCACAACCTGTTCTTTCACGTTGCTCTCGGTGAATCTGACGTTGAGCCGTCATTCCCACCGGGTAGGAGTGAGTTCGATGAGTTCCGCTGGTGGAGGCCGGAAGAGGTCATCTCCTCGTGGGAGGGGAACATGTTGCATATCCCCCCTCCGATAGTCACAATTTTCCGGGACTTGATCGATCTAATGGAGGGGAGCGATCTGTTATCTGCATGCAGAGCCATGGCTGATGACCCTCCCTCCGGGCCACATAGATTCGAGTATGGCCCGGGCGTAGAGTGCATTCTGATTCCAACGAAAACCCTCCCGCCGTCCACTCACACTAACTGCTTCATCATTGGAGAAAGGGGAGGAGATAGGCTGATTATCGACCCTGCGATTAGGGATCAAGAGGGATTCGAGTTACTGCGGCTTAAGGTCGAGGAGATCCATGCGGACGGAAGCGAAGTGATTGCCACGATTTTTACTCATCGTCATCAAGACCATCTAGGCGACCTAGGGATGATCGAGGAGATCTACCATGCACCGGTCTGGGGGAGCCATGAGACCCTTGAGGCACTTCCAGGTGGTGGTCAGCGGAGAGTCCTTGGGGAGGGGGATGTAATCGGCGTCAGAGGTCCCAGCGGCATTTCCAATTGGCAGGTGCTCGAGACTCCCGGGCACTGTCCGGGACAGATTTGCCTGGTAGGGGAGCCAGGGATAGTTTCTGCAGACAACTGCACGATGGTGGGGACCATACTGGTTCCTTCCACTGATGGTGACATGGGCGCTTACATCGAGGGGCTGGAGCGGCTCAGGGATTTTTCGGCACACACATTATTCCCAAGCCATGGGCCCCTGATCCCAAATCCGGAGCTTATCCTGAGTCGGTACATCGAGCACAGGAAGGATCGTCACGAGAGGGTCTTCGAAGCAGTCGAGTCCGGGGCTAGCACGATTTCCGAGATTTCGGACATCGCATACTCGGACAAACCGGATGCCCATCCGGTGCTAGCCGAGGACCAGACCCTCTCACACCTGAAACTTCTCGTGGATTCCGAGAGGGTGGTTTTCTCTGAAGACAAGTACGAGTTGAGCGAGACAGTGTGAACGTTCAAAACGAAGGTCCCGACGCTTTGCACCAGCAATATGGCTAGCAAGGACCGTTGGTGGGACCATGATGAGGAAGGGCCATCGGCTGGCGCAGAGGATTCGAAGAAGTCTGTCGAAGAAATGATCGATGAAGCAGAGAAGGAGCGGATCAGGCGCCAAGAGGAGTTGGCAGAGGCCGAGCATGATTACAAGGTGGCCCAATTCAAGCATAAGACGGAGGAGCTCATCCCTGGTGGGGTTACCGAGGGCGGGACAGCTGAAGTCAGGATCAGGGCCATTAATGGCATGTACCGGACGGAGGGTTCGATCAATGGGAAATCGGTCAATTTCCTGGTGGACACTGGGGCCTCCTTTGTCTCAATGAACACGGGGCAATTGGAGTACATCGGTGCAAAACCCGGCAAGACCCAGTGGTTGAATACTGCCAATGGGAAATCCAAGGGATACGAGGTCCATCTCGAAGAAGTCAGGGTCGGAGGGATAGTAGTTCGAAACGTAATGGGCAACTCGAGCGATGGCATGTCCATGGGCGGTGACATACTCCTGGGGATGTCTTTCCTGAATGAGATCGAGATGAACATCGACGATGATGTGATGACTCTCACTCAGACCGGTTCCGAGAGGGCCGTCCAAGAAGAGAAGAAGGGTTCTGGGGACGGGGTCATGGGGCTTTGGTGGCTTTCTCCGGGAGAGGCGGTGGCGATTGGCCTCGCTGCTATGATTACTCTATTCTTCTTCGGGCTGGGAGCCGTCGTACTGGGAGGAGAGCCAGTATACGAGTCTACTACTGGGATCGTGCTGGAAGGCACTGAGTGGTGGGAAGAAGAGTACGAAGTCGAAGATTGCCTGTATGACGAATACAATGACATCCACTATGACTGCTATTACTACTACGAGTACGAGTGCGGGGCCGATGTGCAGTACTCCTTCGACGTAGACGGAGTCGAGTTCAGGTCAGAAGGCGGCCTTTTCCTAGGGGTATGGGGTGATTACTGCCTAGAGCACGTGGAGGACGTTGTGCTTCCGTTAGGTAGCCCAGTGACGGTTTGGTACGATGTCGAAAATCCAGAAGACAATAGTTTGGAGAGCCCAGCGTCAGTAGGCTTCGGTATCCTCTTCTGCTGTGGAATGCCCTTCTTCCTCATCTTGGTTGTAACCTTGGTCAACGCCAGATTCAGCAACGGGCCCAAAACCGGTTGGGGGGTCAATTCAGGAGTCCAATTTAATCATGGAGGCGGGTATCACGGAGGGCCACAGCAGGGTTACGGCGGGAGGTACTGGGGACCTAGCTGGGGCCCGAGGGTCCGCTTCGGGGGACCGCCTAGGAGGGTTCGCACCTCAAGGAGAACGAGGGGGAGGTCATCGGGTGGCGGAAGGTCATCGGGTGGCAGAAGGTCATCGGGTGGCAGAAGGTCATCGGGTGGCAGAAGGTCATCGGGTGGCAGAAGAAGATGACCCTCGCGGAAAGACGAACTCTGAAATCTGAGAGGTTGTTCTGATTCTCGTGGAAGGTCTTTGGAACGGTCCTCCGGATTTGGATGGACGAGTCGCTGATGAGCATTGGATCGAAGTGGAGTCAGGAGTCTCGATTAGGGTACTGGTCTGGAATGAAGAGGGAGTAGAGCCGGATTCCGGAACCGTGGTGATGGTGCCGGGTTGGGGTTCTCTCTTCGAGGGGTGGCGCCCATTGGTCACTGAATGGGTAAAGAGCAGGCATCTAATCTACATCGAGACTAGGGAGAAGGCCAGTTCGAAATTCGACAGGAGGATTTCCAAGGATGACTTTTCCATCGAGAGGCACTCGAAAGACATCGCCGCCGTTCTCGAAGCCTTGGACGTCGATCTGGAGAATATTGACTGGTACTCTTCGTCACTAGGCTCGACCCTCCTTATCGATGCGTTCGAGAAGGGTGACTTGGGTGGCAGGAGTTCTGTCCTCCTTGCTCCGAACCCGGACTTCAAATTCCCACTCTGGTCTAGGATGATCATCTACTCGCCGCTCCCCATGGTGGCTTTCCGAAAGATGGTTGGTTTCGTGGCCTGGGTAGTGAACAGGAGGACAAAG
>Ga0315315_10006477_pt1 | contig 10822 bp, 11 predicted proteins | sample M140m3416metaG_FD_203699 | JGI IMG/M metagenome (GOLD analysis project Ga0315315, IMG submission 203699) | Ammonia-oxidizing marine archaeal communities from Monterey Bay, California, United States - M1 40m 3416 | ecosystem: Environmental > Aquatic > Marine > Intertidal zone | place: USA... | reverse complement strand
ACTTTTCAGAATTTAGAATATTAGAAACTTCAGCTATTGATGTTTCAGATATTGTTGTATTAAGGATTTTTACAGTATTCATTATTAAAACTAGTATATAAATATATTCGAAATATTTGATGAATTACTTATTTCATGCGCCTGTGGCTCAACTGGATAGAGCATCTGACTTCGGATCAGAGGGTTGGGGGTTCGAGTCCCTCCAGGCGTGCAAACTCAATAATATTTTTAACTCTATTTTTATATGAATATTTAGAAATATCTAATTTATCTATATTTTGAAAATTGTTTGCACTAATAATTGCATCAATAAATTGATCTTTATCTCCATAATCAAAAAAACTTATATTTTCCGAAAAAGGAAGATTTTTATGAGAGCTAAAGTTTACCCCAACTACTTTTAGGTTCGCAGCTAAATATTCAAAATACTTTAGTGGAAAAGTATATTTTAAACTATTGATATGGTCATTTGAGTTCATCATCAATCCTATTTCAGACGTCATTAACAATTCACTTGTATCTTCTTGATTAAGGTGTCCTATAATTTCAATGTTCTTAGATTTCGATTTTCTGATCATAGTGTCTAATTTATCTGAATAATATTTAGGACCACCAACTACTATAAGCGAATAATCTTTTAGTCTTATGTCACGAAAGCTATCTATTATAAATTCGATGCCTCGAGTTTTTTCAAATCTGAGTAATCTACCCACAAATATAACCTGTTTTGAATTTTTAGTAACTTTAGCATCAAACAAATCACTTCTAAAACCATTCTCAATAACTCTATATTGTTCATTACTTATATTTTGGTCTGCATACAAGTTCTTCAAAGCCTCTGAAACAAAAATAACCTTAGAGTTTTTATTTTTTAACGATGATCTTAAAAGAATCTTTCTTAATTTTGATTCAGCATGGCACTCAAAGAGTATATTTTTATTTTTGCGTGAGAGGAAGTAAAAAATCCAATCAGATCTTGTTATATATAAGTCTTCCGATTTTGACTTTAGCCTAAAGTAAGCCACATAAAAAGACCATACCATGTGGCTTATATGAAATGAAAACTTAGTGAATAAATTGATTCTTCCAAAAGGTAGAATGTGAGCGATTCTTAATATCTCAAACTTCTCGGTAAAATTATAGTAATTTTGTAAAACAGATATATCATCTGAACTTTCAGTAGCTCTATTTGGAAAAATTAGCTTTAATTTATATCCCATCCTAACCATTTCAATAATATTGGAAATACTTTGTATTGAATTTGCAGTTTCAGCTGGAAAGTTTTGATAAGTTACATATGTAATATTTTTATTCATTACTAAATTCTTTATTGTTTCCTTCTGTTGGGATACGTAATTCTGACAAGTCATGTAACTGTAGAACGAAAATAATTAACATAAAGTTATTAATGTACAACGCAGAGTCACTCTTTATAAGGTTCATTAATAAAAAAACTAAAAATATAATATATAAATAACTGCTTTTGTAAGTAATTATTTTATAAATAAAGATAGACATTATTATTAACAATCCAAAAATTCCAATATAAATAAGGTATGAAAATAGGCTAGAGTGTGGCAATACTAATCCAGTATTTGATTTCGTTGGATGATCAAGATAATAATTTCCTAATTGATTTATTCCTGACCCAAAAAGAAAAGTCTCAAGAGATGGATTATATTTAGCAAAAAAAATACCCCATTTTTCACTTCTGTTTATAGGGTAGGCTACAGCGCTAATCACCGAGGTTAAGTTAGGTAAAGAATTTCTCTCGCTGAAGTGATAAGTCGTAACTAAGTATTCAAGAGAACTTGAAATATTTTCACTAATATCCTCCATCAAGATAACCTCAAGGAATCTACCTTCATCTACAGGTGTTTGTCCAAATTGATTATTAACCAAACTATCTGTATAACTTATATTTAAACTTTCTGTAATAAGGCTTCTGTTCAAAAAATCAATACTTGGTATTGTGGAGGTTAGATAGTAAGCAAAAGGAATTAATAATATAACACCAAGAGCAACACCTGTTTTTATTATTTTGGATTTAATAATATAAACAATAAAAGCTACTACTAGAAGTGTTACTAAAGAAGAAATAGAAGCAAAGTTATTTGACCTATACAGACCAAATAAATTAATAAAAACTAATACAACTGTAAAAGGCGAAAGTTGGATTTTTTTGTTCTTTAAAGCGATACCTATAACTAGCAACAAAGTAAAAGCAAAAAACTCTCCAACACCTTCAGCCGAAGAACTAATACCTCTCCAAGCATTCCCACTTACTGATGCAAGAGACTTACTAGCAGTTTTATTAAGACCCAAGTAATAATAAGTAATTAAATTTAGAATTGTGCCAGTCGAGGAGATTATGGATAACATTACGACTAGGGCGCCAGATATTAAAAAATTCTTTTTTAATTTCTCTATATCAATTTTTTTTATATTGTTTTTATATATATGGATTAGACCAACACAAAAGAAATAATATATTAGTGCCCAATAAATAATGGATTCATCGTTATAAGAAGAGCTACTAAAACCTTTTAGTTTGTCAATATCAAAAAAAGCAAAATTTGTATTCTCCTGCGTTTGCCAATACCAGCTAACTACTAATACGGCTAAAACCCCAAGCTTTAAACCCTTACTTTTGAATGTATAAGTTATTCCCAAGTATGAAAAACATACTAGAAAAAAATTTAAATTTAAAGTGTTGTAGGTTCCCATTAGAACAAATATAAATGGGAGATAGTTGATAAAATTATCAAATCTATTTTGAAACAAATACGTGAAGACTAGTAATAAGAGATACATGCTGGCTGCTAAAGAAAAAATAAGATAATTTTCCGCAAGGTCTGTTGTAAAACTCTTTGAATTCAATCGGTAAAATTCTCCTTCTGATCTTATATGTAGAATAAATAATAAAACTGAGACGATAATTGATATTTTTGAATTTTTTAACACATATTTTTTTGATATTGGAATAAATGAAAACAAGATTAACCAAAATGCTGACTGTATAAGAAAATCAATGTTTATATTTGAACCCATATATACATCGAACTGATTGCTGGTATATCCTATTCCGTTAACCTTTAAGTGGCAGTTAATACTTGAAGTTGTATCTAACTTTATTTCATATTCTGAGTCAGCATTATTGCGAATAAAGTCATAAAAACTGTATACACATATATTTGATTCATAACTTCCAACTGAATCACTGTTCAAAATTGGTGGAGATCCATTTTCTGATTTTGAATTTAACAATAGAGGTAAAATAATAAGAGCAAATAAAAGTAAGATTTTTATGATGGTTACTTGTTTTTGTTGAATATTAATCATCCTTATAATTTTTTAGTTTTCCTAATAAGTTCGAATACAACAGTTACGAAAATAATAGTGAAGAATAATCTTTTTTCATAATTAATAAGATCACTAATACTTGAGAACCAACCACCATTTACATAATTTGCACACTCTAACCAAGAGTTAACATTTATTACTCCCCCCTCTGTGTTGTAAAGTGTAAGACTTTGATAGTTTTCATCAGGGGTAAAGACAAAATTAGGATTATTCGCAATTGATTCTAAATCAAAAGTAATTTCTGAATCACCACATATTTTTTTGATAATTGAATCCATCTAAATATTATCCCTCATTGATAATCTTAATTTAGATGTATTCATTTAAAGGGATAATTATTTATGAAAATTACTATAAAAGTCTAGAATATTTACATATGAAAGGTGATCCAGGATACTTTGGCCCACAGTCAATGATGTGGAAAATAAATAAGGAGATAACTGTTTTATTTGGTGGTGCAAGAGCATTATTGATGCATGCAGCTCATCCTTTAATAGCAGCAGGTGCACGTCAAACATCTTTTTATCAAAGAGATCCATGGAAAAGATTAATAAGAACTTTATCGTTACAGAACTCTGTTACCTTTGGTACAAAACAAGAAGCTGATGAGAGTGCACACAGAATTAATAAGCTTCATGAGGTAATCAAAGGAAAAGATTCAGTTTCAGGTGGAATTTATGACGCACTTGACCATGAACAGTTACTTTGGGTTCATGCATGTTTACAAATTTCATCAATCTATTTTTATGAAAAAACAGTTAAGAAACTTTCTGTTGATGAGAAGAATAGATACCATAAAGAAAACATGATTGCTGCAGGTTTAGTGCTTGTTGACACTACAGAAATGCCCCAGACTCATGATGAATTAAAGGATTGGGTTACTGCGAAATCACGTGAAAAAGATTATTTGATAGTTACAGACGTCGCAGAGGATGTAAAAGATATTATTGCAGGAGGCCCTGTTCCAAAACACATAAAACCAATTTGGCCGTTTATTGCTTTTACGGCTTTTCAGACCCTTCCTCAAGAGTTTAAAGATATATATGGAATTAGAACTTCTAAGTTTAAAAGTTGGATTGTAAATTTGAATCTTGGGATGCTTAAATACACCAGACCATTTCTACCTCCATTTTTTAGACTTATTGCACCGGCAAGATGGGCAAACCAAAGAATTAAAAGAAAACCAGATTTAAGTTTTAAGGAAAAGTCAAAATTTATGTAAAAATTTTAAACAGTCAGCTTATTGACAGAAAAATACATATAATTAATATCTTAAACATGAACAATAAAAATCAACCATCAGAATACAACGAGCCGACTGACGAAAACTTAGTTGAAGATTTAAAAGAATCCCTTAAGGATACAGTTGATGAAACTAAAAGTATATTGGACACTTTAGAACAAACAGTTCAAACGACAATCAAAGATCAGTTTATATCTGATGAAACCAAAAAAATTGTAGACTCTATTAGCAATAAGATTAAAAATATCTTAACAGCGGAAAGTAAAAAAATCGTCGACACGATTGAGCGCACAAAAGATATTGACAATTTAGAAGAAGAGTAATAAAAAATTAATTATTTTTTTTAATCTACTAGTCTTTAATAATCAACAGGGTCGGTAGCTCAATTGGTAGAGCAGGAGCCTTTTAAGCTCAAGGTCGTGGGTTCGATTCCCACCCGACCCACTTATTTACCTTTAATTTTTGAGCTCATAAGAGATAGAGGAGTTAACATTATTATCTTTATATCTAGAAAAAGCGACCAGTTTTCTATGTATTCTAAATCATATTTGTACCAAACTTCAAAATCATCAGTATTTCTCTCGTTAATTTGAAGTAAACCAGTTATACCAGGATAAACATTAAGTCTTCTCATGTAATTTTCATCAAAATATGCGTTATCCTCTGGGAACAGTGGCCTTGGACCAACAAGAGACATTTCTCCCTTAATTACATTAATTATCTGTGGGATTTCATCGATGCTAAATTTTCTAAGAAACTTAGCTCCATTTATTATTCTGGGGTCATCATTTATTTTAAATAAAGGACCACTATGTTCATTTAAGTCACCCAAATCCTTCCTATCGTCATGAGAATTAATTTCCATAGTCCTAAATTTGTACATATTAAAATTATTACCATGCAAACCAACTCTTGTTTGCTTGATAATCGCTGGGGAACCACTAATAAAAAGAATGTATAAGTAGGTGATCAATCCTACTGGTAGTAAAATTAAAGAAAAAATTAGAATTGAAAAAATATCTAAAATTCTTTTCAAAATATATTTAGAACCATATTGAATATCATTATTAATATAAAAAACGGACTTATTGGATATAATTTCATTTCTTAAAATCATTTGAGAGTTAAATTTAAAATCTGAATTGGAAATTATGAGTACTTTTTTATTTAGATTTAATAGATATTTCTCAAATTCTAAAGGTATTGAGTTCAGTTCTGAAAAGTCAAAAACAATCAAATTCAATTTGTTTTCCTTATTATTTTGTTCTATTTTTTCTTTATAGAAAATAAAGTTGTCAATGGAATCCGATTTAAAATCTGCAAATTTATTCCTGAAGGATAATATCCTTAACTCTGAAAAAATTGAATCAGCATCTAGATTAAATGTAATATAGTTTTCTTTAGTAGGATTTCTACCTAATATTGCTGAGATAAACTCACTATTTCTAAACGCTACTAAAAATATTGGAACAATAATAGTGAAGATTAAGGTATAACCTCTTGAGACTGTTTCAAATCTAAATAACTGTAAAAAACTTAAAAAGCTTGCAGTCCAAATTAAGTAGATAGAGAAAAATTCATCGAATAATCCCTTGTTTGCTGAAAAAGTTAGTTCATTTACATAAGAATAAAATTTTGATAGATAAAGAAGAATCAAAAAAGTAAAAACAAAAATTGATAGATAGATATCAATTTTAATTAGATTGTAGGGAACAAAAGGATAAAATCTCAACCTGTCTTCTAATAGATTGTCTCTTATGAATAAGAAGCCATCAAAGTAGTCTCCTATTAAAAATTGATCAAAATACCAGATCGTGATAGCTGTTAAGAGAATCTGCAATATTAGAAACCTAAAAAAATATTTGAATATGTTACTTAGCTTCACAATTATTAATATTAATACTTTATATTGCATTAAAAATAAAAACTTTTTTTATTACGGAAACTTTAATGTGTTATTAATATCTAATAATATTGGGGGCGTGGTGAAGTCTGGAGTTCACGCCTGCCTGTCACGCAGGAGGTCGCGGGTTCGAATCCCGTCGTCCCCGCCACGGCCAGATAGCTCAGTCGGTAGAGCACTTGTCTGAAAAACAAGGGGTCGGCAGTTCGATTCTGCCTCTGGCCACAAGTAATGAAAAAAATAATAAAAAAAATAATAATCAAATCATCTTTTCTGAACAGAAAATTCATAAATATGAAAAATTATTTTTCAACAAAAAATAAACTTAAAAATTCTTCTGGTCAAATGAAAGATAGTGAATTAGAAAAAAAGCTTAAAGATGTAATTATTAACCATGACATAAATAATATAGTTGAAATAGGGACATGGAATGGGTTAGGCTCTACACAAATTCTAATAAACGTAATTAAGGATTCTAAAAAAAATATACATTTTTATTCAGTAGAATCAGACAAGCTTTGTTTTAAAGCTGCAAAAAAAAATTTAAAAAAAGATATTGAATATGTAAATTTGATTTTAGGAAGAGTACATGATCTTGATGAATTAAGTTACGTTAATAAAGATACAATTTTTGATTATGGTTACGGTGAAAAAGAATATGAATGGTTTATTCAGGACTTAAGAAGATATAAAAAAATAAAAAATGTAGTTACACAAATTCCAAATGAAATTGAAATACTTCTCTTAGATGGTGGAGAGTTTTCTGGATTTGCTGATTTTTTAAACTTACACACAAGAAGCAAGTTCATAGTTTTAGATGATGTTGGTTCTTTCAAGCAACATCATGTATTAGGTTTTATTAATGAAAACAACAAAAATTTTGAAATAATATATGATTCAAAAAATAGAAATGGTGTTCAAATTTATCGGTACCTCAAGAATAGTTAGAGTAATCAAATGAAATATGATTTTACAACCTATAAGTACAGAAGTTTTTTAGAACACCTAATAGACATCAATTTCCCGATATACACAATAAGTGATTGGATTGAAAAACAGCCTAAAAATGGAATAATTCTTAGACATGATGTTGACAGAAACACTAACCAAGCAATAAAAATTGCAACAATTGCCTCAGAATGTAATGTAAAGGGTACTTTTAATTTTAGAGTACTAAGAAATAAGGTAGATGAAAAAGCTATTACTATTATTTCAAAACTTGGCCATGAAATTGGCTATCACTATGAAGATTTATCAATTGCAAAAGGAAATATAAAGTTAGCAATTAAATTATTTGATAACAATTTACAGCTACTTAGAAAATTTAGCGACGTTAAAACAGCAACTATGCACGGAAGACCTTTATCAAAGTTTGATAATAGACAAATCTGGGAAACTACAAATGTTTTTCAGTTCGACTTGATTGGTGAAGCTTATGTGAGTATCGATTATAGTAATTTATATTACCTCACAGACACTGGAAGAACCTGGTCAGAGACAAAAGCAAACCTAAGAGATAGTGCAATGAACTCATTACATCTTCCCAAAAATATAAAATCTACTGAAGATATTAAAAACTTTATTACCACAGACCAACAGGCTTCGATTGCAATTGTTTTTCATCCTGAGAGGTGGAGTTCAAATTATTTTCACCTCTTTCTTCAACAATCTATTGATTTTATATCTTCTACGATTAAAAAAATATTAAGGCTTTTGAGATAATACTTTTATTTTTCTATTTGTTTTGCAGGATTACCAAACCACATAGTATCGGGGGGAACATTTTTTGTTACAACTGAACCGGCACCTATAAATGCATTTTCACCAATTTCAATGCCACAGATAATTGTTGAATTAGCCCCAAGAGTAACCCCTTTTCTAATAATTGTTTTAGTGTAATTCTTATTAACCGGCTCAAGAGATCGTGGTAATTTAACATTAGTAAAGACAACACTCGGACCTACAAAAACGTTATCTTCAATTATTACTCCATCGTATAAAGATACATTATTTTGGATTTTTACATCATTTCCTATTTCTACATTATCCCCAACAAAGCAATTTTGACCAATTGATACTGAGTTACCAATTTTGGCTTTTGGCATAATATGAGTAAAGTGCCAAATCTTAACGTTTTCACCAACTTCAGCTCCTGAATCTAATATGGCTGTTTCGTGAATATAGTTCATATTAACTTATTTTATACCCTTATAATATCTTTATGTCTGAAATAAAAATAGGTGTTGTTGGCTATGGTAATTGGGGAAAAAATCATGTCAGAGTCCTTTCTGAATTAAATCATCTAGGAGGTGTCTACGATAATCTCATTAGTAGTAAAAAATCTAACGATAAGATAAAATTCTATGATTCTTTAGACGACTTAATAGACAATGTCGATGGTTTAATAATTTCAAGTCCCGCTACGACACATTTCAAGATAGCTAGAAAAGCACTTAAAACTTTAGATGTATTGATTGAAAAACCTATTGCAATGAAAATTTCAGATGTATTAGCTTTGCAAAAATTAGAAAAAGAATCTAAAAAATTAATAGTTGTTGGTCACCAATTGCACTTTCATCCAGCAATCATAAAAATGCAAGAGCTGATAGATCAAGGCGCAATAGGAAAATTAAAATGGATTTATTCAAATAGATTGAATATGGGGAAAATAAGGCCAAATGAAAACGTTCTGTGGTCATTTGCTCCTCACGATTTGTCATTAATTTTAAAATTTATCAAATCTGAAGTAAGCAATCTTTCAGTACAAGCTTCTAAAATTCTAAATAATAAAATTGAAGACACTACACTAACTTTATTAGATTTTAAAAATGGACAGAAAGCTCACGTATTTGTTTCCTGGATTCATCCGTTTAAAGAGCAAAGGTTCGTTCTTGTTGGAGATAAAGGGTCGATGGTTTTTTCAGATAGTAAAAAATCAAATAAGTTAGAACTTTATAAAACGATAATTCAAAAAGATGGTTCAATAAGTTCTCATGATATGGAAAACATTAACTATATTGATAAAGAACCATTAAAGGAACAGGCTCTTTATTTTATTGAATGTATTAAAAGCCGTAAGGTAGATGTTAATAATTCAACTGATGCACTAAAAGTAACTAGAATTTTAGAAGAGAGTTCTAAAATAATTAAGAGAAAAAAATAAAATAATGAAGAAAATTGCAGTTATTGTTCCAGCGTACAATGAAGAAGTCCTCATTGAAAAAACAATTAATTCAATACCAAAGAAAGTAAATAAAATAGTAATAATTAATGATTGTTCAAAAGATAAAACAAAAATGATAGTTGAATCTTTAGTCAAAGAAAATAATAAAATTGAGTTAATAAATTTTGAAAAAAATTCTGGTGTCGGTGCAACTTTAATAGCAGGCTATGAGTATTGCTATGAAAACAAATTTGATATAGCAGTTGTAATGCCTGGAGATGCGCAGGCTTTACCAGTTGATTTTGATAATTTGATCGAACCTGTATTAAATGGTACTGCAGATTACTCAAAAGGAAATAGGCTTAACCATCATAATGTGAAAGAAATAATGCCAAAACACAGGTTTATTGGAAATACTTTTCTTACAATTCTAACTAAATTTGCATCTGGCTATTTTCATATCATGGATCCTCAAATGGGCTATACGGCATTAAATGTTAGTATCTTAGAAAAAGTTAATATTAGAAATCTAATCAAAAGATATGGATATCCTGGCCAGCTTCTTTTCTTATTAAATATGGCTGATGCAAAAGTAGTAGATGTTGAAGTAACTCCTCATTACGATATAGAAAAATCAGGGATAAGATTAATAACTTTTGTTCCGAAACTTATGTTTTTATTAGTAAAACTATTTGTTCAAAGAGTAATGAAAAAACTTTTAAAAGAAAAAATGAGTCCTGCGGGAATTAGTTATTTTTTCTGCTTCGGCATGTTCATTGCTTTTGTGGCTCTTTCATCAAGAAGTTTGTATTATTATTTTTCATTCGGATATATTCCTGGACTAACTTTTATGGCATTCCTAACGAGCATAATGTTATTTTTTATATTTTTCTTTTTTGGAGTGATGTTCGACTATCAAGAAAACCAAAAAATACATTCTGATATATGAAAGTTCCATTTATAGATTTCAGTTTCGACCTCGAAGGTAATGAAGATGAATACTCCAATTTATTACTAAGGCATATAAGAAATGGTGAATTTATAGGCGGTAATGCTGTTAAAGAATTCGAAGAGAAACTCTCTAAATATCTTAAAACAGAAAATGTAGTTACTGTTGGAAATGGTACAGATGCATTAATTATCGCTTTGG
>Ga0315315_10006476_pt1 | contig 10823 bp, 7 predicted proteins | sample M140m3416metaG_FD_203699 | JGI IMG/M metagenome (GOLD analysis project Ga0315315, IMG submission 203699) | Ammonia-oxidizing marine archaeal communities from Monterey Bay, California, United States - M1 40m 3416 | ecosystem: Environmental > Aquatic > Marine > Intertidal zone | place: USA... | reverse complement strand
GAGTCATTGCCACCGGAGCCAAGTGATGGCGGTTGTACTGCGGAGTGTAATTGCCATGCCGCAAATGCGGTGAGACACATGCAAGGGACTAAGACGGCAAAGCTGAGTTTGCCCAGACGCGGATTTCTACGTAGGACTGCCGCGGCAACCGCGAAGGCAGCTATCCAGAAACTTACGAAGATTGTGAATTCAATGATCATAACAGCCTTTCACTGTTATTCCCGTTTTCCCGCCCATCTCCCGAGGGAATGAACTCACAGCGAGTGCAAACGGGTTTTTCGTGCGGTCGGTGAACTGTTCTCACCCCAACTGAATCGTGATGGGAGTTCGCAATGTGTGTGCAAGAGAGGACTCGCCATCTGTTTGCCTGGTGCAGCTAAAGTTGCTAGCCCCACGATCTCCTATTAAGCATAGACGAAATCTTGCTGTTTTCGCCAATCCGATCGCAGTGCAAACCGAGGTAGACGTCATAAGACAACGCAAAACGATGCTAAAACATCGCTTTTTACGTTGTGCGAGCGAGGGACATGGACCTGCCTAGTTTCGTCGTGTCCATTTCAGACGGCTATTCGCCTGTACCGCCCTGCCAGTTGTCCGTCTGGAAGGGTGACGCCGGCAGGCCCGCCGAATTGACCAAATTTGGATTGGCAATCTTGCGCCAGCCAAAACGCACCGATTTGGGACTCTTCACTTCGCTCGCAGAAACAATAACTGTATTTCCATCGACTATCGCTTCGGCTGCGACAAACTTGCCATCGGCTCCCGCGATCTGAAATTCATTCAATGATTTTTCATCCCGGGATCGTAGCCCTTCGGCAGTATGAGCAAACGATACACGAGCCTTGTTACCTTCAATCGCTATCGATTTGTAGAGAGGGCCAGAATAAGTCGTTCCTTGTTTTTTATATGTCTTGGCCAACGCCCACAAGGCTAGCCGATTACCAACGTCAAGCTTGTTGCGGGGATGAATGTCAGCGATGTTGTCAACGAGATCAGTCGTGACTGCCATGCCAGTGCCGCGCACTTTCAGCGTCGCAGCTTGTGCCTCCCACAGTTTGGGCAGTTCTCCGTCTTCATAACGACCGGACCATGGTGCAATTTGCACAAAGTAAAAAGCAAGCTCTGGATTCTGAAATGCTTTCCTCCAGCCCCTAATCAGATCCTTCATCTTGTTCTCGTATGCAAGCCCGTTTTTCTTCAGAACATTCGTTTCGCCTTGATACCAGATGACGCCTTGGCAGGGATATTGCACGATCGGAGCAATCATTCCGTTGTACATGCCGCCGGAAGTACCGTTCGCGATGGTCCACGGCTCAATGGGGGAACCTCCCCATGAACTGTTGATCAGCCCAACTGGCACGTTCAACTCTTTCTGTAGTTTTAATCCGAAGTAGTAAAGAACGGCAGAGAAACGTGGAACGTTTTCAGGAGTGCAAACCTTCCAGTCTGCCTTGACATCTGTTGCAGGTCCCTTGTTCTGAACCTTCGGTACATGAAAAAGACGAATCATGGGATGGTCAGCATCAGCGATAGCTTCCGCTGATCCCTGTGTGTTAGAGAGTGCCCATTCCATGTTCGATTGTCCTGACCCGACCCAGACTTCGCCAATGAGCACATCTTTCAGTTCAATGGTGTTGTTACCTGAAATTGTGATTGTGCGTGCCTTGCCGTCTGCTTTCTGTGCACTGAGGCTAACTTTCCATGTCCCGTCTTTGGCAGCTACCGTTGCCTTTGCCTCATTTCCCATGCTTACCGTGATTTTTTCACCCGCGTCTGCCCAGCCCCAAATGTTCAGGGGGACGTTGCGCTGCAGGACCATGTGACTGTCCAAAATAGTCGGTAATTTGACGTCACCGCGACTATTTGTGGCGGTGCAGAAAATTAACGCAGCACAAAGGCCAACGCACAAACGGCGTGCACTTTTCATTGTCTGTTTCTCATGGAGGGTGTAGGGGAGCCCGAGTCGGCGAACCGATCGTGCGGCTGAACATCGGCAGTCTAATCCTTTGCGAACACTCAAGCCACTCACCTCGCTTGATGCAGCAAGGCCTGTCGGGTGTGGTATCTACGGAATGCGGATCTTGTTTAGCGATGGGAGGTGGTTGCGAATTGACTGCCAAATGAAATGAATGGCGTCGCCGCTTGTTCAAACGTTTATTGGCGCAATGTGGGTAGCCGATTTTCGTAAGCACCGGCGTGACAACGGTAAGACTAGTGGTAAAAGAACCACCAGGGAGAGACAGTGGGTTGCCAAACGCCAACTTGGAGCCACGGGGTATTCCGTTTCCGGATGATGTTGATCGCTTGAAAACCAGGGGCGTGCTACGTGGGCATAGGCAACCATGGTGTCGCCAATTGGAAGTACACCGGCCATGTAGTGTTTTTGCTTCGCTGATGTCCAAGGTAATCCGACTGTTTCACCGGCTTGTCCGATTGCATTTGCGAAGTCCATGTCGCCATAGATCTGGGCAACGCCCATCATCAACACAGTTGCGGACAGGCTGCGTCCGAAAATGAGTGGCCCACTATCAATATCGCCAGAACCTGAAATGCCTGACGGGTATTCAAGCACGCAGGGTGCACCGAGAAAAGTGGTAAAGAACCTGTCGCGGAAGAGGCCGTACTGATCCCTTGCAAAACTCGCGTCTATGTCCGGTAACAGACGCAGCATAATTACCTGTGAAGTCGCTCGTGCAACACTGACCTTGCTGCCATCTTTCCCGTCTGCTGTGTGCGGCAACAAACCGGTCTCCGGATCGACGCGTTGTGCTGCAGCGGTCAGCCAGCCTGCAATCACATCCTTGTAGCGAGCTTCTTTTGAAAGGTGTTGATAGGTGGATAGTGCGTGTATTGCGGGAACTGAGTCACATGGCCAAGCAGATGCCGTATAGGAGGGAAGGAACGGTGTGCTCGATTTCTGAATCGCGTTGCTCAATGCATCGCATTCGAACTGCAGACGCTGAATCTGTGCCCTGTCTTTACCTTCATTGAGTGTTGCGATTCCCGCAAGCAAATGGCACTTCCAGGCTGAATAGAACATCCCGTGATTTGGAGGCAGATGTTTTGGGAATGGTGCTTTGCCTTGTGGGGAATCCAAGTGGGCCAAGCACCATTCTGCTTGTTCAATCGCTTCGGCAGAATGTTGTGGGTCTCGCATAGCCAACTCAACCCAAGTTAGGCCATGAAAGAGATAGCTGAAGTAGTAACCCTCTGGGAACAATTGCTGCATTTGGGACGCAGCGTTGCAGTCCAGTGCTGTTCGATTTGCAGTCAGTTGCAGCAGCAACGCATTGGGGGCTTGCTGGGTATCAGCAACTAAGGGAGATCTGGTGTAGAGTCGGGCATTGAGAAATAACACCCCGGCGAGGAGGCTGAGCCAAGCAGCAAAACACAGCCTTTTGACTTTCAACCAGCTGTTGTGCTTACGTTCGCGGACGTCTGTGCCGTCGGTTTTTCGGCCGCCGTTTCGTGAGTTGAAATTTTGCGGGGGCTGTCCGGTTGCTGTCGGGGTCGGAGGCATCATTTACTGCCATGTCTGAAGCACATCATCAATAGCGTTTGTGGTTTCGCTGTCGATAGAAAGGAGTGCTGTGTTGGTTGCGGGTTGGGATCCTGGATCCTCCGTCGCGGAATGTTTTTCCAACAGAGTATCGCTGACATTGTTCACGTTCGAGATCAAACTTGCGGCAGGTGGTATCTGCACATCAAGTGGTGTTGAACTGTCAGATGGTGTGAAGTGAAGGAACGAATGAGACACTTCGGAATGTAGTGCACCGAACGATGGATGCGAAGCTGGGTGGAATGATTCGGGAATCAGTTGGAATGCTAATTCCCCTTCACCTGCTTGGCTAGTTTGTTGTGTCGCAAGGTGATTGATCACGCGAACTGCATCCAAAGCGGAAAGGTGTCCACTCGCATTTTGATCGAAGTTGCGATTTGGCCAAGTCTCGATTTCTAGCGGGTCAGAGAGTATGCCTGTCAGTGGGTCACTGAAAACGTTGGCTGCCAGTTCGTTAATGATTTGTAGAATATCAATCGGGGAAACATGCCCACTGGCATCGATGTCATTAGGGTCAATGGGGTTTTGCCAAACTGCGCCACCCTCGATGTAGATAACTTCGGATGGATTGTCCTGACTTATCAGGCCGCGAAGGAACCGCTGGCCTTCCACAAGCGGTGTGCCTAGCCGCCATGCAGTGGTGTCGTCGAAAATGATGCTGTGTTCTTCTTCGAGTAGCAATTCAACACGACCGAGGTCTCGAAGGTTGGGTAACACCATGCGGCTTTCTTCAGGAATCAGTATTTTGTCCGTTGCCACACCGACCCAGCGGTCGCCTTCGATATCAAGCACTGTTCCGTCAGCATTCTTGCTAAGTCGGACATCAACGCCAGTCTCGCCCAATTCCAGACTCAGACGATCGGGTTTCTTTTCAAAGTTTGAAAGTCCAACGCCAAATGAAAATGTTCGTTCGGTCAGCCCGTTGTCGGCCACTGTGTCAAAGTCTCCATCCAAACCAGTATCCTCGACGGTGACCTTTATTACTGCCATTCCTGCATGATCAAGGTTGGGGCGGAATAAGATGTCAGCTTCCGTTGCATCGCTTACATGGTTGATGGTTGGTTGGCCTGTCACAGATGATTGCTCAGAGAGTGCTGTAATTCGAACAGCTTGCGATTCATTGCCTCCTGCCGTGATCCCACTAAGCGAGACTGAGTGAGCTTGTGAAAAGGAAAGTAGCTTGCCGTTCTTGTTGGGGCTTGAGATACTGCCTCTGGCACCCGTGATAAGGGAACTGCCTGTGGCGCTAATTGCAGCACGCCAGCCGAAGGATCCGTTTGCATCTGGGCCATGATGTTCTTGGGTCAACTGCCAATCAGAAGACAGGTCGTTGAACTGGAAAATGCTGATCTTGCCGCTCTTGGTCGCTGAGTCCGTGCTTCCTCCTGGCGATCCAACCACTAAGGTTTCAGCATCGTGGCTGAGCGCGACCGTTGCACCAAGTTGCTGAGCATTGGCACTGCCTGTAATCGCATTGCCGTGTGGTAACCATTGCCCCGAGTCGGTGTCAAATCGAAGGACTTGCACAAGACCATTTCCGAATAAATCAGTTTCTGTACCCAGTTGTGGTGCGCCTACGGTAATTGTCAGGCCGTCTCCAGAAATCGCGGCGGCGCTTCCGTAGCTACCCTCACCTTGGATGCGGTCTCCTAGGGGATTCCATTGTGATGTTTCGGAGTTTCGCTCATACACCTTGGCGAATCCTATACCACTACACCCGCAGCCTGCGATCGAATGGATCAAGCGGGTTCCAGTAGCGTTCATGGCGACTTGGCTTTGCAACACTTGGTTGTTGACATCCTCTGCAACATCCAGCCCCATCGTCAGGTTGCCTTGTTCTAGATGCCAGTCCGTTCCGTCAAATCGGTGCAGTTGTGCATTTGGGATGCCGTCGCTGTCTGCAGTCGCGATCGCGACGAGGTCTCCAGTTGAATTCATTGCCAGACTTGCAACGACGCCTGGTTGCATAATCGGTGTGCCAAGTGAAACCCATTGCGCCAGTTCTAAATCGAACTCCTTGATGGAAACTGCTCTGCCAGTGCTTATGGCAATTCGTGTGCCATTGTCATTCAGGGTGACTGCGCGACCGAGTACTGTCTGGTCATCGCCCACCAACTGCTGGCCGATTTGTGTCCACGGTGAAAGTTCGCCAGCGCGTTGATAAACCTCGACGTAGCCGACTTCAGTATCGGTGCCGCCCGAGGCGCCGACAATCATGCCGGTCCCGTCTGGTGTCAGGTCAATCGATGATGTGAAAGTGGATCCGGTGTGTAATTCTCCGTAGTCGTCGCCCGTCACGGTGGGGCTGGATGCCACCATTGTTGCTTCAGAATTCATCGGAAACGCCACCGGTTCTGGCTGTGTCAGCGTCGGTGCGTCATTCACACTGGCAACATTCACGGTGAAGCTCACCGTTGTGATGCCATTGTCGGCAGTCGTTGCCTCGTCGTTGTCTGGGCCTGAGTCCTCGACTGTCACAATGATCGTCACAGCGCCGTGGGTGTCTGGCGTAGGTTGAAGTTCTAGGACGCCTGCAGGTTGCCCGGCTTGGTAAGCCACGACCGGCTGAATTACCAATGACTCGTCCAAGCTTGACGCACTGATCCGGAGGGAACTTGGTCGTCCCTCGCCAGCACTGATTCCGCTCAGTGAGATCGATTGTAAGTCTGCATCTTCATTTATCGAGAGATCTGGAACGGGGTCGATGGTCGGAGACAGATCACCAGCGAGTGGGAAGCGATGTTCCAATTGCTGAATGCGAATTTGAAAACGAGGGCGTCTGCGACCAGAACGGCGGCCGCTCCAAAAGAAACATCTTTTGGGTGATTTGATGATTGGCGTTTTTGCATCACGAGTGCAGTCAGGCATGTCAGCAGACCGATAGTTGGTTACCTGCATTCCAGTATCACAGCATTCTTTGCTACTCGGTCAGTGGAGGCCTTGGCAATGCCCTGTATTGACTTGGCGTGGAGCGTGATTCTCTGTGATGCAGGCAGGTGAATGCAGGTGGAAGGTTTCAAACGCATTCCTTGAACTGTGCACGTGCAGTGTACACGTCGCCACGCCTGTCAGACGGTTTCTTTCGCCAATTTGCGAGGCTTTCCTGCGTTTGTGCCTGTGAATTTTCAATTGCGATGCAGGCACTTGGGTGATTTGACCTTGTCAGCCACGATAGAAAGGCTGGAGGCCTGAGTTGGGATTTGAGATGGTAATTTGACAATGGAGTTTGCAGTTCTCGCTTTGTGCTCCCTTTGCCAACGTTCTTGAGGTTTGCACATCGCCTCAATTTCTATGCTTTGTAGCATTCGCCATGACGCGCTCTCTTCGATTTAAAAACCAGAGACTGCCAAGTCCCACGCTGCCCACAGCAAGTGTGGTGGACAAAGAAAGGGAATCTGTTGAGCCCAGCGAGGACGTTGTTAAGTTCTTGCGTGATATGAACTGATCCTCATTTGCGAACGTGCCTTTCATGTTTTTTCGATGGACTTTTAAATCACCGGCAATCAAATCGTTTGCCCGCTTCACATCAATGAATTTTTCTGCTGACGAATATGATCGTGCCCATCCGCTTTTCAAGTCCCAAAGCTTGTGACCTTGGTAATCACCTGCGGCAAGATCAAGGTCGCTGTTTTGGACATACATCGTGTGGTCAAATTTCTCAAGGCGATGGACCTCTCCGTCATGAATGTGAATGGTAGGCAGGAAGATGGTGTCAGTCAGGCGAGTGTTGAACTCGAACGCCATGGGGTGCGGTTCACCACTTAGCTCGTGAAGCTGGAAAACCACGAATCCGTAGTCAGAATAGTCCGGGACTTTACTCCATATGCTCTTAGAGATAGAGAACCTTGGATCCAATTTTTGGAAGTGGTTGATTGTGGGAACAAAGGAGGCTTCAAACTGACCAACTTTGTGCACTCGCAAGCTGTCATGCTGGGGGGCTGATTCAACGGTCCGCGATTCTATAATCGATTTCGGCTTGGGAAAGCCTCGTTCAAGATGACGGAAGAATGCTGGATATGCTGAAAGGTCGATGAAGCGAATGGGCCTTTTTTTTGCATTGGCTTGAATTGGGACCGGCAAAATCATCGCATTGGTAAGTTTGCTCGCATACCTCATCTGGTAAGCCACGAACTGTGATTTCTGCTTGGTAAGACGCCCGAAAATGCGGGTCCGTGAAACTGAATCGACTGGTTGTGCAAAGCAACACATGATTTCGCTTCCTTGGTCAACGAGGCTGGGCGTGTGAAGGCTTGGGGGGGCACGTCACAGAGGGCACGAATGCTGTCACTATCGTGGTTGTTGTGCCCCAGCGACGTGATGCACCCCAGCCGGTCTGTTGGGGGCAACGTGATTTACCACCGTTTTGTTAGGCAAAAAAACGAATTTGTTTCTCAGCGTTCACGACGGCAAATCGCTGGGTAACGTTTTTTTCGAGGTTGGTTTTGTATCCCAGATCGGTTTCTCGTGAATTGTGTCGGCTTTGTCGATGATCACGTTTGTCGTTTGATTACTGAAATCTTGTTCAGTTTGAGCCGATGATCTAACGGTACCGATCCGTATGTCATCACTACTTGTCTTCTTCAAAGCAATGATATGTTCAGAATCTATACAAAGACTGTTGCTCTGATGTTGCTGATTATTGCACCGGTTTCGGCGGAGTTACCGTTTTGCTTGGGTGATGGGTGTGATGGCGATGCATGTGATCGTGTAGCGTGTGATCAAGCAGGTTGCGATGGTTCACCATGTGGGAACTTTTCAGGGCGGGCGTTCCTGTTTGCTTGGCCTGGCAACAATGCCTGTGATTTGCGTCTGAATTACGCGGAGCCGTTGATAACAGACCGACCAGATTTCACGGAAGCTTCGAGTACCGTTGGACGTGGGGTGACTCAATTTGAATTGGGTTATACCTATGTGCGCAACGATGATGCCGGTACTGACCAGCATTCAGCTCCCGAGTTGCTGATCCGCAGGGGGATCTGGAAAGACTGGCTCGAATTGAGAGTAGCCTATACCGGTTTGGCCATCGCCGATCCCATCGAGGACATCAGCGGCAGCGATGACCTCTATTTGGGTGTCAAGATTGGTTTGACGCCGCAGTGTGGTTGCCTGCCGGAAATGTCGATCATGCCACAGATGCTGGTTCCGACAGGCAGCTCTGCCTTCACAAACGATGAGGTGCTCCCCGGTGTGAATTGGCTTTGGGGCTGGGATCTGAGTGAGCGTTGGGCGTTTGCGGGAAATACGCAGGTCAACCGGGCAGTTGATGATAGTCAGCCGAATGTTTTTACGATCTGGACTCAGTCGCTCGCCCTCAGCACTTCTTTGACCGACCGTTTGGGTGTGTACGGTGAATGGTTTGGCTATGCTGCCGAGAAAGGCGTTGAAGGTCTTGACGAACAGTATTTGTCAGGAGGGATGACTGTTCTGTTTGGCAATAATGTGCAGTGGGACTTTCGCGGTGGTGTTGGCTTGAATGACGAATCAGATGATTACTTTGTTGGCACTGGCCTCTCGTTACGTTTCCTATAGGCCCGCAGTTTTACCGGATTTTTTCATGTCGACGTGGTACGGTTTTTAAGAGCTGGTGTCAGTTACCCCTGTGTCACCGTCAGCCAATTCCAATGGTAGGATTGCTGTGTTTCGACTTGCTTGTCCGGATCAGCCACGCCGTCTTTCAAGAAGCGCGGCCATCAAAATAGCCAGCAGGGATCGTAGCTCATCGTCTTCTGGCATGTCGCTTAATTTTTCGAGGACGAACTTGCCCTCAAAGAAAGCTGGCTTCTTTGTGAGCCGCAGCAGTGGCGTGCCATCCGGTCGTGAAACCAAATAGGTCGGGTTGATCAAATAAATGGCTGCGATGCCAACCAGTGGGATTTCTCCAAGCAGCGATTCCAGTATTTTCTTGAAGGGGCTTTCTTCGGACATCGTCATGTCAATTTCCCCGTCCTGCATGACCTCGTAGTGTGCCGACCAGAAAGACCGCATGCCTTTTCGGCGTACGGCTCCCCAGTCATTACCTTGCGCGTCAGCAAAGTGGTAGTTTGCTGAAAAGTCGAGTATTCGATCCGCACGCATTGTGAAAATCAGTTGGTCCTGATCAGGACCGCTGTAGACGTCAACCTGTTCCTTGAGCTTGAGCATCTTCTGTTTGATGAACATGATCACGTTGCCCTGAGCATCTGTGGCAGTGATGCGTTGTCCAAATGTTAATAGTTTGAAATTTAAATTGATTGGATACTGCATGGCTACTCTCGCTATTGTTGATGCGGTTTCGAACGTGCACTCAACGGAATTGCAATCGTCTGCATTGAGATGAAATGCATCACGTGAATTTCACTGAAGCCCGTGTCGATCGAGTTGTTGTTATAGAGTCTAGTGTCTCCGAGACGCCCAAGCCACAAGCAGTAGCGTTGAAGGACACTGGTAGCTGAGATGGCTCAGTGACAGCGTGTTGAACAAGCGAAGGTGCAAGTGACCGAGAGTTGTCAGGTGTGACCGGATGCACAGCGGTGACTGGGTGCACAACAATGCCAACCAGAAAACGTTCATGTGTTGGGCTGAGCCTGGAAGTTTGTGAACAGAAGTTGCCCAGTCGCGTATCTCAGCGGACCAGCAATTCACCCTGCGCCACGATGATTGCTTTTCCGGCCAGCAGAACACGATCTTGTTTGACGGTCAGGTGTACAACACCTCCACGCTGCGATGCCTGGAAAGCAGTGAAGCGATCTCGGCCGGTGCGCTTCTGCCAATAATAAGCAAGGCAGCAGTGTGCCGAGCCGGTAACCGGATCTTCGTCAACTCCGACAGCCGGTCCAAAGAATCGCGATGAAAAATCGAAATCAGGATCTGTTGAAGTACTCGTGACAATGATTCCGCGGCAATCAAGTTTGGCCAGTTGATCGAATTTGGGAGTCAATGATCGAAGTTGATGTTCTGTTTCCACTTCGACTAAATAGTCAAATTCGCTCTTGCCAATATAGGCAGGGGTGACCGAAAGTCCTTCAAGCAGATCCACGGGTGGGATCGTTGGTGATTCAGGTTTCAGGGGGAAGTTGAGCTGGATTTGGTCTCCAACCAAGGTGGCAGACAGAACACCACTGCGGGTCGAAAACTCCAAGTCTGATTTGTCTTCTTGCAGTCCCGCGTGAAAAATTGCAAATGCTGATGCGAGTGTTGCATGTCCACAGAGGTCCACTTCGACTGCTGGCGTAAACCATCGCAAGTCGAATCCGCTCTGGTTCGGGACTAGGAAGGCCGTTTCAGA
>Ga0315315_10006475_pt1 | contig 10824 bp, 11 predicted proteins | sample M140m3416metaG_FD_203699 | JGI IMG/M metagenome (GOLD analysis project Ga0315315, IMG submission 203699) | Ammonia-oxidizing marine archaeal communities from Monterey Bay, California, United States - M1 40m 3416 | ecosystem: Environmental > Aquatic > Marine > Intertidal zone | place: USA... | reverse complement strand
GAGCAAATTGTCGGAGACGATCTGGCACAAGGGCTATTCGCTCGTAAACCTCGTGAAGGTTATGAGATCCCCAGAGTCTGAACTGACATGCCCAGAGTCTGAACTGACATGCCCAGAGTCTGAACTGACATGCCCAGAGTCTGAACTCGGATGTCCAGAGTCTGAACTCGGATGTCCAGAGTTTTAAGTCTTTATTTGAACAACGCGAACTGGCCTTAGTAGCGTTTGCGTTTGGTCTACCAACCTGTGCGTTTGCCGCCGATACTGGAAGAACGCAACCGCACTGCGAATATTAGGGCTCGATGAATTCGAGCGGTTGTGTTTCCTTGACGTTGGCGACTCGAATCGCCAAGTCTCCAGCCAACAAGCGTCGGAATGTCTTGCCGACGATATCGCCGCGCCATCCTTTCAGCAATGCAGGCGTGGGATCACCCTTGCGGCGGTCAAGCTCATAACCCATGAGTTCGCGGACGTCGTCAGCATTGCCCACGATGGGTGGAGCAAGTTTCTGCTGTCGGCTGATGCAGGCGATTGAGGTGGAGAGGAACTGACTCAGCATGGGTGATACAACCCTTCGCGATCCCCGTGGGCGTCGCGGCAAGTCATCGTCGGGCGTGTCCAACGCCGTCTGTATTGCGGCTGCGATATCGCCATAGTGGTCGTTGAAGCCGCGTCGTTCCATGCCGCGAATGTTCTTGATTTTGTTTTGGTCAGTTGATCCGCGTTTCGCCAATTCCACAATCAAGTCGTCTCGAAGAACACGCCGAGGTAATCGATCAATGGTCTTTGCACGATTCTCACGCCATAGCCAGAGTTGACGCACTGTTTCAAGTTGTCTTGCATTGAGTCCAGAGGAGCCACTGACCCGCCGCCAATTTTCGCGTGTTTCGGCATCCATGACCTTCTGTTGAAAAATAGCCGTTTCCTCTTCCAGCCAGGATTCACGCTCAAGGTCCAAAACCATGCCAGCCAGTTTGTCGTGCATTTCTGAAAGATCGACGACGTCGTTCAATGCGTAGGTGATCTGGTCTTTGCTGAGAGGTCGACGACCCCAGTTTGTGCGTGTTTCACCTTTGGGCAGGGTTTTGTTGACCAATCGTTGAACGAGGTTGCCCAGGGACGCAGGATATTCCATCCCAACAAACCCGGCGGCCAGTTGCGTGTCGAACAGACCGGCGATCGGCTTACCGGTGAAACGGTAGCAAAATCGACACTCTTCTCGGGCTGCATGCGCGATCACGATACGCCCTGGTTCGGTCAACAGGTTCCAAAAAGGGGTTGTATCTTCGACATATTCCGGATCGATGATTGCCAATCGGCCATCCGCAGCAACCTGAATTAAGCAGAGCTGGGGACGATAGGTGTCTTCTGAGACGAACTCAGTATCGAAGCCGATTTGTTTGCAGCCGGCAATCTCTGAACAAAATTGCTCCAGCTCTTCGGCCGTGTTTATGGAATCGTATTGCAACGTTAGGCTTGATGGCACGATGGAATTTCGGGGCGTTTCGCTTAGGAGAATAACCTCGATTCTGCCAATCGCCTATCCGGATCGGGCGATTAATTCATGTTTCAAACCGATGTTTTTGATATGCCCTTGTCTTCAAAACCCGAAATTTACGAGTCAAACAGGTCCGGTTTGCCCAGCGAAAAGATCATCTCTGGAGGTCTGGCCGACCTTCTCGTGAGCGTTCGGGACCAAGGTGAGTTGCTTGAAGTGAGGAAATCAGCGGTCAGGATCATCGACCTGAAGGAGCCGCGGCGAGGCCCCTTGGCTCCTGCTGATGCGAGTTTGTGGCAGTTTGCAGACGAACTTTGGCGAGATTCCAGTGGACAAGCCGAAGGATTGCTATCAGCAGCTCTTGGTGAGCAGGATCAGGCCCGAAAGGTCGCCGCGAGCCTGCCTGAAAGCTTTGCCTTTGCCAAAGTCGGGCCCAGCGACTGCGAGACGGAAGCGAGCCTCATCGCTTTATGGGATGAAATACGTCTTGCACTTCGTGACTCTACTGAACTGGTAGCGGTCGCTTATGCCGATTGGAAGTCGGCCAACTGCCCCCCACCGGATGCTATCTTCCGGTTGGCGAGCGAACACGGCTTCAAGCGTTGTTTGATTGACACTTATCAAAAAGATGGGCGATCGACAGTCGATCATTTGGGCTACTCAACTCTCAACAAGCTCCATCAAGTCGCTCGCCAACAAGGACTATGGTGGACGCTTGCAGGCTCAATCCGTAGACCAGTCGTCGATGAGTTGCAGGCACTCGGTTGGATGCCTGATTGCTTTGGAGTCAGGGGAGATGTCTGCTCCGGTACGCGGACGACGAGAATTTCCCATGACTTGGTGCAGGCGTGGTGTCAACGTTTAGTCGTGTAGTTCAATGACTCGACGTCGTTGGTCACTCAGCCCAGTCGAGGCCGGTTAACTCCGTCAGACGCTCTTCGAAACTACCGATCAAGCCGCCGACAAGCATCCACTTGGTTTTGCATCGCAGCTCGATCTCGCCATGTGGGTTGATTCGCAGAATAGAGTCGCCCACAACACCGGCATCATGCAGTTGCTTGAAATCGATCTCCCCCTCATTGACCACATCGAGCAGTGTTTTGCCTGTCAATTCAATGAATTGCGTTTTCATATTTGATACCGAAAATGGGAAAAGGGTGTGGTCGTATTGTACTTCGACCTGAGGAACGAATGATAAAAAACGAGATTTACTGACTTAACAAATTAGTCACTTGTTTCTCAAGATTCTGGCCTGTGAAGTTTAGATCCTGAACCACGCCTTGCTTGTCCAGTATTGCAACGAAGGGAAGAGAAACCATTCCAAAGTCGTGGGCAATCTGATTTGATATTTCTTTGGTCGGCGAGGATTCTGAACGAAGACTGATGAAGCCCAGTTGGCTCTTGTTGATAAAAGGCTGCACATCAGCGCCTTCTGGATCAAGGTTTACACCCACAATGACAACTTGGTCGGGGTGTTTGGCGCAGATCGCTTTCAGCTGCGGGACAATGCTTAAGGATGAGGGAAACGCTTCTGCCCAAAATGGCATTAGTACAACTTTGCCGTTGAAATCTGAGATCGGCACTTTCTTGCCATCCGTTGTGGGCAGATCCCAATCGAAGTCTTTTCCGATAACATCCTTTCTTGTCTGTCGCGCTTCTTCAGCCAAGCCGACCTCTTTGTTGATTGCAGAGGACGGATCTGTGAATGTATTACCCAGCGCATCGTAAGTGGCCTTCACAAGATCTTCGCGTTTCAAACCTTCAAATTCCAGAGCAGCAGCAGCAAGATACTGCGCGGTTTGTAAATCAGGTGATTCTGCGATAAGAGTTTCGACCGATTTTGACCATTGTTCGACCGTGACCTGTGCTGCTGCATCGGGGGCACCGCTGGTTAATGCTGCACGCTGTTTTTCGATTGCTTCAAATGTGACATTACCTGCTGCATTGGCAGCCATCTCTGCAATCGCAGGATCAGGCGAATCAGCGTAAAAATCGAGAATCATCCCTCGCACCAATTGCGCTTGTTCGTCGTAACCCCCACTTGCTAAGTCCTCGCGAGCCATTCCCATGATCATCAAAGTTGGGACATCGGGCGTCGCCTTGGTAGTTTTGATTTGCTGAAAATAATTGACGATGGTTTCGGCCGCTTCTTTCTTTCCATTCTTGAGATCTTCCAGGGCGAATCCGATCAGGATCAACCGACTGTCAGAGGCAAGGCCGGGATCGTCAGATGAGAGGTTTTCTTTCGCGACTTTTTCTAATTCTGTGGCAGCGCCAACATTACCCATGGATGCAAGATGTGACATCGCCTGAATTTCCCCACGCGCACCCTCTGACTTTTCTTTTGGGAACGCGTCTTCATGGGTTGCTAATCGCCGGGAGGCCTCAAGCTTCAAGTTGATGTACTCAAGCATTTTGGCACGTGCTTGTTTGGGATCCGAGATGGGAGATTGCCCACTCATCAGCACGCGTAGGTTGTAATCAATGTCAGCTAATAATTTTCGCAGCTGTTTTGGTGAACGCTTCGGGCTAATTGCGGAACGCTGATTCTCGCTCGGATTTTCTAAGCTTAGTCCCGTGACGGAACCCTCTGCCCCACTCGAAACTTGAGTACCTGTCGCCGATGGTGAATCTTGTAACGCTGGAGTTTGATCAGTGCTCGAGTTTTTACTGACGCCAGCTTGCGATGCCAGTTCTGCGGGGACTCTCTCCGCTTTCTCTGGCTCCGTGATCACGGTGCCGGCGTCTGTCGTCAGTTCTGCCGATTCGAGCGGTTTCGAGTCACTGCAGCCAGTGAATGGCAGCGAAACAAGTGGCAGTAACATCGAGAGTGTGAGTGAAAACAGTCGAGCAAGGCTATTTTCGGCTTGCCAAAATGGCGTCCGAGCACACATGGGCTATGTCCTGATTGTGAGAATCGTCGCGTACAGTTTGTGATGATATCGCGAAAATGTGTTCCTGTCGGGATCAGGTTGTGGAATCTGAATCAGGTACAGAGGAAAAACATTGCTCTCCAATTACGAATTCTTCGACGAGGTTCCCGCCAATCAGGTGTTCTTGGATGATGCGTTCAAGGACTTCTGGGGTGCATCGGCCATACCAAACACCGTCGGGAACGATCATTACAATGGGGCCCGCTTTGCATACACCGCAGCACTGCAGACCAAGACGTGTCGTACCGCCGCTTTGTGATAGGCCTTCTTCCTTGAGCCGTCGTTTCAGATACTTCCATGACTGAGCCATCTGCTGAGCGCTAGCGCATCCAGCCTCACGACGATCATTGCACATCAAAATCAAACGTTCCTTTTCCACCAGTTTGCTCTTCTTCAGCTTCTGGCGGGCTTGCTTCAACCCTCGCTCTGTCACGTTGTTTTTCTTCTCTTTTGGGTCCGGGAAAACGAATCAGTGCACGAAAATAGCCCTTTGCTAGCAGTTTAATCACAATCGTGGAGTTGATTGAGGGTACTGCTGAGTGCCATCAATAACGTTGCAATCAATTACACGGAGTTGTTCGAAGCAAGTCGCTTGCCATTGGTTTTGGCATGAAGCTGTCGCGGTTGGGGGGCAATCGTAGGCAAAAGTGGGGGCCTTACGCAGCGGTATTGCCTTGGGGACGTGTATTTTCCGATATTCAGGGCGACGCCTTCTCAACCCCCCCAGCAATGTCAGCGTATCCAGTGACCAAGATTGACCGGTACATTCTCGTTTTGTTCCTCCGGACAGCGCTGATCTGTTTCTGCTCGATTGCAGGGATCTTTGTGGTTTTCCATGCTTTTTCGCACATGGAGGATCTGTTACGGCAGGGGCAGCAACAAGGCAGTTTGATCACCGTATTCATACGCTGTTACGGTCCCTACATGTTGCTGCTGTTTGACATGACGGGTGCCATCATCACGCTGATGGCCTTTCTGTTTACGGTGGGATGGTTGCGACGTACTGGTGAGCTGACAGCAATCCTGTCGGCGGGAATCTCACACGGTCGAATCTTTCAACCGATCGTTTACGCCAGTTTGACCATCATTCTTGTTCAATTGGCAAATCGGGAATTGCTGCTACCCAACTATCGCGATTCATTATCTTTCAAGGCGAAGAAGGTTTTTGCGGATGGTGAGGAGCCAATATCGCTCCAGAAAGATTACATGAATCAAGTATCTCTCGATGGTGATGGGCTTGATGTGAAAACCAACTTGATTCACCGTCCTAACTTTCGCCTTGATGGTGATTACCCCGGTTTTGGTGAAATCCTGGTAGCGGACACCGCGCAGTGGTTGGAAGCCGATACGAAGCACGACGCGGGTTACTTGTTGAATGACGTGGAATTTCCTGTGGCAATCGACGAATTGGAATCGGTAGGCCTTGAGGATCGTGTGATTCTTTTTACTCCGAAGGATTTTCCCTGGTTGCAAAAGGGGCAGTGTTTTTTCGCCACGGCAGTGCACCCGGAATTATTGCGAGATAATAAAGAGGCCAAGAGTCGTGCAAGTGTTGCTGCTCTCATCAGTCGCATGCGCAATCCCGCCATTTTCAATCCACCCAGTTTAGAGGTGATGTTGCATGAGCGAATGGTACGCGTGCCTTTGGACTTTGGCCTGATTTTACTGGGTTTGCCAATTGTTATTAATCGACATGGTCGTGCTCTGTTTTTCATGGTCGGAGTGGCAATGTTCACAGTGCTTGGGTTCTTTGTCGTCAAAACGATTGGTACCACGCTGGGGTCGAATGGCATTTGGCTATCCCCCTCGATGGCTGCTTGGTTGCCGCTGATTGTTGTGGCTCCCATTGCGTATGTTCGTTATCGCGAATCACACCTCGTATGACTCCTGCCGATATCACCGTGGTCATACCTGCTCTGAACGAAGAGCAGGCGATTAGTCTTTCAGTGCATTCTGCGATTTCTGCCGGCGCTACTGAAGTGATTGTGTCTGACGGGGGTAGCCGTGATCAGACGGCAGAACGGGCGTCTGAAGCGGGAGCCTCGTCAGTAGTGCGATCATTGCCTGGACGTGGAGTTCAGATGAATTCAGCCGCGCATTTGGCGACTGGACGCTACATTTTGTTTCTGCATGCTGATAACGAATTGTCAGAGCAGGCTCTCAGGCAAATCTGTGTGCATGAAGATGCAGCTTGGGGTGCTTTCCAGCAACAGATAGATTCACGACGGAGAGTCTATCGCTTGATCGAGTGGGGAAATGACTTAAGGGTTCGATGGAGAAAGGTTCCCTTTGGTGATCAGGGGATCTTTGTTCGCCGCTCGCTCTTTGAGGAACTGGGTGGATTTGCTGAGATCCCTCTGATGGAAGATGTCGAGCTTTCTCATCGCTTGCGGAAGATCGAAGCACCCGTATTACTGCAAGGACCGCTACAAATCAGTGCCCGCAGATGGGAGAAAAAAGGGGTGTTACGCCAAACGCTGACCAATTGGATGATTCAGCTTTCCTATTGCCGAGGCGTATCCGTTGAGCAACTGGCTCAGAAATACTACGGCAGCTAGCGGGCCCGCGGGTGAGCTCGTTCATACACCTGGCGAAGATTCGCAGTGCTGACATGTGTGTAGATTTGGGTGGTCGCTAGACTTTTGTGGCCCAGTAGTTCTTGAACGCTTCGAATATCAGCTCCTCGGTCCAGAAGATGGGTTGCGAAACTGTGGCGCAGCGAGTGCGGGCTGATTCGTGCGTCAAGACCGGCAGCCGCAATGTGCTTTTCCAGCATTCGTCCCACACTTCGCGTCGTGAGGATGCGTCCAAAGCGATTTACAAAGACCGGTGCCTGCCTTCCTAAAGCCTCGGTTTGCGGATGTCTCGTTCGCTTGCGACGATACCTTTTGATGGCCTTGATGGCGTAGGAACCGAGCGGGCTGATACGCTCTTTTCTACCCTTACCGCGAACACGGACGATCTGTTCTGATTCATCCAGATCCCCATCACGCAAACCCACCAGTTCACTGACACGCAGGCCTGCCGAATACATCGTTTCAAGAATGGCTCGATCTCGCAGCCCCGCTGTCTCGTTTGCTGGCGGGGTGGAGAGAAGTCGACCAATCTCCGTCGTTGAAAGAACAAGCGGCAGTTTGCGCTGCTGACGTGGGTTGCGAAGCGGCTTGGCTGGGTTTTCTGTTGCGATACCCTGCCGTATCGCAAACCGATAAAAGCTCCGCAGAGAAGCAAGCTTTCTTGCTATCGTTGTCCGAGCATAACCCGCCTCCTGCAGGGCTGCTTGAAAAGCACGCAAATCCTGAGGGGAAAGCGAATCAGGCCGTGGGGTTTTCCCACGGGTCGTTTCAAGCCAGTCAATCAGTCCGAATAGGTCTTCGCGATACGCTTTGATGGTCAGGTCCGAGGCATTGCGCTCGGTGGCGAGGTATCGGAGAAACTGGGCAATTCCACTGCGCATTGATTAATGAAAGTCGTCCATGGACAAGCTGTCAAACTCCTGACTTGCAAGCAAATCATCGTCGCTAGGTACCGCGTCACGGATCTTTCGACTCAGCATCGCAGCGTCGTACCAGCTGAAATCCAGTTCCGGATCAGCGGCAAAGCGTGCGAGCTGTCGGAGGGTTTCGTCTCGGTTTTCATCGTCAAAAAGGAAGATGAACTTTTCTTCCCCTTTGACCAACGCAAGTACGTTGACTTCTTTATCCATATTGGCAGCTGTCCCGAAGCGTTGAGCGGTATATCGCGCAGGTATTTCAACCTGCCACGGCTCAATATCGGCTCAATGGCCACCTAAAGATGAGATCGCTTTCCTCTCTTCCGCCTCGAGATTCAAGCATTTCTGTAATGTGCAGGTGACAACAGAAATGAATGAAATCATCGCTACGTTTTAAGTAACCCTGCCAGCTTGCCGGACGTGCATCATCCGATGACTCAATGTAATTTGAGAGTCTTTCGGTAAAGTAAGGGTCATCTCCGCGGTAGATTCGAGTGTGGTTCAGAATCGGTTCGTGACTGACAATTATCTTGGGGTGAACCGGTGACGGTGGATCGGGAATCAAGTCCGTCGGGTTAGGCCAGTGCTCCGGAAGCAAAGGGCTTATTCCCTCCATGCTCGCATATCCATCTTGCGGCATGGGAGTGGGGACACCTTCGGAATGAGGTATCACATTCGGTGGCAAATCTGGATTTGCAGGCAAAGGCTCCAATTCACCGGACGCCAGCGCAACCGCGTTGAATTGGGTTCCTCGCTGGTTGCCTTGCGTGTCGTATTGCAAACTTGCCTGACGCGCGCTATCCGGAACTGGCGTTTGGGTGGCAAGCTGACTGCGAGCAAGATCGAATTGCGTATCACGGACGATCCGTGATGGAATGTCATTCTCCTGCTGAGTTCCCCAAGGTAGGCCGTAGCCATTCGGGATGGGGTGGAAACCCTCGTTGGCAGCGTACCAGTGTACGGTCATCGCCATTCTCGGCGGGTAATAGGCATCAAAGTCAGTGACTGAACCCACCACCAATGCCTCCACTCCCATGAAATCTGCCAGTTTCTGGAAATCCGCGCCGCTGACTGGCTCACCGTGCTGTTGGCTGTAGATCATCCATTGGGTTTTTGTGACACCGACGGGCAATACTTCAAAACCTGGGATTGCTTGCAAGGCCCCGTAGTATTTTTCCGCCACTACTTCTGTATCAACCGTCGGGTTCTCGCTCTGGTTGTAGAACGGCAGAACTGCGACGCGCTGGACCTGTGGAAACGGATTGTGAATCTGTTCCCTCTGGTACGTGATCGGGAACAGAGAGCATCCCACACTGCTGAGCAAGAAGAGCAGAAGTATTGGGGTCGAACCCAGAAGATTGAGTTTCACGGAATTGCCGGCGCATGGGTAGACGCGTCAACCCTCCACCCCAGAGAAAGCTATCGACCATATTGGCCGCAAACTTTAGCTGATCAGAAAATTCTTCCATCGCGGGCAGTTTCCGGATGCCTCGGTATCGGCCTGTCATTTCAGGATGATTGACCTTGGACGTCAAGAAAATAAGTGCTGCCTGCCCTGAGCTCGTTTTGTGTTTAGCCCAGTGACCAACCACTTCTCGGCTCTCGCTTGAGGAGTGGCTGCGCTTCGGGGCAACCAATGCATTCCATGGCATCTTTGTCCCAAATGACTTTCTTGCCGAGTCGATAGGCCACATTACCGAGATGATTGGCTTCGGTGAGTGGCCCTGCATAGCTGAACGGACTGTCGGTGACAGCGTTCCCTCTACATGCATCTAGCCATTGCTGATGGTGACTCGCGGGGGCTGGCAAAAACGGTTCGGGCGCGGTGAAGTCTTTGAATTCGTTTTCGGGCAGCAGCAGATGCTTGCGGTAGTCTGACAGCAGCATTCCTTTTGACCCGACGAACAAGACTCCACTTCCCCACTTCGGGATGCCACCTTGTTTCCAGATTTCTGGTTTGTGTGTTCCTTGATGCCAAGTCATGGTGACCGGGGGCCGCCTGCCAACATCAGGAATATCTCTTGCGTCGTACTCGTAGACAGCGGTCATCGACGCTGGGGCGATTTCTGGATGTGCGGGTGGTCCACTTGCCTCCACGGTGCGCGGGGCATCAAGACGCAAGGCCCAGAAGGGCAGGTCATTCCAGTGGCTGCCTAAGTCAGACATGGTGCCATTACCAAAGTCCCACCAACGGTACCATTTTGGTCCGGGGAAATAAGCCTGATGAAAGGGACGATAGGGTGCTGGTCCAAGCCACAAGTCCCAATTCAGGTAGGCGGGGGGAGTGATCGTTTCTTTGGGACGGCTTGAAGCGTTGGAAATGTCTCGATTCTTTTTCGCTGCTTCCTGACTCTGCAGGCCCCACGCTCTCGACACCCAAACGTGCACTTCGCTGACATCGCCAATAGCACCGCTTTGAATGAGTTCGACAACGCGATGATAGTTTTTAGACGCATGAATTTGGGTTCCCATTTGGGTAGCCACGCCCGCCTTCTCTGCCGCCTCTGTGAGGCGACGGGTTTCATCGATGTTGTAGGCTAGTGGTTTTTCGCAGTAGACGTGTTTGCCGAGTTGCAGTGCTGGCATCGTGGCGTATGCATGTGTGTGCTCAGGAGTGCTGACGACTACAGCATCAACGTCGTTCCCGATGTCATCGTAGAGTTTTCGAAAGTCTTGGAACTGTTTCGCTTTCGGGAATTTGTTTCCAGCACTGGTCAAAAATCTGCTGTCGACATCACAAAGGCCCACAACATCGACGCCTTCACTCTTGGCGATCGTTTTCAGGTTGCCTCCTCCACGCCCACCTGTACCAATGAACGCAACTTTCATCCGATCATTTGGACTCGCAAACGACATTTCAGGAAGTGCAGCCACTGCGGATATGGCAGCAGCTTGGGCGA
>Ga0315315_10006473_pt1 | contig 10825 bp, 8 predicted proteins | sample M140m3416metaG_FD_203699 | JGI IMG/M metagenome (GOLD analysis project Ga0315315, IMG submission 203699) | Ammonia-oxidizing marine archaeal communities from Monterey Bay, California, United States - M1 40m 3416 | ecosystem: Environmental > Aquatic > Marine > Intertidal zone | place: USA... | reverse complement strand
TTGTCCATCTAAAAGTAGGAATGAGGATTAAGTTGAAAGATCTATTATTCAGTTTTGTTGATATCTTATATGAAAGGTCTTATGAGGAAGACTTTAAAAGAGGTTCTTTTAGGTTAAAAGGTGATACAGTTGATATATATCTAGCTTATGATGATTTTATCGTTAGGGTTATATTTTGGGGGAATGAGATTGAGTCAATTCATAAAGTTGACCCCCATACTGGAAAAATTATTTCTGAGGAAGATGAAATGACAGTATATCCTGCTAATCTATTTATTACCTCAAAAGATGTGATAGATATTGCTATTAATGAAATAGGGGAGGATTTAGAAAAACAAATTAATTTTTTTGAATTAGAAGGCAAATTTAGTGAGGCAAAAAGGATAAAGGAAAGAACGGAATTCGATATAGAAATGATAAGTGAGATGGGTTACTGTTCAGGGGTTGAAAATTATTCAAGATATTTTGATAGAAGAAAACCAGGTAAAAGACCTTTCTGTCTATTTGATTATTTTCCTGATGATTTCTTACTATTTGTTGATGAGAGTCATGTTACATTACCACAGGTAAGGGCAATGTGGGGTGGTGATAGATCAAGAAAAATGAACCTTGTAGATTATGGATTTAGGTTACCCTCCGCTTTAGATAACAGGCCTTTAAACTTTGAGGAGTTTGAATCTGTTATAAATAAAGTTATTTATCTGGGAGCTACACCATCAGATTATGAATTAACTTGTTCGGGAGGTTCTATAGTCGAACAAATAATAAGACCTACTGGATTATTAGATCCTCCAATTGAAATTAGAAAATCTGATAATCAAATTGACGATATAATTAATGAAGTTCAAGTGAGAGTAGAGAAAAAAGAAAGAATTTTAATTACTACACTTACTAAAAGAATGTCAGAGGAATTAACTAAATATTTAGATGCAAGTGGAATTAAAGCTAGGTATATTCATTCAGAAATTGACTCGTTAGAAAGAGTTAATATTTTGAGAGAGTTAAGGCTAGGAACTTTTGATGTCTTGGTGGGAGTTAACCTTTTGCGAGAGGGTTTAGATCTGCCTGAAGTATCTCTTGTTATTATACTTGATGCCGATAAAGAGGGTTTTTTAAGAAATGAAAAGTCTCTTATTCAAACCGTTGGCAGGGCAGCAAGAAATGTAAATGGGATGGTAATAATGTATGCTGATAAAGTTACTAAATCTATGCAAGCAACTATTGATGAGACTGAAAGAAGGAGAAAAATTCAAAAAAAATATAATAAAGAAAATAATATAACACCAAAAACTATATCTAAATCTAAAGAGAAGATAATGGAGCAAACCGTTGTAGCTGAAGACTCTTCAGCTAAAGAGAAATTTATTTCTGAATTACAAATTGACCCAGTTATAAGAAATATGGAAGTGCAAGAAATAGAAAAAATAATAATTAAAAATGAAAAGGAAATGACTGAGGCAGCAGAGAAATTAGATTTTTATTTGGCAGCTAAGCTGAGGGATGAAAATATAGAATTAAAAAAAATTATTGAATCTAAACTAGACTGAGGGTAACTTCCATCCATTATTATATTTTGGACTAATATAAGAATCTGCTTCCATATCATTAAACGATCTTTTTTCTTTATCCCAGTAAATTTTTTTTCCGGTCCTGAAAGCAATATTTCCCATATGTGCATTAATGGCAGCTGTACTTCCTTCTTCTAAGTTACAATTAAGATTCTTTTTATTATTATCTCTTATACATTCAATAAAGTTTTTAGTGTGTTTGTCAAGTGCATTTCCTTTACCGTTAGTTTTTGGCATATCGTTAAAATAAAACTCTTTAGTAATTCTCTGGTCTTTTTCAGATGTTACCTGCCACCATCTTCTATTTACTTTAAGAGTTCCTTTACTTCCAATAAAAGCTATTCCTTCGGGTAATTCGTAATTGCCTTGACTAATACCATTAGCATGTTCCCAAATCATTGTAAAATTTTTGTATTGATAAATTGCCTGTAGGGTATCTGGTGTTTCAGTATCTTGGTCTGGATATCCAAATCTTCCCCCACTTGCCATGACTGAAATAGGATCTGATTCTTTCATCCCCCAAAGTGCAATATCAATTTCGTGAACACCCCAATCTGTCATCAATCCACCAGCATAATCCCAGTACCATCTAAAATTAAAATGAAATCTATTTTCATTAAATTTTCTCATCGGAGCTGGTCCAAGCCACATTTTATAATCTATTCCTGCTGGTGTTTCTTTATTTTCTTTAGTATCTACCCACCCATACCATGACATGTATGCCCATGATTTTACCAATCTTATTCTACCAAGTTTTCCAGAGGATAAATATTCGATAGCATCTTTGTATTGGCTTCCACTCCTTTGCCACTGTCCAACTTGTACACACTTATCTGATTTTTTTGAAGCTTCTAACATTATATAGGCTTCTTCAATAGAATTAGACAAAGGTTTTTCACAGTATGCATGTTTTCCTGAATCAAGTGTATCAACAAGATTAAGACAATGCCAGTGGTCGGGTGTGCCAATAACAACTGCATCTATATCCTTGTTTTCAAGCATTTTTCTATAGTCTTTATAAAGTCTTGGCTTTTTTCCTGTAAGTTTTTTTGTATCAGAGCTTCTTTCATCAAGAACATAATCATCTACATCACATAAAGCAATACAATTAGTGTTTTTATTTTTGAGAATGGATCTCATATTACTCCATCCCTGACCTTTGCATCCAATTACTCCAAAGTTGATTGTCTCATTTGGCGAATTATTTTTTAAATCTTTTGCTATTAAGAAATTAGGAAAACCACCTACTAAACCACTCCCTAACCCAATAATGCTACTTTTTTGTATGAAGTTTCTTCTTGATTTCATTTATTGATTTATGAAATTCTTTCGTTGACTTTATCCCAATCAATAACATTGAAAAAAGCATCTATATATTCAACTCTTTTATTTTGATATTTCAGATAGTAAGCATGTTCCCAAACATCAATCCCCATAATTGGATTGCTTTTGTCATTACAAATTCCTGGCATTAGTGGATTATCTTGATTAGCTGTTGAACAGATTTCTAAATGGTCTTCAACAAGACATAACCAAGCCCATCCTGACCCGAACCTAGTCATTGCAGCAGTTGAAAACTTTTCTTTAAATTTTTGAAAATCTCCAAATGTTGAATTAATTAATTCAGAGACTTTACCATTCGGGTCTCCACCACCATTAGGTGAGATAATGTTCCAAAATAAGGTGTGGTTATAATGTCCACCTCCATTATTTCTAATAGCTAAATTTTCAGAATGGTTTTTACATATCTCTTCGATACTAGCATTTTCCATGTTTGTATCTTTAATAGCATTATTTAGATTTGTTACGTATAAATTATGATGTCTAGCATGGTGTATTTCCATTGTTTGAGAATCAAAATGTGGTTCTAGAGCATCGTACGAATAAGGTAAATCTGGTAAAGTAAATGACATATATTTTTATTTAATTGTATCTAATGTTTAAAATATTAATTTAAGAATTTTAAATCAATATACAGATATTTTATGATCTTAATTTGAAGAAAAATGTATTTAATAATTCTTTTGATTCCTCCTCTAAAATATTGGATATAATATCAATTTTTTTGTTGTACTCTAACTTAGAATTTCTGAGATATCCTTTTTGTTTATCATCTAAAGCATATATTACTTTAGGAATTTTAGAAAGATATATTGCTCCTGAGCACATCATACAAGGTTCAAGTGTGACATACATCTCACACTCATTTAAATATCTACTTCCTATTTTATTTTGTGCTGATGTTATTGCTATCATTTCTGCATGAGCTGTTGAGTCATTAAGTTTTTTTGATTGATTATATCCTCTGCTTATTACCTGATTTCCATGAACAATAAGAGCACCTACAGGTATTTCATCTTCATCAAATGCTGCTTTTGCTTCATTCAATGCAATCTTCATAAAATGTTCGTGTCTGTTATTTATAATATTCATTGTTATTGCAAGAAAATAAAAAAAATTAATCCATTCTTTATAATTCTGTTAATTTTGTGAAAAATATATTTTTATGTTAAGATCTCATACTTGCGGTGAGTTAAGGTTAAGTGATAAAGGTAAAGATGTCCATTTATCTGGATGGGTTCAAAAAGTTCGAGATAAGGGAAAGTTGATCTGGATTGACCTAAGAGATAGATATGGAATAACACAGTTAATTTTTGAAGAGGAAAATACCCCACAAGAAGTTTTTGAAAAAGCTAAAGAATGTGGACGTGAGTTTGTAGTTACAGTTAAAGGAGAAGTTATAGAAAGGTTATCAAAAAATGATACAATTGATACTGGAGATATTGAAGTTGTTGTAAGAAGTATTGAGATACTTAATGAGTCTGAAGTACCTCCTTTTACAATAGAAGATAATACTGATGGTGGTGATGATTTGAGAATGAAATATAGATATCTAGACATAAGGAGGTCTCCTATTAAAGATAAATTATTTCTAAGGCATAAACTTTTAAAAACTACTAGGGATTTTTTTAATGATGCTGGTTTTATAGAGGTAGAAACACCAGTTTTGATAAAGTCAACTCCAGAAGGTGCTAGGGATTTTATAGTACCATCAAGGATGAATAAAGGTGAATTTTATGCTTTACCACAATCTCCTCAAACTTTTAAACAACTACTGATGGTCTCAGGGTTGGACAAATATTATCAGCTTGTGAAGTGTTTTCGAGATGAAGATTTAAGATCAGATAGACAGCCTGAATTTACTCAGATAGATTGTGAAATGTCTTTTGTAGACCAAAGTGATATAATTTTGACATTTGGTTTATTTATTAAACATCTCTTTAATGAGATTCTCAATGTTGATATTGGAGAAATCCCAATTATGAAATATGATGATGCTATTAATCTTTATGGTTCAGATAAACCTGATCTAAGGTTTGATATGAAGTTTAGAAATGTATCAGGTATAATGAAAGGTAAAGGATTTAATGTATTTGATGATGCAGAGTCAGTCCTTGCAATATGTGCCCCTGAATGTTCCACTTACTCAAGAAAAGATATAGATTTATTAACAGATTTTGTTAGAAAACCTCAGATCGGATCAAAAGGATTGGTTTATGTTAAATTAAATGAAGACGGATCAATCAAGTCATCGATTGATAAGTTTTATTCTGTTGAAGATCTTAAAAAATTATCTAGTCAATGTAATGCTAAGAAAGGTGATCTGATATTAATTTTAGCTGGCGAAAAAAGTCAGAACCTCAATGCAATGTCTGAACTTAGATTGTTGATGGGAAAAAAATTAGAATTAATAGATAATAATATTTTTAAGCCAGTATGGATAATTGACTTCCCACTGTTTATTTGGGATAATGAAACTAAAAGGTATCACTCTGTACACCATCCATTTACCTCACCTGTTTTAGATGATTTGAAAACTTTGAAAAATGAGCCTGAAAAAGTTAAGGCAAATGCATATGATTTAGTAATTAATGGTGTTGAAATAGGAGGAGGTTCTATTAGAATTCATGACAGAGATTTACAGGAACAAATTTTCAAGATACTAGGCTTCTCTGATAAAGAAGCAAATAATCAATTTGGATTCCTTTTAGATGCTTTTAGATATGGAACACCGCCTCATGGTGGTATAGCATTTGGGTTTGATAGAATATGTTCCCTTTTTGCTGGAGAAGAATCTATTAAAGACTTTATAGCATTCCCAAAAAATACATCAGGAAAAGATGTTATGATCGATTCACCATCTGAAATTAGTAAAGATCAGTTGGATGAATTAGGAATTAAATTATCAGATTAATTTTTTCTTCCTATAGACTCATAAAGAAGATTTTCCCAACCTATAGTTTTAGATTTCTCCTCATCAACAATTTTCTTTACATCTTCAAGGAGAAGTCTAGCATCATATATTATACCGTCTTTTATTGTTTTCTCAACACCTCCAACCCTTACAACTTCATTGTTTTCATTAAGTTTAATATCTCCAGTTGCGTATAAATATTTTAAATTTTTAAGAGGATTTTCATCCATTATTATTAAGTCAGCAAGTTTTCCAACTTCAACTGTTCCAATTTCATCTTCCATTCCAATAGCTTCTGCTGCGTTAAGAGTAGCTGATCTAATTACTTCCATTGGGTGAAATCCAGCCTCTCTTAATAATTCTAATTCTTGGATGAACCCAAAACCATATAAATTATACATATATCCCGAGTCAGCTCCTGCGGTTACTCTTCCACCCCTGTTTTTATATTCGTTAATAAATGTCATCCATAATTTATAATTTTCTTTCCATACTGTTTCCATTTCTGATCCCCAGTCATAGTAAGCTGCAGCATGAGATTCTCTTGATGGTAAGAAAAATTTTAGAAGTTGAGGTCTTGTATAGTCCTTATGCCAAGGTAGACTACTTCCTCTCTGAACATCTCTAAAGATGCTATAAGGAACAAATGTAACATCTATAGTAAAATCTAATGAAATTAACTCATTCATGACATCATTCCATTTTTTAGAGTATGGCTCTGCAGCTTGTCTCCATAATTTACCTGCTTCCTCAAATCTATTTCCTTCGTTCATATAGTTATAGTCTAGTGGATAGTTTTGAACTGTTTTATCTTCAAATAATGCCTCTGGTAATCCGTACCAGTGTTCCATTGTTGTCAATCCATTTCTAGCAGTTTCAAGTACATTCATTCGCGCAACATCCATTTGAGCATGATGACACGCTGACCTTAGTCCTAATCTCTTATTTTCTTGGAGAGCAGCCTTAAAAATATCAGGTCTAGAACCAAAAAACTTAATGCCGTCTGCTCCTCTGTCAGCATTATTTCTTACCCATTCAACAGCCTCACTTGGAGAGCTTATTTTATTCTTAGAACCTTGTCCAAAACTAGTATATGCTAAAATTCTTGGGGCTGTAATTTTATTTATTGAGCTTTTATTCTTTTGATCAAGAACCCAATCTAAGCCTTGTCCACATGAGGGATCTCTTATCGTAGTTATACCATGCGCCATCCAAAGTTTAAAAACATATTCAGCTGTTCCTGACCTTTGAGATGAAATATGACCATGCATATCAATAAAACCAGGTAAAATAAATTTTCCATCTGCATTTATTTCAATTCCATCTTTATCAAGTTTAGGTCTCCTGTTTTCTTTTATTTTCACACCAGGATAACCAACATTTACAATACTTTTAATTATATTTTTTTCAATAATAATATCAACTGGACCAGTTGGTGGAGCTCCGTTCCCATTTATTAAAGTTGCACCTCTGATAATTAACTGATTAAAAGGTCCCTCTCCCCTGAATCTTTCGGGAGCTTTATTAATTTGAGAATAAATTATATTATTAATAAATAAAGAAAGGATAACTAGAATAATATTTTTCATATGAGTATAAGTTTACATTTACTAAATTTATATTAAATTATTGTCAATAACTAAACCATAATAAAATGGCTCTAACTTATTCTCAGATGTTACCTCTAGGAACACAAATGCCTGAATTTAAATTATTAAATGTTGTTGATAATAAAATGTTTGATTCTAAAAATGCTATTATAAAGCATGGTATTATTATAATGGTAATCTGTAACCACTGTCCATATGTAATACATTATCATAACCAATTAAAAAAACTTGTAAGTGATTACAATCAATCCCTTAATTTTATTGCAATAAGCTCAAATAATATAGAAACTCATCCTCAAGATTCTCCTGAGATGATGTCTGATTTATTTAGAAAATTAAAATTTACCTTCCCTTATCTTTACGATGACACCCAAGAAGTTGCCAAATTGCTAAATGCTGAGTGCACACCTGAATTTTATCTTTATGATAAATTCAAAAAATTAGTTTATAGAGGTAGGCTTGATGGCTCATCTCCAGGAAATGATTTAGAAATTGATGGGAAGGACTTGAGATCAGCTATAAATGCATTGATTTCAGGGAAAAGTATAAATGGTAAACAGTTTCCAAGTATGGGATGTAATATTAAATGGAAATAGAGTTCATTTAAATAAATGTTTTCTTCATTTTACTAAAAAATATCTATTATTGCTATCCAAATTTTAAAATATAGTAGACTATGATGCCTAATAAGATAACTTTTTCTGATGGTAAAATTAACGTACCTGATAATCCCGTTATTCCATACATAGAGGGAGATGGTATAGGAATAGATATTTGGCCTGCTAGTAAACTTGTTTTTGATTCAGCAGTTGAAAAAGCTTATGGAGGTAAAAAGAAAATTGAATGGAAAGAAGTTCTAGCAGGAGAGAAAGCATTTGATAATACTGGGAATTGGCTTCCTGATGAAACTCTTGATGCATTTAGAGAATACTTAGTTGGTATTAAAGGACCATTAACTACACCAGTAGGTGGAGGTATAACATCTCTTAATGTAGCCCTAAGACAAAAATTAGATTTATTTGCATGTGTAAGGCCAGTAAAATGGTTTGATGGAACACCTTCTCCTGTAAAAGATCCCTCTACGACTGATATGGTAATTTTTAGAGAAAATACAGAAGATATATATGCAGGAATTGAGTTCGAGAAAGGTACTGAAGACAATAATTCAATAAAGAAGATATTGAAAAACGAATTTAATGATAAATATAAAAAAATCAGATTTCCAGATACAGTAGGGATAGGTATAAAACCAATTTCTGTTGAGGGCACTAACAGACTTGTTAGGTCTGCAATTAAATATGCTCTAGAACAAAAACGAAGTTCTGTGACCTTAGTGCACAAGGGTAATATTATGAAGTATACGGAAGGGGCTTTTAGAGACTGGGGGTATCAGATAGCTAAAGATGAATTTGGCGCTGTTGACTATCAAGGAGGACCTTGGCAAGTAATTAAAAATGGAGATCATGAATTAATAATTAAAGATGTAATTGCTGATGCATTTCTTCAGCAAATTCTTTTAAGACCAAAAGAATATTCTGTAATTGCAACTATGAATTTAAATGGAGACTATATTTCAGATGCTCTCGCAGCTATAGTTGGGGGTATTGGAATTGCTCCTGGAGCTAATATTAATTACCAATCTGGCCATGCAATATTCGAGGCTACTCATGGAACTGCTCCTAAATATGCTGGTCAAGATAAAGTAAATCCTGGTTCAGTTATATTATCTGGAGCAATGATGTTAGAACATCTTGGATGGAATGAGGCAAAAGATTTAATACATAAAGGACTTACCAAATCTATATTATCCAGTAAAGTTACATATGACTTTGAGAGATTGATGGATAATGCAACTCTGCTTTCATGCTCTGATTTTGGTAGAGAAATAGTCAAAAATATGTAAATTCATTATTGTTATTTTTTGATCATGTCTAAAAAAGAAAAAGTTTACATTTTTGATACTACTCTTCGTGATGGAGAACAAGTTCCTGGCTGTCAGCTAAATACGGATGAAAAGGTTGAAATAGCAATAGATTTAGAGGATTTAGGTGTTGATATTATAGAAGCAGGATTTCCAATATCAAGTCCTGGTGATTTTAATTCTGTTGTTGAAATATCTAAAAACGTTAAAAGACCAATTATCTGTGCTCTCTCAAGAGCACTAGTTGATGACATAAATATGGCTCATGTGTCTTTAAAAAATGCTCAGAGGAAAAGATTACATACTGGTATTGGTGCATCTGATATTCATATAAAACATAAGTTTAATTCTACAAGAGAAAAAATTTTAGATCAAGCTGTTGCCGCTGTTAAATATGCCAGAAAATATTTTGATGATATTGAATTTTATCCAGAAGATGCAGGTAGAGCCGATACTGATTTTTTAGCTCTTATGGTAGAGAAGGTTATAAATGCTGGGGCAACAGTAATAAATATTGCTGACACTACGGGTTATAACTTACCAGAGATGTATGGTAATAAAATAAAAAATTTATTTAATAAAGTGCCAAATATTGATAAAGCCATTGTGTCTGTACATTGTCATAACGACTTAGGTTTAGCAACTGCTAATTCTTTATCTGGTCTACAAAACGGAGCGAGACAAGTGGAAGGAACAATAAATGGAATAGGAGAAAGAGCAGGAAACACCTCAATAGAAGAGATTGTTATGGCGCTCAAAGCTCATCCAAATCTTAATTTATCTACTGATATTGACACCAAAAAAATAATCAAACTAAGTAAAAAAGTTAGTAAATTAATGAATATGCCAGTTCAAAGAAATAAGGCTATAGTTGGTGCTAATGCATTTGCTCATTCATCAGGTATTCACCAAGACGGATTTTTAAAAAATAGAGATAATTACGAAATTATAAACCCAGAAGATGTTGGTTTAGACTCCTCTTCAATTGATTTAACAGCTAGAAGTGGTAGGGCAGCATTAAAACATCGCCTAAGTCTTTTGGGATATACTTTTTCTAAAATTGAGTTAGAGACAATTTATGTTAAGTTTATTGAATTAGCTGATAAGAAAAAACTTTTGCATGATGAAGATTTGACTCAACTTGTTAAAGAAAAAAATGGCTAAAACATTATTTGATAAAGTCTGGGATGAACATATTGTTGACTCTATACCCAATGGCCCAAGTATTCTATATATAGATAAACACTTGATACATGAAGTAACTAGTCCTCAGGCATTTGATGGTGTAGTATCTAGAAATATTAATGTTATGAGACCTGATAGGACAATAGCTACGGCAGATCATAATGTTCCTACAAAAAATCAACACCTTCCGATTAAAGAAGAATTATCAAGAAAACAAGTAGAAAAACTAACCCAGAATTGTAATAAACATAATATCAAATTATATGGTTTAGGACATAAATACCAA
>Ga0315315_10006471_pt1 | contig 10827 bp, 10 predicted proteins | sample M140m3416metaG_FD_203699 | JGI IMG/M metagenome (GOLD analysis project Ga0315315, IMG submission 203699) | Ammonia-oxidizing marine archaeal communities from Monterey Bay, California, United States - M1 40m 3416 | ecosystem: Environmental > Aquatic > Marine > Intertidal zone | place: USA... | reverse complement strand
GCGGCGGCCATTGGCTCAGTGTCGCCGTCGCGTATCGTTCCATCGCCCAGGACTGAATCGATATCGCCACCCGACGACAACCACGATGGCGAAGGGTAAGAGCAAGCGCAAGCAGAAGGACGGCCCGCCCGGCGCCGAGGGAGGCGCGGGCCCGAGCGCCGATTACCAAGGCCCCGGCGAGTCGTGGGGCGGCGAGCACATGAACCAGGCCGCCGCGCCGATACTCGCCATGCACCCCAGCGGCGCGCACGTCGCCGTCGCTTACGGCAAGGGCGTCGCGGTCTTCGACACCGCCACCGGCGCGCGAATCCCGCTCCGCGCCGCGTCCGACGTTCCGTCCATCGGCGAGGGCGTCGCGCACACCCCCGCATCTCCCGCGATGCGCGCGCCCCTCGACCCGTCCGGCGACTGGCACGCAGAGGCCATCCGCGCCATCGCGTTCGACCCGTCAGGACGCTTCCTCGCCACCGCCGGCGACGACAAGGCGGTCCGGCTCTTCGCCAAGACCGACGAACCCGCGTACGAGTGCGTCCGGCGATGGCACGATCGTAAAAAGGTGAGAAGTTTCTTTTTCATCTCCACACGCGCAATTATACTGACGTCGTGTTTATTTGCCATTAACAGCCATCCGCGCTCGCGTTCGACGACGCCGGAACGCACCTGATGTTCTCGAACAAATACGGCGACGTTCACATCGTCCTAACCGACCGCAAGCCCAACGACGCGGTGGGCACGGACCACGAGTACGAACAACTGAAAGAGATCGACCACCCGGCGTTTCTACTGGGCCACTGCTGCGCCGTCGTGACGGTGAGTTTATTTGTAATTTGTGTATGGGCAATTAATGTATGACGTCGTGTTTTGTGAACAGGATTGCGTGTGCCCGCGGGGAAGCGCACTGTTAGTCACCGCCGATCGCGACCACAAGCTCCGCGCGTCTAACCTTCCACGAACCGTGCCCCTCATCGAGGGCTCGTGGGATATCCAGAGCTTTCTGTTTGGGCACCTGGCGTTCGTGTCGTGCGCGACGGCGGTGCCCGAGCCGGGGGGCGATGCAACGTCGAAGATTGAGCGGCTCGCCTCGGGCGGTAAGTTTATTTTTATTCACATATGGGCAATTCGACTGACGATATGTTTTGTTTACAGGCGGCGACGGTACCGTCCGTCTGTACCGCCTGGACGACGGGACGGAACTGGCGTGCGCGCAGCTGTCGGAACCCATCGACCCGCCGTCGCCCGAGCAACTGAAGAAGATCATCGGGGGACAGGTGTCGAGGATCCCGGTCAACGCCCCCGCGGTTGTCAGCGTGGCGTCGCATCCGAGCGGAAGCACGATTGTCGCCGCCGTGGAGGGCGTCCCGGAGGTTGTCGTGATGTCTGGTGACTCGCTCGACACCGTGGCGAAGATACCGGTACCGGTGGCTGGGGACGACGTGGAGGTGACGTGCGTGAGGTTCGACGCGAGCGGTGATCGGCTGTGGGTGGGTGGGACTGTCGGGACGGACGCTGCGCCGTTTTTCCGAGTCGCGAGGATCGGAGCCGCGAACGGCGCCGGCGGTGAGGAGGTCGTGGTGGCGGACCCTGTGGATGATGTCGTGGCGTCCAACGCGAGTGAGGCGATGCGGTCGTACGCGCCGGAGGTTGGCGCCAAGGGCGTGAGTAAGGCGACGGCGTTGAGGAAGAAGCAGTACGATAACGCGGCGGAGATGGAGGAGAAGAAGAAGCTTCGGCGGGACGTGACCAAGGGAAAGAGAGGGGTTGATTAGACGTGGTGTTTGTGATGCATACGAGTCGTCTATCGAGTGGTGACAATTCATCGGAGGTGCTCCGCGTATTCCTTGGCGTATTTCTCCCACTCCGGGCACTTGTTATCCACCGCGTACTGCAGGCAGTCCCAGTGTTTGTAACTGGCGGCGCGAAAGCACGTGCGGTTGTCCCAAGGGCACCCGTTCTCGTGCAAGTACTTGAGAGCGGGCAATTGCCCCGTCTCGGCTGCGGCAAAGCACGTGGACCTGCTCCAAGGGCACCCGTTCTCGTGCAAGTACTGGAGAGCGGGCAAGTGTCCGTTAAGGACTGCGGAATAGCACGCGTGGCTGTCCCAAGGGCACCCGTTCTCGTGCAAGTACTTGAGAGCGGGCAGGTGTCCATTACGGGCTGCGTGATAGCACGCGTGGCTGTCCCAAGGGCACCCGTTCTCGTGCAAGTACTGGAGAGCGGGCAATTGTCCCTTAAGGGCTGCGGAACAGCACGTGCATGAATTCCAATAAAGGTTGTTCTCTCGTGCCCACTTCAGCAGCCTTATACTTCCCCGCATAGCAGCGTAGTCGCATACGGAGTTCGCAGCTTCACCAAGAAGTCCAACGACTCTCTCGTAGGGCAGAGACAGAGCTTCTTCGTTGTCCAATAGGCGTATGACGAGAGGTCTCCGCTTCAAACAAGACATGTCCGGGAACGCGCCGAAGTCAAACCTGAGAGGGTACGCAGCGGCAGGCTTGGAGGCGTCCCTCCACGACTTGTTCACCCGAGCGAGGCTGTGGCGGGTCCTGACGCACTGCACGTGGGAGAACACCTCGGTCATGATATCCAAGTGCAGATCGAAGGTTGGACCGTACGCATCATCGAGCTTACGTTTGTTGCTCTGGGTCGACATGTTGAGGCGGTGCGCGCGGGTGGAAGTGAGCGGACGCGAGCATCGTCACCTCCGACATGTCTTGTCACGGTCGGTCGATTCTGTTGTCCGCACGGTGAAATGAAAATCGCCCGGTTTGAAAACTTGGGCAACAGACAGAGGTCGTGAGAGCGCTCGGGTGAACGTGTCGCGCGGTCAAAGCATCGCCGCGCGCGCCGCACGCAGCTCACGCGCACGCCGTCGTCACCCCGCACGTCGCATACCCCGCGGTTCGTCCATCGCGAACCCGCGAGCGCGAGAGGCGGATACCCCGTCGCGTCGACCGAGCGGCGTCTCGGGAGTCGAACGCGGGACGCGGCCGGGTCTCTCACCTCATCTCTTTGTTTGAAACGCGGCTGAGATACCATGGCGAGGATGACGGAGCGCCAGCAGCTGGCGATCGCCATGCGCGAGTCCATGGCGGCCGCGCCCGTCGTGCCCGTCGTGCCCTCCGACCCGATGGACGGAAAGGAGAACTCCCCGCCCCCCACGGTACGCCCGACGCCCCGCCCACGCGCGCCGACCCGCACGCATGAAAACTCAAAAATACGCTGACGACGGAACGGGCAACGCCCCGCGTCCCGTCGTCTCCCGCCCGTCCCTCGCCCGCGGTCTCGTGACACCGATACTCGTTCGAGGCGCCGCCACTCACGATCCGCGCGCCAACGCCGTCACATGTCAACAGGAAGATGAGCCCAAGCGAAGGAAGATGAGCAGGGTCGAGAAGGAGCTCGCGTCGCTCGCGCCGTGGGCGTGGGATCCGCTCGTGGTCAGGCACGCGCCCGGCAGCGCCATGATGCGGGATTTCACCGAGGTGGTCGCGGACAAAACAGTGACCGGCGGGAACGCGCAGGCGTACAGGTTCAAGTCCCCGGACCTCGCGGGCACGCCCGGGGTGAAGCCGCCGTCGTCGGTCGCCGCGACCCCCGCGCCGTCGGCCCTCAACGGAGTCGCCCCGGCATCGTCGACGCAGATCCAGACGGCGACCCAGATCCGGGTCGGGAAGAGGACGCGCTCGCCGCCGTCGTCACGACGCGAGGATGCCACCCCGGCGCCCGCGACCGCCGCGAGAGGGACACCAGTCGCGCCCAACGCCAAGGCGTCGATGTCCGCGAGGGCCACGCCCACGACCGGACAGGGGCGCACGCACACACGACTCGCCTCCGCATCATCGAACGGGCAAGAGAAGCCCGGCGGACGATCCAAAGACGCGCGCCGCGCACAGCTGGCGCCGGTCGCCAACCTCGTCAAGGCGCTCGACGAGGCCGTCGATGCTGACGTCCCGAAGCCCAAGGCGGCGCGTCGTGCATCCGCGGGCACCCCAGCGCAGTCCAAGGCTGCGGCGAAGAGGCGCGAACAGGAGGAACGGGAGCTTCAAGAGAAGGAGGAAAAAGCCGCGGCTGACGAGAAGGAGGCCAAGGAGAAGGAAGCGGCGAGGAAGAAGGCGGCGCGTGAGGCGAAGGAGGCGGCGGCGGAGGTCAAACGCGCCGCGGCTGCCGCGAAGCGCAAGGCGCAGCGCGAGGATCGCGAACGCGCACAGCTGGCGGCATCGGATGCCAAGGCGGCGGCGGCGGATGCAAAGGAGAACCGCGATCCGATCGCGACCCAAGACGCGGTTAAGGAGCCCACCCGAGCGCGTGCCGTGCCGCGCGAGCTCGCCGGCCTGGACCCCATCTCCGGCCCGGACGCGAGGCGCCAGCGCGAGGCTGCGCTCCTCGCCGTCGCCGCCGTGGAAGCCGCCGCGGAGGCGGAGGCTGCCAAGCCGTCGATGACAAAGGCGCAGAGTTTATTGGCGGCGTACTACGGTCTCACCGGCCGGACACCCCCCGCCGGCGTGTCCCTCCCGGACATGTCCATCGCGGCGCCCGCGATGGAGCGCGCCAAGAAGGCGAAGGACGCGCACAACACCGCCGTGTTTGGCGCGTCTTACAAGCCGTCGTTCAACGCCGGCGGAGTCGAGAACTTCTCCGGCGAGTTTCGCCCCGTCTGCCTCGGCCCTTTCGGCGGCGTGGACCGAACGGGAGACTTCGCGCGGTACCACGGGCAGCCGCGCCGCGTGGTGTCCGCGGGGGCGCAGTTTGCGGCGGCGTGCGACTACCTCGGCAGGCGGGACGTCGTGGAGGCGACGAAGGCGGAGTGAGGCGGTGAGGGAGTGACGGCGTTCACGGATGGAAAGGGGTGATTATCACTCGACTAAGTTACTGCGGATGTTTTAACGCTCGACACACACACACACGCGAGTCCCGTGGAGTTCGTTATAGTATTCGCCCATCTCACAACAGCGCTAGTTAGTTGCTAAGGTTAGTCGCCCGTGTGTTTCGTCATCTGTCACTGGACGCCGGCGACGAGCTCCCTGACGCGCGCCAGGACAATCTCGTTGCCGCAAACCACCGCGTCTGCGGTGAATGGGTAAACGATCTTCGCGCATCCCATCACCACCAGCGCCGTCGCGCCCGGTACCCTCTCCGCGCCCGTCGCCGCGTCCACGTGCACGGGCACCCTCGCGCGCTCCAGCGCCGCACGCACCCGCGTCCGCCGTTCCTCCCACCCGAGGGACGGACCAGGCGGCGATGGACCGCCCGAGGGAGACGCCGCGTTTCTCTCACCCCTTTCCACACCCTCCGCGATTGATCCCATCTCTCCGCCGTGTGTCTCGTCTAAAACTCTCTCGTACGTGCCCGGGTCGGAGATCCGCGCGCGGCGGCTCAGTTGCCCAGGTTGTACCGGCGACGGCGCGTTGCTGTACGACCTGAGGAACTCGAGCGACATGCGCCTGGATCCGCCCGATGAGTCACCCGGGGTGGTGTGTGTCCCTGGGGATGAAGCATTATTGATTGTTCTTCGTGAGTGCCACCCCGCGGATGCTCCGTTCGAGTTGAGGCACTCCATCGCCGCGCGTTGCCCGCCGACCACCTCCACGCCCTTGACCGCGTGGCCCGGGACGACGCACAGGTGTTCGTCGCGCTCGTGTCCTTTCGTTGACGGTACTGTTGATGGGTGAACGGGAGTGCGTGAGCGCGGTCAGAGTTGAGTGCGGGACTACTGTGTGAAAAAACGCCAGCGAGGTGAATCTGCGCTGCCAGGTGGAGGACAGCTGGCGGGGCGAAAAATTGTCATCTGGGTCGACCGCGGACGCGCGGCGCGCGCGTTGGGAGCTGGGCGGATTCGTACCTTGTGTGCCCTTGATGAGGGGTCGGCGCGGCTGCGGGGGTGAACGGAAGCGGATTGGGACGAAGGTCAGGCGCTACTCGGCGACGGAACGCGCGCGCGGGAAGGGACTAATGGAAACGGCGGCGTAAAAGACGTTTCAGTGTAAACACACGGTCGAACCGAGGCGGGGTCTCCCACGGCACCCCTGTCGTCTGCCGGCGTGTGTTCCTCCGTACCTTGAGCAGCGCGACGGAGAAGTTGACGGGATCCACGGTGTACACGATGCCCGTGCGCGTCGACGCGTCCCCGAGGGTCACGACCACCTCCTGGCCGAGCAGCGCCTGATGGGTGGGAGGGAAGAGAGGGACGGGGGGGCGGCGGTGAGCGCCGGCGGTGGGGGGCGAGATTTTATTTTTCGGCGGCCGTGAAATGGGGGCCGGGGGAGACGACGCCCGCGGCCGCCGCGCCGTGTGGCGTTCGGCCGGGACGATCGCGCGAGTGGTGGAGGCGGGGATCACCTTGAGATGCGCCGGGTTAAGCGCCGTCAGCGTCTGCGAATCGATCGAGGTGAACGGGGGCGAGGTCAGCGTCGCGCGCGCGTGGAAGGGAGGGCGCGGGCCGGTGCGCAGAAGGGTCGATGGATGCCGAAGGTCGAATGGTTCCGCCGGAGACGGCGCGGCTCGGACGGAATCGACGCGGGCGGGACGAAAACACGATCGGATCTCACATCGTAGCTCGTATCCGCACCCATCGCGCCGGCGCGTTCGCCCGCGACGCCCCGCGATGGCCCGTACGCGGTGCGCGCAGTCATGCGTTGCCGACGCTTGGTTGCCGTTCAAAAAATGGTTCCCGCCGCGCCCCGAACTCGCGCCTACAGTCGTCCCGCGAGCCCCCGAACGTGCGAACCGCGATCCACCCTCCTTTACCGATGCACGTGTCACACTACCCGAGCTTCACCGAGCCCGAATCCGATGTGACCGCGACACACGCGACGCGACACGATGCTCTGTCTGACCTTTCGGCGAGGGTCGAGAAGAAAAAAAGCGGCAAGGACCGCCGCCGTGACGCAGCATATATCCGAAAAATCGACGGTCTGATTCGTTTTTCTTGAGTTAATTTCGCAAATAGACACACAAAGGGCTTTCCACGCGGATGTGGGCGAGAAAAATCTTGCGAGATTTTTCGAATCAGCCAATGAGGGTTCAGCAGTTGGGTCAGCCGCCAAACCTGCGATCTTCGAGTATAATCTTCGGTTTCGATCGTCGTATTTCCTCTTCCAAACTGGCTCGTCGTACGATTCTAAGCTAATTGGCGTTGGAGAGTAGATCGATCTTCCTCAAAATACGTACGCGTTGCAGTTCGAGTCGTCGTATTTCCTCCGAATTAGCACAGCGGCAAAAATACTGAGAAGAGAAGTCGTGGCCAACGATTTGATTTGATTACCTACCCTTCATCATCATCCGAGCTCTCAATCACAACCCGAGCCGCAGAAGAACCCTTCCGCACGTCCCTCGTCGGTCACCCAACAGCACGATGCCCACGACGACACGCGGCGCCAGGCGCAAGTCCCTCGGGCTTCCGCCCAAGGAGAAGCAGGAGCGCTTCGACCCGTCCTCGCCGTCCAAGTCCAGGACCGGCAAGAAAGCCGAGGGCTGGGGCGCCCCAGCGCGCACCGGCTTCTGGGCGAACGTCTACGGAACCTGCGGCGTCCTCGCCATCATCGGCACCACCCCGTTCATCGCCGTCATCGTCTGGCACATGTTCGTCGACCTCGACGGCTCCCTCGCCTCCATCGTCGCCGCCTTCCGTGAGGATGGCCTCTCGTTGATCTCCAAGATCTGGCCCTGGACCTCCAAGCGCGCGTGGCAGCTCCTCGGCTCCTACGCCGCCTTCGAAGCAATCCTCCAGGTCTACATGCCCGGTAAACGGTTCGAAGCTAACCCAACCGCCGCCGGTAACGTCCCGGTGTACAAAGCCAACGGAGTCCAGTCGCTGATCGCCACCGCGATCGCGTTCTTCGCGTGCTGGCACTTCGGCCTCACGACTCCCACCGAGGTGTACTCCCTCTTCGGCGAGATGCTCGCGGGGATGTCCGTCCTCGCCATCGTCTTCTGCGTGTTCTTACTCGTCAAAGGCCACGTCGCGCCCACCGACGAGGACAGCGGCTCGTGCGGCAACATGGTTTACGACTTCTGGTGGGGCATGGAGCTCTACCCCAAGCTCGGACCGCTTAACCTGAAGCAGTTCACCAACTGCAGGTTCGGCATGATGGCGTGGGCCATCCTGCCGGTGATCTTCGCGTGCCACCAGTACCAACGCGACGGCTACCTCGCGGACTCCGTCGCCGTGTGCGTCGCGCTCATGTGCGTGTACAACTTCAAGTTTTTCGTATGGGAGACGGGGTACTTCAATAGCATGGACATCCAGCACGACCGCGCGGGGTACTACATCTGCTGGGGATGCCTCGTGTGGGTGCCCGCCGTGTACGCCTCACCCGCGCTGTACATCGCGTCCGTTCAACCCCCGGTACGACTCGGCGTGGAAACCGCGCTTGCCATCTTCGCGCTCGGGTGCCTCTCCATCTGGATCAACTACGACTCCGACCGCCAGCGCCAGGAGTTCCGCGCGAGCGGCGGTAAGAAGAAGGTGTGGGGCAAGAAGCCCGTGATCGTGGAGGCGCAGTACAAGGTCGCCAAGGACGGCGTCGTCGTGACGAAGAAGAGCATCCTGCTCGCGTCCGGCTGGTGGGCCGTCGCGAGGCACTTCCACTACCTCCCGGAGATCACGGCGTCGTTCTTCTGGACCGCGCCCGCGCTCTTCGGCAAACTCCCGCCGTACCTGTACGTCATCTTCCTCACCGTTCTGCTCATCGACAGGAGCGTGAGGGACGACACCAGGTGCTCGCTCAAGTACGGCAAGTATTGGAAGAAGTACTGCGAGCTCGTGCCGTACAAGATCATCCCGGGCATCTTTTAACGGATGCAAGTAATCTTACTTGTGCGAGACGGTTGATTCGTGATTGTTGATTTATATTACGCCGCGCGGTGTGGGGCGATTGAATTGATCGTGAGGGGGACGGTTTCGTGTTGTGACGACGACGACGTTCTTTCTTTGACTTTACCGCGCGGCGTCGCGTTTAAAAATGAAAGACTTGCTATGTGCTATCCAGCCTCGTCACTCTTCGTCGCGCCTTGGGCGCGGATCCGTCTGCTACGTGCTATCTTCGAGAGAAGTTGCACAAAAAGTTAAAGAGTCCATCCGTCAGTTGGCGATGTGTAGTCATCGTCCGGTTATCGTTCAGTCGTTATGATATCAGTTTGTCGTCCTCGATTATTTTGTCCAAGCCCTCGTGGGCTATGCGTATTGTGCGTGCGGATCATCAGCTCTTGATCTCGCGGATCCGTCGGGCGAACTCGTCGTCCAGCGGCTGGTTGATGTTCATGTCCTTGACCATGTCGCCAATCTCCGCCGAGCTCATCCGCTCCAGGAACCCGAGCGACATCTGCGTATCGAGGCTCGGACCCCTTTCCAGGATGGAGCTGACGAATTGGTCCGGTTCGGGCCCGGGTGCGTTTTGTGACTGGTCCGGGTCCGACCCTGCCATGTCGTCATCACGCGACGCCGAGCGGATCATCGGCCCGGTCCGTCCGACAGCGGTTGTTTCAGTGCCGCCGCCGAGTGGCTCGCCGCCGCCGAGCATGTCGAGCCACTCGTGCTCCGGCAGTTGGATGGGCGCGGCGGGATTGGGAGAGAGCGGTCCGAACATCTGCGATCGGAGCGCGTCGTCGGGGTCCGCGAACTCGTCGTCGTCCATCTCCTGAAGCGAGAAGCCGGGGTGCCCGGGGGTGTACGCGCCGGATCCCAGGCTACCTCGCGTTGGGTGCGTGCGCGTCGCCGCTCCCATGTCGGCGGACGCGGCGGCGGGATGATCGGCGGTGGGCGACGTCGACGCCGGCAAAAACATCTGCCGCCGTTTCCGCGTCGCCGCCACCTCCTTGAACTTCTGCATGCCCTGCGCGTCGAAGCTCAGGCCCGTGCCGCTCTGCACCGCGTCCACGAAGCTCATCATCCGCGACTGGAACTGCTCGGTGCTCGCCAGCCTCGCGCTCAGCTCGCGAACGGCGTCTTGCGTATGCGATTGCACCTCTCGCAGCCGCATCACCTCCTTGAGGAGTAACAGACGGTCGCGCTTGAGCTGTTCCACCTCGCTGGTGATGCCGCCGTACGCGCCCAGCTCCAGTCCGTCGTACCCGCTGCCCGGCACGTGCGGCGTCGCGGCGGCGGCGGTTTTGGACGCCTTGGATCCAATCGTTTTTTTGCCCTTTGCCGACGCGACTTCCGCGTCTTTCTTCTTGGTCCTCGGCGCGTCGTGCCTGCGCAGATTGGTGAGCAGCTCGGGCTTACCTTGCTCGAAGCCCTCGACGCCAAACTCGAACCTGTCGCTGTGGCACTTGCGGAAGCCGTAGTTGTTGAGCTGGCGCACGAAGGAGGCAAAGTTGGAGTGCTTGAACGTCCGCGGCAGCTGCGTCGTCTCCAGCAGGTCGGGTTGCCAGACGGTGAACGTGCGGCCTTGCGCGGACCAGGAGATGATGTGGTCGCTGCTGGGATCGCTGACGAGGTTCCACGTTTTCCTGCGTGGGGTGGACGGGCGGCGTCAGAGGACGGCGTGGGTCGACGGCGGGACGGGGGGGGTGATCTCGGCGGGACGGGGGAAATTTCCCCGGGCGTCGGCGCGCCGCGGAACTTTCTCACGTGCCCGACTGCGCGCGCGTCAAGTCACCGCCCAGGACGGGCGTATCGATCGAGGTTCGGGGCGTCACGCGGGGGCACGTCGCGATGCGTCACGTCGCGCGGGCACACGCGGGAGATGTCGCGAGGACATCGGACGCGGCCGGCGCCGCGCGCGCGTCCCGCGGCGGCACCCCTCCGAGATCCACGTGTCAGAATAAGAAAAAAACTCGGAACGAGCGGGGGAGGCGGAGGGACCGCGAGACGTACCATAGGAACGG
>Ga0315315_10006470_pt1 | contig 10829 bp, 27 predicted proteins | sample M140m3416metaG_FD_203699 | JGI IMG/M metagenome (GOLD analysis project Ga0315315, IMG submission 203699) | Ammonia-oxidizing marine archaeal communities from Monterey Bay, California, United States - M1 40m 3416 | ecosystem: Environmental > Aquatic > Marine > Intertidal zone | place: USA... | reverse complement strand
TATTGATTGTTTTTTAATTGGATTATCTTTACCATGCTGATCGTTCATAGTCAATTTCTTTCTGCAACTGTTCTTGGGCATATCTTTTTTGATGTTCTACATGCTTGTTATCGGTTATGTCGTTGTAAATATTCATAGCGATTTTACTCAAACTATTTGTAGTACCATGTCTTGCAGGATCGTCCAATAATTTCCACTCATAATTATATGGATTAGCTTCGTCACCAGATTTCTCTCTGTCAACTTTATATCCCTTATCCTTAGCCCATCGTTTTATATTAGTCCAATTCATTCTTTGTAAGCATCTCCCGGTTTATTCTTTTTATAACTTCTAGTCTCAGGATCATACTCTCGCATATCCTTATCATATCTTTTCCATGCTTCTATGTGTTTAACTGCAATCATTTGCTTTTCTTGTCTCATTTGTTGCAGCATTTGATGCTCTATTAATTTATAAAGATCATCTATATGTCCTCTAATTTCATGGCAGTCGCCCATACCATCAAGAACTTGAGATATTCTCTGCTTAACTTCTGGTTGAAAACAAGCATACTTTAAAGGTAGCTTGTCTTTCTTGCTCATTTGTTTATATTGTTCAGACATGCTTTAATCTTGGATAGATTTCAAGAACCTTTTCTAACATAGAAATTATCTCAAATAAATATATACTTTGAGTATTACTAATATCATCAATGTGATCTAAATCCTCTAACATATATCTCAAGACATGCTCATAACCAAATTTGTCCAATACGGTTCTTATGTGTTCTTTTTGTTCAAGATAGTTTACTTCTTTTTTAATATCTTTTCTTTTTTGTTCTTTACTAATTGTCATATTTATTTTTCGCTTGTTTTTGGAGATGTTTCGCTTTCTTCTTGTGGGGTAGCAAACAATGATCTTAAAGTTTCTAGTTTGCTTTGGTTATCGTCTAGCATTGAAATATAGTTATCTAAAACTTCTGTAATATCAGGATGTTCACCTATTCCTACAGATTTAGACATATATAAATCAATAGTAGCTAATGCTTCTTCTACCTTAGCTTGATACTTTGCTTCTAATGCTCTGATAAATCTGGTCATTTAAGTCCTCCGAAAAAGTTATTGTTATAGTAGTTTTACCTACTGGGGTAGTAGTTTGATTATATGTATTTAGTAATACTATTTGTGAGTTTTCATTCATCTTCCAAAATATCCATAGGAATGTCAATAGTATGGTTCTCTTTTTTTATTTCTTTATATACAATAGCATTGGTTTCATTCTCTGTGAATATCGACATTATAATACTAATAATACCCACCAGTGTCAATATAGAGATCACCGTAGCTACGACATGCCCGAATGTTATTTCCATAATATCCTCACAACAGAATTTGCTATAATTACGGCTATAGCTATTTCAAGTATATTAATTACGTCCATTTATCTGTAATATAAAGGTTGGTAATACCATTGCAGTTGTGGTTGGTAAGTAATTTGTCTTTCTTTTCTTAAAAACCAACATCGTCTTTCTGTTACTACCGGAACATTATAATAGTAAGGAACCCATCCATAAACCACAGTTGTTTGCGGTACTATATACGTTACAGGAGGAACAGGAGTTGTTACCACCATTGGTGGTGGTGGGGCAGAAACAGGTACGCTTGCTACCCACTCACCAGTATATCCGATAGATGTCCATAATGCAACTGTTAAAAATAAAAATGTCCTCATAACATTTATCCTTTTGTTAAATTTTAATCTTACTATTTTCCATGTCTCTCATCTCATCCCTGAGTCTGAAAGCCCTATCAGTATCTCGACTATTTAATGAGCCGTTCTCCATATATTCTTTCATGTCTTCTTCGCTCCAAGGAATCCTAGCCTCATCTTCATAATAATATTCCCAAGGTTTCCATCTAATTCTAACGTGGTCTATCTTAGTTTTTGTATTACCGTTTTGATCTGTGTAGGAGAACTTAACCCAATACCATTCTTCTGCTGCCATCGCCTCTTCAATAATTCGTACATCTCGGTATTCACCCATTACTCCGAATACTTTTAATCTACCTCTCCCATAGAGAAATTCCAGAACACCTTCGTCTTCAAAATCAATAGGGTAGAATGTATTGTAAAAAGAATTTTGAACAATAGGATATTTCCAACCAACCCATTCTGCATTTACAATAAAGCCGATTGATATTCCTACAAATAATAATAAAAATTGATAAAACAAAGTCCGGCAAACGGTTATAAGTATCATTAAACAGCCCCAACTTTTAAGGTATGATATTAATAGCATGATGCTTATATTTACACCTATCTGTCATATCTTTGAAAATAATGATGAGAAGCTATTTCTATCGCTATAATAATAGCCAAAAATATAAAGAACTCTGTCATCTGTTTAACTTATTAATAATACTTAATATTCTTCTAGCCAATGCAGCTTGCCCAACGATTCTGCCGTCATCATAATCATTATAATAGCCGGAAGTCGATTCATGTTTGAATTGCTGTTTAATCTTGTCATTACATAGTCTGACAATATCTTCAATCTTAGATTCTAATATCTCTTTGGTCATTTTTTTTTCTTATATTTACTGCGAACGTAATCAACTACTTGACCAGCGGTAAAAGGAACATTATTTCCACCCCAATAATATTCTACAATCAATGTTCTTACATCTCTTGTTATATCCACATCAGCATATATATCATAGTAAGCGGACTTATATTCTAACAATATGTATTTTCTAACACTAGCAGAAAAAAGACCTATTAATTGTTGAACTTTTTTGTTTTTCATGGATTGAGTCTTAGCATTGCTATAATTTTATTAGCTGTTTTTTCAACGCTATATTCTTTGGTTAAGCTGTCTGCTAAAATATTATCTACAACAGTATTGTTGTCTTTATTTTTCACCTTTCTTAATACGTTTTTATTGTATGTATTTTCTATAAAAGCAAAAACTTCAGAAGTAAAATTAGCAGTTTCCATTCAAGTCTCCGTTGTTAAAGTATATATTACTATATCGAATTATTCTTATGTGTCAAGACATTTACTTAAAAGATTTACAGAAGTTTCTAAAAAAACTAAAAGAGGAAGTTCGTCTGTTGTAGTCATATCAATATTACCGAGGTCATGAATTTGATTTTCATAATCAATGATAAACTTTTCTATATCTTTTCTGAGATTATCTTCCATAATATATCCTAGTAAGAATGAACAGTCCAAGTTGTTTCAGTAATAAATTCAAAGCCTAATGCTTTAGCTGCTTTTTTACCTTCATCGGTCATTACTGTTTCAAACAAACCGTAAGGCTCAAACATAATGTATACAACATCAGTCTCTATATCATAACCGGACTCTCTGCAACTGTCAAATGATCTCAGATAAAAATCTGGAAGGTCTTCTAAGTTTATATCTGTATGCTTGCAGAATGTTTCTATCATAAATTTATTACGTTCTTCATCTCTTTCATAACCTTCTTCGGATATAGATATTTCAGCAATAAAGGTTTCGATAAATCCACCCTTGTTTTTTGTCATAATCGCTAATGCTTCTTCATCAATATATTTTTCTTGATATAAAATATTAGCAATTAATTCTCTAGTTGCTTTTTTCTTAATAGCTTTTACATCTAATAAATCAGATAAAGTAACTGCCATAGCACTTTCTGTAAAAATATCACTTCCCATTATTGATCCTCCTCTTTAGCGAACCTATAGTATAATCTTTCCACTTCTTTTAAATTATAAGAATATGGAGCAACATTGTTCCCATTCTTATTGTTCCATCTCATATCTTCATGCAAAGAATCAAGGGCATCAAGAACAATATCCATATCATTTTCTTCTATGAGATATTTCATTTGGTTTTTCCTGCTTTATAAGCTAAAAATGTTATGTCGTCTAAGTCACAAAATAAACTTTCTGACATACTCATTTCCCAATCTTCACTATTACGTCCTTTTTCAAATACTTCTTGACAAATTTCCCATAACAGACTTTCTGCTTCGCCTTCGTGCATCATACGATGAACACAGCCGCTATCTCCCCATGCTTCTTTATCCTCTTCGGTATATTCAGGATTTTGTTTTAGATATTTTGTAACAATTTTATCTGCTTTAGGAATAGCAATTTTAGCCCACCACGTATCAAAATCTTTAAATGTTGTTTTATTCATTAAATTTTATCCTTTAATAAATCATTAAGAAATTCTTGAGCAACATGATCGGGGTCTTCTTCTACATTTACTTCACACTCATTTAATTCACCATCGAAAGCATCTCTGTATGCTACTCCTAAATCTTCTAGGATATAATCATCACGCTCATCTTCATCCAACTTTAGGTATTCTGTACCTGTAATGATACCTGCGTGAGATTCATTATCTTTATAATCACCTATCCATTGAAATCTAATACTTTCAGGGTCGGCCTCAACCCAGCCAGCAAATCCTATAATAATTTTACTCATATCAAATCCTTTCTTTAGTCCAAGTATACCATAATTATCGGCAATGTCAAGAACAATCTTTAGTACCAATTTCGGACTATGTTTGCTACTATAAATAAATTAGTAATAATAGCTTGTATTACGAGCATAGTTCTTATAAAGGCAATGCCGTCACTTTGCCTATCAGTATTTCCAGATTTTTCACCTAATGCTTTGCACCAGATTTTCCAAATATTATTCATCGTCTTAATCATTAGGATACATTTTTTGCCAACAGGCAGTACAAGTATTACTAATTAACAATTCTCTTTCTGCTGCTGTTAAATAGCTTAACAAATCCTGAATATAACCATCCCCATTCTGCCATGCGTCATAATCAGTCTCGTCTAAAAGGATTTTATATTCATTATTGCATTGATTACAAATAACATGAAAAATATCAGTCCTCTGATTAAAAGCTATCATTCTTTAATCTCCTAATAAAATCTATGATATGAGAAGCGGCATTATTGATACTATCTCCGTCATCATAGCATACATTTATAATCGAACCTAGAATATTTTTATGCTCATCATTAAGAGGTATTTCCGTAGTCATATCTCCGTATTCTTCCGTAATGTAATCAGCAATAGCGTTGCTGAAATCGGCAAGAGTATTGATCTGTTCAACTCGTAGCATGTTGCACCTAGTCTGTTAAATCCCAATTAATAGCCATAACCAATCTGTCGTCTACTTCAAAAATATCACAAGGATAATCATCACCAGTTTCTACATTGTGTAACATAACATCATCTTCTGCTGGCAATTTGCCTTTATCTTGCAAATCTTGTAAAAACGCGAGCAGGTCTAACCAAGTCAGTTTTTTGAGCATTGTAGCCTCCTATTTCGATTATACTATACATTATCGGCTTTGTCAATAAAAATCTTTAGTCGTTTTACGGGCCAGTATTAATCCATATTAAATTTTGAACATAACAAATTAAACCGATCATTACTACAACCAAAACAATAGGTGCAATCCAATAATGGAGCAAAATGTTAGAGCGTATATGAATAGACCAATAATCACTGATAGCATTGTCAATTTCGTCTTTTGAGTATCCTTCATTTTTTAAAACCCAACGTAATTGTTCTTCTGTTAATTGGTCTTCTTCGTCCCAGTATCTTCTCGCCATAATTAAAAGTCGTTCATCTTCATCTATATTTCTGTACATTTTTTATCATTATTTCTACCGCCTTTTTGTAGGTAAAAATATGGGTTTGAAGTTATCTCCCCCATTTAAATCAATGACCTTCTTAGTTAAGGAAGGACACATTCATTATCTGGTATATCTTTTACAACAATACCACATTCCATATTTACTTTTAGCATACCCAACATCTACTACAGACATACCGCTATTACTATAGCAACAATTATTATATGCTTCATTCTGAGTCCAACCGCTACCACAACCTTCATAAGTATTATGATGTCCACCAAAATGAGACACACAATTTCTTGATGCCATTGTATTAGCAACCCCTTGTGCAGAGGTATTGTCTACTGGCGTAGAATATGTATACTTATAAGTCGTAGTCTGCTTTTTCCTGCTTCGCCTTGCTTCACAAACGCCTGTTAACATAGTCGTAGCAATCAAAATTAATAATATTTTTTTCATATTTCTTCCTTGAAATTAAATAAAAGGGGATTGATGCTATCGCACCCCTGTAAAATTACTTACATTCGCACTTATTGCAGGTATTTCCCTTGGAAATTGTTCTGCTAAAAACTCTTGATCGTAGAACATTGTCACAACCGTCTGTAACAGTCCAACTTCGTGAGTATGTGCTGCCTGTTTTATCAGAGGCACATTCTGTAGAGCGAGTAAAATATCTCCTGCCAAACAAGCCTCTGCGAACCCTACAGTTACTACTGGTGCTACCGCAGGAATCACATTCTTTCGCGGAGGCTACAGTAGGCTCAGGTGCTACTGGTGCTTCACCAGCAAAAGCAGTCACAACAAAACTTGATAAAATAAGTGCTAAAAATAGTCTCATATTTTCTCCATAAAATAAACTAACAAACATGCTATCGTAAAAACGTATTACGATTTAAAGCAATTTCTAATAAATTTGATAATACTTTTGATTTTATATATAATGTATGCAATTATAGGACTGCCAAACAATAGCACATCCATTAAATTGAAATGAGAGTGACAACAAGGACATATACCTAAAAAATGCAATAAACTATTCCACATTAGTCTAGTCTTCCACTCATCTCTGTCCAAATCATAAGGTCTGCTTGAGCCAGTGTCAAGCCGGGATAATGTGTTTCCATCAGATATTTGCACAGTCCTGCATATTTAGCATACTTTTCTGGAACTTGTGGAGTATTCTTGGGAACATCTTTTATATCACATTTTACTCTCATCCAGTTTAGAATATGAGTATCTAATACAACCTCATCGCAAAATTCTCTACTGTGTAGCAAGAAAAATCTCGCAGTCTTAGGCCCAACACCATGAATATCCATCAGGTCATCTCTTGTGCAAGTTCTCAGGTCTAGTCTAGCAGAAAAGAATAGCGCTTTGCGTATTCTATCATACTGACCTGTCTTATGTGCAGTTAAATAATTATGTAGTTCTGTTAGTTTAAGACTACGAATAAATTCAAAAGGAGTTTTGTCTCCTCTATTTTTTAATAACTTTGTTACTAATCTAGCAGTAGTATCACTATTCTTTCCTGCAACAAGAATGCAGAATATCCAAAATGATTGTAATTCAACATCTGTACGATTGTAATTAGTAATATCTTTAGGATCAATCAAAGTTTCCATCATTAAAATCCGTTAGCCAAAGTAATAGGTAGACCAAGATAAAAAGTATCAGCGTTGTTATCCAACTCATTATACTACCTCATCGTCTAAAGTCAATATGAAACTTTAGTTTTTTGGTTTCCAATATGCGTTTTTAACAAGATGGGCATTAGTAGGGGTTTCTTCGTCAAAAACATATATAGAGTACGGATTATTATAATAAAAGTCTCCTTCGAGTTTGGAGTCTTGTCTTGCAAATTTTATACCAAAATAATAAAATAAACCACTACCTAAATATATTGAAGTTTTTTTTATGGTTTGTTTTATAAAATTGTTTAATACCAGACCAAGACCTCCGCAACCAATTAATGCAATATCGAAATCCAAATTAGATATTTCTGTCTTTGCTTGCTCTAATTTTAAATCCCATTCCATATTATCCTTTGTGTTGTTAAGTATTCCGTCAAAAGGTATTTTAACAAAATGAAATTTATCAAAATCTATTCCCGGCCACATCTTATTATATATATTTGCTTGATGTCTAAATGTTTTTTCTGCATTACTTATTACTAAAACTTTTTTATTATTTAATTTGTAGTGCCAAGAGTCTTTATTTAATCGGTATCCTGAAGCATAAGAATATATATGGCTGTAGTAAACTTTTGATTTTAATCTATTGTTTTTTTGTAAATATGCGTATATTTTATTTTCTCTATCAAATTTATTGTTTATTAGAAAAGTGCAAGCACAAGCATAATCAGAATTAGCCATTGCATCTAAATATAGTTCGCACCATTTATCTAAACTTTTAATATTAGAAGCATATACTCCAGCTTCAAAAGATAAACGATTTTGAATATCTATAAATTTTTGAGGATTCTTAACATAAATATTTTTGAATTTATGATTATATAAAACATTACACTCTGCTGAACCTGCTCTTACAACAGACACAGGAGTATCAGACTCAATAGATTCTTTGAGTATATTATTCCAGAGTTTTCTCATACAATTATTTAGTGCTTCTAGGATGTCCCTTTGGCAGTAAGTCGTTATCTTGCTTATAGCCAGAATTTGCCGGTCTACCAGTTCTAAGTAAAGTAAGAAAAGCATTGACTCTTGCCATAGCCCAACCATCTCGACTCATTTTGGGGGCGTGAGAAGTAGAATAAGCACCAGCACCTCTTCTGTATACTGCTTTTAACATGCCTAATGTAGCTTTACTGCCTTTACCCTTTTTATTATGTTCGCTAACTTTATTCTTTAATTTTTTAGTAGTGTTTTCATTAAAAGTAATCTTGCCTTTATCATCCTTAGCACTATCAGGCTTATTTTTTTTACTACCTTTTTTCTGATCTTTTTTAGGCGCAGGAGTTCTTCTTGGGTCTTTTGGCCCCGGTTTGTCCGCTTTGGCTTTTTTCTTCTTTAAATATTCTTCATGGGTTTTACCGGGCATGAAAACATTCTTACCATTCTTATCTTTATGATTATGCACACCTTCTAATCCCATTTCTTTTGCTCTCTTCATAGCTTCACCGGGATTGTCAAAAACATCTTTAGATAGTTCTTCTGCTTTTCCCTGTGTGCAGTGTTCTTTAATTGATTCCAGATATTTGTTAGTTTTCATAATCTTTTCTCCTTTTTAAAAGGATACACCATAAATAACCACAAACATCTGGGAGTTGCTAATAAAAAATAAAGAATGCTTAATAAAAGTCTAATTATAATAGTCATTTTTTACCTTTCAAATCGGCTATATTTTGTGCAATATCGACCAATCTATCCCAATTTTCATCTATATATTTTTCTGGCCCACCCATATCAGCCTGTGCTACTGCTATCTCTTCAGTAGGAACCATCTCAATAGCATCCCAAGGACAGACTTTAACATCATATATCTTACCCTTATTACCGGGAACATGGATACATTGTTCACAACCTATGCAAGTAGATAGATCAATCTCACACCATTGAGTTACTCCCTGTTTTATCTGGAATATACAATCAACAGGGCATACTTCTAAACAAGCCTCACATCCAGTACAATTATCTGCTTGAATAATTGCTAATTCTTTAGGAATCTTTTTTCTTGGTTTGTTCTTTGCCATTATGCTATAATATCATGTTGAATATTTCCAAATACATCAGTCAATCTAAAATCTCTACCACTATATCTATATGTTAACTTACTATGGTCAATACCCATTAGATGCAATATAGTAGCGTGTAAATCGTGCATGTCCATACTATCTACTGCTTTATGTCCAAAGTCATCAGTAGAGCCATATCTTATACCTCCTTTAATACCACCTCCTGCCATCCACATAGAAAATCCACTATTATTATGATCTCTACCTGTTGCTCCTTCTTTTATGCCGGGAGTTCTGCCGAACTCACTTCCAAATAATATAATTGTGTCTTCAAATAAGCCGCAGTCTTTTAAGTCTTGAATCAAAGCAGCGATAGGTTTATCAATAGCAGTTGTATTCTTTTTTAAATTATCATTAATATTCTGGTGCATGTCCCAACCGCCATGACCAATCTCTACAAATCTAACTCCTGCCTCACTAAATTTCTTAGCTAATAAACATTGTTTACCAAACTTAGCAGTAGCTTTATCATTGATACCATATTTCTGTAAGGTTTCTTGTGATTCTTTAGATATATCAACAGTATTAGGAACGCTTGTCTGCATCCTAAAAGCTAACTCATAACTCTCAATCAATCCTTCTAGCCTACTATTCTCCGCACCATCTTTCAGGTGCATCTGATTAAAGTCTCTTAATAAATCTAAATCTTTTCGTTGTCTATCTTTAGTTGTAGATGTATTTACAAGATTAGGTATAGCGCTTTTACTACCAGCATTAATAGCAGTACCTTGATATACTGCCGGTAAGAATGAACTACCATAATTATCAGGCCCAATGTTAGCATCTATAGTTATAAATCCCGGCAACTCTTTATTCTCTGTGCCTAATCCATACAACAACCAACTACCCATGCTAGGTCTACTGAATTGAAAATTACCAGTATGTAATAAACTTCTGGCTTGATTATGATTACCTGTTTTACTCTTCATGCCATTCAACAGACATAAATCATCTGCGTGTTTACGCAAGTGTGGGAAGTTCTCGCTAATTTCTATACCACTATCTCCTGCTGGAGTTAAAGGTACTCCCGGTTTCATAATCTTTCTACCTTTACTTACAGGATCATCTATACCAGCTTTTTCTACCATCAAAGGCTTATGATCAAAAGTATCAGTATGAGTCATGCCACCATTCATATACATAAATATAACTCTCTTATTACTTTTTATAATCTCTTCTGCCATCAATCCTTTTAATGCTAACATACCGAAGCCAAAACTACTGGCTTGTAATAAACTTCTTCTATTTAACATTACGAAATTCTCCTGTGCAGATTATGATTTGAATAAGTTTGGCAAGATCACTGTCTTGTTTAATAAATTCTATAGATTTTTTATTCTCTTGCTCTGTAGGTGGGCGACCTAAAAACTTTAGAAATATTTTGTTTATGTTGTTTCTATATAATATATTGGGCATGGTTTTACCCATCTTTTTATTA
>Ga0315315_10006467_pt1 | contig 10830 bp, 4 predicted proteins | sample M140m3416metaG_FD_203699 | JGI IMG/M metagenome (GOLD analysis project Ga0315315, IMG submission 203699) | Ammonia-oxidizing marine archaeal communities from Monterey Bay, California, United States - M1 40m 3416 | ecosystem: Environmental > Aquatic > Marine > Intertidal zone | place: USA... | reverse complement strand
CCGCCCCCCTCCAAATCTGGCCCGCCATTCCCCTCCTCCGCGCCGAATTCCCACTCCGCCCGGCAGTATGGGCAGGTGCTCTTGCTCGCGAGCCATGTGCTGACGCAGGTCAGGTGGAAACTATGACCGCACTTGCCCCACACGACGGGACACTCGTCCCCGGGGAACTTCGTCCCTGGCGCCGTCCCCTCGTACGGGGACTGGCAGATGGTGCACACGTCCTCGTCGACCGTGTCGTTGAGGGAGAGCGACGCCATGGACCCCGTACCCCCCCCGACGTTCCAGGACCACTTGGCCACGGCGTGGTAGCGCTTGATCCGCACCCGGAGGCGGGGCGCGTTCGGCGGCGCCTCCTCCCCCAGCGTGTTGGTGATGTCCCCCCCGGCCCCAGAGGCGTCGCCCGCCGGGTGGAGGGATTTGCCGCCGCCGCTCCCACCGTCTGCTGGCGCGCTGTGGACCACCGCCGTCTCGCTCTGCCTCTTCATTGGGGTGCTCCTATGCGGCGTCTTCGGGAGCGGTCAGAACGCGGGAAGTCTTTTAAGTTCTTCCCCGGTACCCGGTCGAGATATAATTATGACGATGATGTCGCGGCCAGAGCTGCGAACTTTTCAAACGAAACATAAAATCAGCGACGTTTTGAAAGCGTCACTTTATTACGAGCTCGTACTATTAGTACGTATGCATACGACTCGTACATGATATATTACGTATACGACTCGTATTATCTAGCTAAAAGTTTTGGGCGCGCCACGAGTCTACCGGCTCGTTCTGCGGAGATGCCGAGATTTCCCCTGTCCATGCCCACTGCTCCATCCAAGCTCAAAACTTATTTGTTTCATGTTGACCGCCAAACCAAGGAACCAAGGATGAGCGACGACAGCAGCGACTCCGACTCCGATGACGACCTCCTCCTCGGCGCCCCCACCTTCAACCGGGGCCAGTCACGCCGGCAGAAGGTCGCGGACAGGAGGAAGCTCGACTTCCTGGACGAGGTCGTCAAGACGCAGGAGAAGAAGTCGGACCAGAACGAGCGCATCGCGTCCAAGATAAGGCAGCAGAGAGATGAGATCCGGAAGGTGCAGGAGAAGGCCGAGACGGTGGGGACCACTGCCTTATCCGCCGGCGCGCCCGCCGTGTACGTCATCGGCGATGAGGACCTTTGGGAGCGCGTAGATGCCGCCGTGGAGGCGACAGTGGGACGGGGGGGCGGCGCGGTGGGCGCCGCCAAGCGGAGGAGGGAGATCCAGGACGCCGTGGAGGGGATCGACGAGCTGTCCTCGGACGAAGAGCTCGACTGTGGCGAACTCAACGACCCCGAGGCGCAAAAGAGGCGGAAGAAGCTAGCCTCTGCCCGGGCGACGGGAATGAGCACCCTACTTGGGACGCGGGCGACGTTCGTTGGACCCGGCCGGCGACAGGGGGATGCAAAAACTGGGAAGAAAGGTTCCAGCGGGTGCGGCGCTGGATCCTCGCCCTTCTCATTCTCATCGTCGACTGCGCTTAAGGTTCCTTCTTCTTTCTCTTCGCCTCAAGAAGCGCGTGCCACACTTACTGCCACGATCGCGGGCCTAATGAAGTCCAGGGGCAGGCCCGGCAAGAAGTTGAAGGCCCTCCGCGACTCCATCCTCTCCGACCTCGAAGCGGCCAACGAAGCCGGCGAAATGGTACTATGCGAATATCTCGATCGCTCGACTCTTGCTCAGCAGTGTGTTGACAAAGCTCTGCCTATTCCAGCAGGGCTATTTGCTTGGTTATTTGCGGCATCGTGCTCGGGAGGAAGGTTGGTAACGGTTTCAATCAGTGCGTTCCACACTCTTGTCAAAATTATTAATCTTCAGGTAAAGGTGATTGACTGCATTCCAGGGTCAAGCGATCTCAAGGTTATGAACCTCTCCGCCTTGTGCGATGGGCTGGAGTATTCTTACGGCCTTTGGACGCTTGGTACCCCAGTCTCTTCCCGTAAAGAAGATAAGAGCAAGAAAAGGCTGTGGACAGGGGAGTCCTCCCTTGGAGATATCATTGGCTTGCAGCATTACCTTACCATTTGGACAACAGCGATTGATAAGGGCTATATATCCACGGAGGCCACGTTTGGAGAGGTATTAAGCGAGGCGACCAAGATACTTTCAGCACTCGCAAGGGCTGGACTTGATCCTGTATTTCATTCTGGAAAATGTGCGCTTGTTGAAGCGCGAGACTCTCTCTTCCTCTCCCTGACGGAGCACACGGTTCGATCCATGCATAGTATTGAAAGTGAAGCTGACGAACAAACGAAGCAGTTCTTCGTTTGTGTCGCAGATTCCGTGTGCCGTGCATGTTTTGGCCTCGAGAGCGGCCCGGACGGCTCTGCTGACAATGACGACGACGAGGGATGGTTGCCTCTGTCGCTGGCTATACGATCCATACCGGTCGATCGCTCATCAGGAGTAGCAGTGATGGACGCCATTCAGTTGAAGGCTGCAGTTGTAGAGAGGGCGCTGCGCAAAAGTTTGGGAGATCCTGACGATTGGGAATCCCGGATTCAAGAAGCCTTCGAAAGCCACTGCAAGTCTTCCGAAGACAGGTCGTTGACGACTTCTCGAAGACTCATGGCGGCGACAGAGGTTGGGTTTCGCCGTTTACAATCTACTGGCGAGGAAATTACGAGCAATGGACCTCGCTACCTGTCAACGATCGAACTGGTTGCTGGTTGCGCTGAGATTAGCATGGCTATGTTTTCTGATGTCGTGCCGTCTCCTGACGGCACTGGCGGCATCTACGGTAGCGTTAGCGAAGCAGACTTTATGTGTCGATGTCTCGAATCGCTCGAGGAATTGTGCAGCGAGCTCAAGAAGAGCATAAGAACTTCCGTATTTGTATTTCCCCATTTACGCCGTGTGAAGGACATTCTAAACTTGTACGGTGTTTATTTCCGACACCTTAAGGTCGAAGCCAGCGCATACGCGCAGCACAAAGGCGAGGTAAACCTGAAGCAGAGAACACTTGAAGCCTGGGTCCCCAGTGATTCTCATATGAACACTACTAAGGATGAAACATTGCTTAATGGTCTGGACAGTGAAGGTTCTAGGATGGAGGAGGAAGAACAGGAATAGATTGGGTATATCCTGATCACTTCCTGTCCCAATTGTAGATACGCACAGAAGACAACAATATACTCAGACTAGCAACGTCTTAGTTATATAATATAATATATTTATTAATTTAGTACAGTCGGGAGTAATTCAAACTGCAAAATATATTTTCAAGCCGTGACGGTGACCTTGATGTCGTCGAAGTAAGCGCAACCCGCTGCGGGATCGTCCTTGTACATGGCAAAAATAGAGAGAAATTTGACATCCTTCCCTGATGGGACAACAAATTGCCGTTCGGAATAGACCCATCCAGTGGTTCCTCCGGAGAAAAGAGCGTTCTGACCCCATAAATAGGTGCCATCGCTTAAGTGGACATCGCAATAAATGGAATAGTTGTTGCCGAGATTGGTGCCGGTCGCTTGCGCCTTGGAGTAGCCGCTGACCGTGACTGTGGAACCCTCCGGGGCTTGGACGTACACCTGCTGATTGGCCGCACCATTTTCTACGCGCACGGACTGCGACCCGCTGTGGACTTCCAGGTTTGAGGCCGCGTATACGGCGTTGCTGGGCCATTTCGTCCAGTCAACTCCAATGTCGCCCTCGAAGCTTCCGTTGATCACCGCGGGCACGTTGAGATCGACGGTCACCTTGACGTCATCAAAGTAGGCATAGCCAGCGGGGTTGGGATCGTTCCTGTATATTGCGAAGATTGACACATTTTCGATGGTCTTGCCAGCAGGGACTTCAAATTCACGAGCGGAATAGTCCCATCCCGCCGTGGTTCCTCCTGGGAACTGGGCGGATTCGCCTAATAGGTTTGAGCCATCAGTGTATGTTACATCACAGTAGATGGAGTAATCGTTCCCGAGGTTGGTACTCGTCCCAACGGCCTTGGAGTAACCGCTAATCATGATCTTGGAACCTTCTGGAGCGTAGATGTCCACTGTTTGCACGGAAGAACCACTGTTCACGCGCACGGACTGAGTCCCAGTGCGAGATTCATCGGTCGTGGCAACATAGTCCGCATCGGTGGGGTGCTGTCCCCAATCATTCCCGATGTTGGCACCCTCGAATCCACCATTCTTGATCTCGTTCGGCAGCACCTCGTCTTGGACGTCGCAAACCATAGCAACTGATGAGACTGAGTTAGCATCTCCATCTTGAATGGTGATGGTGTGGAGAAGATCGATGAGTCCAGTTATGTCCTCGTTCATATTCCCGCTGTTTGCTACCTTTGTTTTATACTCAAGCCTTGTCCGCAGCTGTGTGCTGGGATCGGTGATGTGGAGCAGGAATTTGTACTGACCCGCCACAATGTCAGCTGGCAGGGCCACTCTCCCGCTGAGAGAAAATTCCACACCGGCATGCCACGTCCGTGCGTCGACTCCAAGGTGCTGGTCGAGGGAAGTAGAGCAAAGTGTCCCAGATACGACATGGCGTAGGATTAGTTCTACTCGCCGTTTTTCAACGGGGGCTGCGTACCCAACATTTTCCCCTTTCAGCTCGAAGGCAAGATCCTGACCAGAGGTGGCTTCCAAGGGAAATATCCCTCTAATTAGAACGATCCTATATCCCAACCTATCCTTAATTTCTTGTACACAATCCCCAGCTACCCAGCTCTCGAGGACTTGGGGGTGATAATCTCTGTTGAGATAGGTATAGTGAAATAATTCAAGTTCTTCCTTCGCGGTCACGCAATCACTCCGAGGAGCATTTAGAGCGCAGGTCTCCCCGCCCATAGCTGTGTTTTCCGTGTCAGAGCTCAGATACTGGTATTCTGTTTTCTTTGTGTCGTCGTCGACATAAGTGCCGAGATCTGTGTTTGATGCGAGGAAACAGTCGTTGTGATGACCTGTACGGGCACTTACAAGTCCATTTATGGCATTGGATGAGGTCACTCTCACTTCGATATCGTCGAAGTAGGCAGTACCACTGGAAGGGTCATTCCTGTACATGGTGTAGATGGATAGATAATCGACGGTACTTCCTTCGGGAACGCCAATGCTATGTTCGCTGTATTCCCAACCGTTTGCGGTATTTCCAGAAAACCTAGCGTTCTGTCCCAAAAGGTCGGAGCCATCAGTGAACTTCACTTCAACGAGTATAGAATAGTCGTCCAAAAGTCCAGTGGATGTTCCATCGGCCTTGGAATATCCGCTGACTGTGACAATGGACCCTCCCGGGGCATTGACGTTGGTCACTATCTGTTTTGCGGCCCCATTAGTCACTCTGACGCTGGAACCCGAGTCTCCAGACCTCCAAGTGTCCGTGACTAGCTCATAACCTCCCATATACATTGTCCAGGTCGATGTCACTTGTCCTACTGTTCCCTCGAACCCCCCTAACTGTAGGCATGTGCAGGAGGGGCCGTAATAGATATCCCTCTTCAATTTTGGAGTCCTGATTTGAACGATCCGATCAGGAACAGCGTCGAGGAGACCGGCGACAATGTCCCTTCCGCCGTCTTCAGCCGGAGTGGGAAAGTTGTTTGATGAATGCCATTCCCCCCATGGGCCTATGAACCCAGCTTGGATGGTCAAGAGCACATCCTGATTGGCGCCGAGGATACTTTTCAGCTGGGCGATATGGCTCAAAATTTGATTGAGGGGTGGTTCCGAAGGTAGACTTGAGTGACCGGCCAGGTTGCCATCTTTGTAAGCAAACCGGAGAATGCACTTTACTCCAGCGTCTCTCATTGCGGAGAAGTCAGCCGTGATGTCGTCCAGAACTGCTTGAGACAGGTCGGAATCCAGGTGGTTGTCAAAATAGTACAACCGAAGGAAGACGGTATGTCCGCGATGCACCCGTTTATGGGCCAGGGCAGAAACTCGGAGGCGTTGTGGCGAAGAGCTTAGGTAAGTATCCTGCGAATAGAAACCTCGCTCCGGGTTTGATGTGATGCTTAATAAATCAGATGAGTAAGTCACGGTCACAGGCGTGATACTCGGGGCGTTGCTCGGGGCTAATGACGGACTTTGAGAGACTGACGGACTGGATGGTGAACGATTAGAAAAAGCCACCTGCTCTTGCGCTGCGGCTTCTGCTGCTTCCGCCGCCACTAGAGCTGCTTCAGCTGCCTCGGCTTCGGCCACAACGGCGATCACAATAGTTTCGACTGCAGCAATCATCGCCGACTCTTCCACCAAAGCAACAGCTATTCCTTCGTCGTTCCTTATTATTATATCGTTTGTTGGTTCCACGACAATTTGCAAAGGGATATTGCCTATGATAGGTAGGGCCTCCCCCACTATTAGCGACATCGCATCGGAACTGGCGGCGGTATTTGTAGTACTAGCTGTTATCCACGCAATTGTAGAAAGGACTGTCTCAACGATCCCCACCGGTTCAAATGTCTGCAATATGATTATACCGTTGAATGTCGCAACCGTCGAACTAGAATCAAGTATAGTGGCAGGGTTAGCCTGCAGTTTGCGTCTAACCAGTACCTCGTGTCCTTTCTTCGTCCTTGTTGCATTTGCTTCCGCTTTTTCGTTGGATTGACTCACAACTAGTTCCTCAAGCTGCTGGGACCAATTCGTAATGGTCGAGTATACATCATCCCCACGGCCCTTCTTTGGCCCCACTTCATCTTTTCCCTTGTGACTCTTTTCGCCAATCGCAGCCCTAGTCGTGATTTCTTTCTCGATACCGCTGGATAGTGCAATAAGTTCGGGACATGTGCCGCTGATAGTAGTATCACGGGCTGAGCATCCGTCGAGGAGAGGTGGCGGTGAGCCAACTGTGGTGCCATTAGCTACTTCCATAGCGCGGCAAAAGATTCTTCCTAGAATAATGTCCGGAGATCTGCCTTCAGAGATGCCCTGCGAGAGGAGAAGGTCTATCATTTCGCAAGTCATCCCTCCAAGCTCCAGTTCTACCTCAATCTCGACGTTCGCGATGGAAGATGTGAGGCTGCCATCACTGTCTTCCTGTTCCTTGCCTGCGGACTGGAGCATCCTGTGAATGCCCATCTCAATTTTCTCTCCCTTAGAGCCGACCCGACGGCGAAGGGAGCCAGTTTTTGCCTCGGACTGACCCAGCGCTTCACCAAACAGAGCGACAGGCTGAACCACCAAGAAAAGGGGGATCATCCCATAGTGTAGAATGACGGTGTGCATGGCAGGCCAGAGATCCAAGGGTACAGCTTTGCAGCAGGTGCTACATAAATGAATTATGATGTGTCTTCACCCCAGTAATTGCTCTCAGGCGAGCACGGAACATGTTGCGCACGGTATCGGAGAGAGGAGTAGTGAGCACGAGGTACCAGAGCCCGAGGGTGACGAACAGGTAGAAGATACGAGCGGTAGAGGAGACTCAACGCTCGCCAGGGATGCAGAACTGTTTGTCTTTTTTTCTTTTTTCTGTTTGAATTTGATTCGAGAGTTAAGAGCTCGTATACTCTAGCTAGTACATTGTATGCTTACTATAATACATGTCTGGATATATTATTACCAGAGTACGAGCTCGTAGTATATACTGCTGTATGTACATGGATGATAATATAATACTCTAGTTAGGGTTGCATATTATCTATTTTCTTACGAATAATAATTTAATTGTATTGTACTCGTATTAGATTTAGAGTATGCGTACTAGCTAGTACTATCGATTACCGTAATACGACTCGTATAATGTTTCTCTGACCTGGCAGGGTAAAAATGGGGCTGTAGTACTGGTTTTATTGTACGTTCCAACTCGTATATACTACTACGTGGATATAATATGTTAACGCGCTGTTATGTACACACCTTTCTTTACATATGGTAAGAGCTTCTAGATTACATACTCTACAGTACAATGTACGTATGGATACTCCTAATAGCTAGTAGTATGCATACATACTTTCGTAATAGAGTTCTAGCACTAGTACAGCAGTACACACGTGCACAATTGACTTGTAATATGTATGTATGTATGACGTGCATGGTATTTTTTATTTATTTATGCTGTATGCATAATACCATAATATAATAATATTATGCATATGTACATGCTACCCGTACTAGAGTATGCATAATATTATTATGGATACTAGCTAGTACTAAAATAATATGCATGCATACTCTCCTAGTACGGGCCGTGGATCGCTCGACCGCCTTCACACCGTCACTCCGTCACCCGTTGTCCCACTTCCGGGTCTCTCCCTTTCTGAAAGATACCGTCCAGAAAGATTCCACCTGCCCCCAGTCAGCATTATTCCCAATCGAGACATCACACTTTTCGCGCACTTTCGCCGATACAAGACAATAATAATGGCTGCCGCTAAAGAATCCTCGTCCCCCCTCAAGCTGGTAAGTCGGAGTAATACATGCAATATATGGACGAATGACTTTGTGTATCATATTTGGAAGGATGTCTTGGAATGCGGCTCGCTCAAGGTTTGGACTGTGTTTCAGTGCTGAAGCTTGTAAGCATGCTGACTGTTGTAAGATGCCACGCGCCAAACCAACATTTGCTCCTCTTTGCAACTGATCAATGCCTAAATGTTTCTTTGTTCTGGTATTTCTTGACGGTGGTCAACTTAAACACAATGCCTCTTACCCTTCATCCTTTCACTATCCTCTACGAACAAATCGCTCTTGATGGTAACCACAGGTTGCCCTCGTGGTTGCTTGGTATGCAGGCAACACATTTTACAACATATACAACAAGAAGGCTGCCAACTGCATCCATGCTCACTGGTTCGTCGCAGCTGCCCAGCTTGTTGTCGGAATGGTTTGGAGTATGGTCATGTGGACCACCGGCCTTCGCAAAAAGCCCAACCTTACCGCTGCGGACATCACGGCATGCATCCCCATTGGGCTTTTTGCCTGCATTGCTCACGCTGGTTCGGTCCTCGCCATGGGCCTTGGTGCTGTGAGCTTCGCTCAGATTGTCAAGGCCTGCGAGCCTGTTTTCGCTGCGGCTGTCGGCCTTCTCCTTCCTCCCGTTGACGTCAAGCCCATGCTTGCTTACGCCATGCTCATCCCTATTGTCGGAGGCGTCGGCCTTGCTTGCGTTAAGGAGGGCAAGGGAGTGGACATTAATTACACCGCCTTCATGTACGCCTCGGTCGCAAATCTCGCCGCCGCCCTCAAGGGCAAGATTGGAGGTTCTGTCACCAAGTCCCTCAAGGCCAACAAGAGCAAGAACATGGACTCCGCCAACGTTTACGCAGTCATGAACATTATCTCATTCCTCTGCACTGTCCCCATGGTTGTCATTGCTGAAGGATCCACCCTTAAGGAGGAGTGGGACCACGCTGTTGAGCAGCACGGAGCTCAGACCCTCATTACCAACATTGCTCTTTCTGGATTCTTCTTCTACATCTACAACGAGTTTGCCTTCGCTTTCACCGCCCAGGTTGGTGCCGTGACTTCCTCCGTCCTTAACACGGCCAAGCGCGTCATCATCATTGTTGTTTCATCCATTATCTTTGTTGAGCCCATGGAGCGCAACACCGTCATGGGTAGTGCCATTGCCATCTGCGGAACCTTTGGATACTCTCTCGCTTCTAAAGCTAAGGGAGGTACCAAGAAGAAGAAGGCCTAAGCTGCGAGGGAGACAAGTGATAGTATGGTTGCGAAGTGCGCGTACGGTTGGTTTGAAAACATAACTGTGTGACACATGTCGCGATTGGACCGGGAACCCGCCTTTTCAGCCTCATATCTGAGTTGAGCCTGCGCCGGCGCTGTGGGCGGTTCTTTAACCCCCGGACCAATTTATAACTTTTTAATGTTGTCCTGTCTGAATGTAGGACGAGGAGTAGTAATAACCTTTTCTGTGCGGTTACACCTATTTTTCTAGCATATCCGCGAGATATTTGGCGTCCACCTTCTTACATGCGCTACTGCCATTGTTGCCGAGCGAACCAGTGTTGATGGCGTCGGCCAGAGCCTGAAGCGTCTCTCCCAGCTTTGCCTTGCACCCCTGGCACCCATCAAGGCAGCCCCCATTCGTGCTGTTCTTCTGCCTCTTCTTTGCCGGTGCCACCGCAGAGATAGTGGCCGTGGGACAGGGCATCGGCACAACTTCGCCACTTTGTATGTACGTGTCGACATCGCACGCCCGGGATCGTTCCTCCTCTGACGCGGATTCGTCAGGGATGCGCATACGAAACACCGCCTCCTGCCCAACGGCCTCGGCGACGGTGATTTCCATGGTATGAATGCCCCGCTTCACTAGATAGTCCGCGCTGAGCCCCGAGAGAATGCGCCCCCAAACGTAGATGGCCAGCTCCTCCGCCGTGGCGTGAACGATCGGGAGCATGGCACAGTCCGCCTTCGGGAAGCTGAACTGGCTCCCATCCTCGCACACCAGATGGACCGTCCCCTGGCCGCCGCCCCCTACGTCGTCCCCGTCCTCCCTGACCGTGATGTCGATGACGTTGGACCTCATGGGACAGAGGAAGTGCTCGTTGAGCCTCTTGCACACATCCTTGGTAACCGCCTTGATGCAGCCGAAGTCGATGACGTACCCGTCCGGCCCAATCTTCCTCCTCCCCAGGACCCGGACCGAGACGCGGTAGTTGTGCCCGTGCAGCCGCTCCCGGAAGCCCGGATAGGCGACGAAGTGCGCCGCGTTGAACTTGAACGTGTCCTTGGACACGCTGACCTCGAAGGTCGTCTCGGGAACCGCCCTGGGGACGCCCGTTGCCATTTTTTGGGGGCGGGGCGCGATCTGGGAGGCGGGGGGGGGGGGGGGCGGGGAGCGCTCTTCGGGTGGCAGGTAGGTTGGTTGTGCAGGTATGTGCCGCGGGTGCCGCGAAGGGCCAACCGAA
>Ga0315315_10006465_pt1 | contig 10832 bp, 11 predicted proteins | sample M140m3416metaG_FD_203699 | JGI IMG/M metagenome (GOLD analysis project Ga0315315, IMG submission 203699) | Ammonia-oxidizing marine archaeal communities from Monterey Bay, California, United States - M1 40m 3416 | ecosystem: Environmental > Aquatic > Marine > Intertidal zone | place: USA... | reverse complement strand
GTAGTCATAAGTGTAGATAATATTATGCCAAGAATTATCATTTAGTTTAGTAGTTCCAAAAGTATTAAATACTCTTACCTTCATATCATCAGGACTTCCAAATTCAGAACCTAAACGACCTAAAGTATAATTAGCACCAAAAGTAAGGTCAATACCACCAAAAGCACATCTACTTTCACTTGAGGCAAAAGTTTCACTTGTTTTTATCCAACAAGAAATGCTAACATCGTTTGTTCCTGTTGTTGTTATTCCTGTATCAACAAAATCATCCACACCATCGAAGGCTAAGGAATAGGTGTTGGGGAAACCTCCTCCTCCACCTCCTCTAGTAGCAGCACTTTTACTACTGCTCATAAAATCTGATATTCCGTACCCGTACCCAGGACTCATTTATAGTAATATTAAATTTACTGATCCGCTTGTTAATGTAATGCCTGTAAATTTACCATTATTACAAGTTACAATAGTACCTGCTTTTAATGCAGTAGCTGGAGCAGCTATATATTTAGTTTTAACATCTCCTCCTCCATTTTCTAATAAGGTTGCTATTACAGTATCTTCACACACAAAAAACTCACTAAAGTCTTTATCTGTTACTGCTGCGGTATTATTTACTGCATAAGTACCTCTTACAGAAGCTATTCTTTGTAAGGCTACTAATTGTTTTAATTGTATATCGTCTGGACTCATTTTATTTTATTTTAATTATTTATAAATCTATTATAGCTACAGTATATCCTGCAGTTTCTAATTCTTCTTTAATTTTTTCATGCCCTACTTGCAGAGACTGTGTTTCAGTAGCAATATCTATAGCAACATTATAACTTGTTATTAGGTTATTTAGTTTTAATAATGAGCTTGGACTATTATCATATTCAGATTTAGCTGCATAAACATATAATGCCCCACTCATTGATTCACCGTTTTTAGGTAAACCAAATTCTAATCTTGCATACACAGAACTTAATTCAGTTGTTGTACCACTTATTTGTAGTTTAGCATCTCCTTGTGCTTTTATTTCTAATGCCATTTTATTTTATTTTAATAATTATTTGTGATATAATTTTTTATTTTATACTAGTACTACCCAAGATGTTCCATTATATCCCATAAATTTTTTAGTTGTTGTATCAAATACCATTAAACCTTCAGCAGGACTAAGTATAGCATTCATTTGTACAGTAGTCATTCGTGGAGGTAAAAATCCTTGCGTTGTGCTTGTTACATCTAAAACAGCACTTGCATCTATTGTTACACCATCGCTGTTAATACCTAATTGACCGCTTCTTGTCAATCTCATTAATTCTGTATTACCACTAGCTTCTATTCCCCAAGCAAAAGCTTTAGTAGCTACACTATAAGGACAATTTAAATAACTATAATTAGAACCACTTTGAGCATATCGAAGTTCAGTGTTTGTGCCGCCCCCACCAGCAATTAAAAATTTAACAATACCGTTGCTACCATTTCTATCAAATGCAACAGCACCTCCACCTCCTGTTTGAAAGTAATGATAACCTTGAGCATAAGAAGCTCCTGCTACATAATTTATTCCTGTAGGAGAACTAATTTTCATTGTAGGACCACTAGTTCCGCCACTAGTACTATCAAATTGAGCAATAAAACCTGTGTCGGCATTATTAGTTAGTTGTAATTTTACACCACAATTAGTGTGATTTGCTCCTCCTGCTTGATTTTCTAAAGTTAAAGCTACTAAGGGAGCTGCAACATTATTTAATATTTTGCCTTCTGAAGCATCGTTTAATGTTAATATATCTACTGCACTACTATTCTGTACTTTAAAACCTGTTGTTGCATTTGTACTACCTAAAGTTACAATACCAAATCTTGCTCCAATATTATATGAAGCTGAGGTTGTATCTGCAATAGTCCATAAACCTGCTGATGTAGATTGTAAATAATGATTTCCGTATAATTTTATATGATTAGCAGCAAACTGAGAATTATAACTTTGTACTCTAAATTTACCATTTATACTTGTGTCAATAGTTCCATTTCCAATATATATTGCTGCAGTTGTAGCGCCTGCTAAAGTAGTTCTTAAATAATTAGCTGCGCCAAATTTTACTTGAGTTGTATTTGTTCCTATAAAATGTAAAGTATCTGTAAGCGTAGCCTCTCGAGTACTTCCAATAGTGCCATTAGCTGTGTAAATATTTGAACCTCCTGGTGTAGTAAATTCTAAATCACCTGTTCCTGAGTTATATGTTAAAGCTTTTCCATTATCTGCAGGAGCAACTGTTGTAGGAAAATCATATGCAGAATTTATATTTAATTTGTTTACAGAAGCTCCATTTGTACCCGCTACTTGAAAATCATATGTTCCAGGAGCAACGTTAATTCCTACTCTTCCTCCATTAAAGTTTAAAGTATTTGTAACAGTAGCTACAGTAGTTGCAGGAATTGTTCCTGAAGCTGTGTATATACTTGAACTAGCAAATGAAGCTGTTGCCCACTGAGCGTTTCCTCCTACTACTGTTAAAAGTTGTCCAGCACTTGCAGAACCAACTTGTGTAAGCTCATTAATACCGCCTTGAGGAGTAGAAGCTCCTGTACCTCCGTTAACGATAGCTAAATCAGTGCCTACCCAATCTGAGTTATTTATTGCTAATGTTCCTCCAAGAGTAACAGTACCACTACTAGTTATAGCCCCTCCTGTTAAAGTTACACCATTAACTGTTCCTGCAGTAGCAACACTTGTTACAGTACCTCCGTGTGTTGCGGCTACCCACTCTTTAGTTACTAATGCTTTTGCGACAGCTGCGTTAATATCAGCTATATCATTATTAGCCCCAGAAATAATAGGTACTCCGTTAGTTATAGAAAGTTTACCACTTGTAGTTCCGTTAACTATACTTACACCTGCAATAGCGTTATTACATCTTATACTAACTCCGTAACCAGCACTAAGTACTAGATTATCTCCATTAGCACCTAAACTTCTACTTAGCCAATGTATGTAGTTGTTAGCTACATTTCTATCTTTTATAGCTTGAACTGTACCAGATGTATTAGCAGCTGTAATTCCTTTACCTGCTCCAATATCTACAGTTGTGCTAGGGTTTAAATTAATATTAGTAGAAGTACCTACAGTAAAATTAGATAAACCATTAAAATGTAAAAATTTACTTGCTCCTGTAAGAGTCCTATCTCCTGTAAGAGTTCCGTCTATTGAGTAAATAGTAGTATCTCCTTGACCAACTGGTATTAAGTTGCCATATTGATCTTTATAACAAAGAGCCCCGGTATAGCTATTTTTGAAAATCTCTATTCTAGCTTGAGTTTCGTTTCTAGCTTGTCTAGGAAATATTTTAGGTATAAGACTCATTTTAGTATTTCTTTTCTAGTGTTTCTAATATACTTATAATAGTAGCATATGAGACTACATTGTAATCTGTTGTTTTATCTACTACATCTCTAGTATCGTATCTGTTTAAAAGTTTTAAGGACCTTCTAAAAGTTTTTAAATAATCTAACTGCTCTGGACATGTTATTCCTAGTAGCATATTATTCATATACTTTTCTGCTAGTGTAGAAAATTTACACTGCAGATTCCATACTTTTAATTTATAACAATTTATAGTCATTATAGTTCTTTATAACAAAATGTTGCCGATAATAATTTACCGTTTTCAGGAGAGCCTGTTAAAGCTTTAAATCTTACAGTTATACTTTGATTATTTGGTAGTGTTAAAGAAGGAACACTAAAAGCTCCTCCGCTTCTTCCTTTAAATCCTACTTGTACTACCCAATTAGGAGCTCCTCCCGAAGGGGCTGCTCCTGTATTAGTTTGTAGAGCTTTATAATAAACTCCACTAAGAAGTACTATATCATTTTTTCTATATGCAACGCCAACGTCCCATGTAGGAGCGGCAACATTACTTTCTAATCTGCTAACTGTTTCATAAGCTTGTACTCCATTAACAAATACTCCACATGCTAAATTACATCCACCTGTTACTGCGTAAGGAGTTAAACCTGTTTCATCTCCACATACAAAAGATACATCTACTTTATAATTTTTAGAAACACCGGTATTATTTAATAAAGCTAAACCAGTATAACCTGCAGGAACTGCATAACTAGTTGATGAAACTACTTGGGTACTTGTAGCAGTACTACCTCCTTCTACTCCATGTCCTATAGGAGTATAACTTACTACTAAAGAATCATCTGAAGAAAAAGATCCATAAGCCTGTATCCAAGTTACGTCTAAAGTATGGTATGTAGCATTTGTACCTGCAAGGACAGTTTCTGTTAATCCTGTAATTTTTCCCATAAAGAAAGTACTAGAATCAGTTTCTTTAAAAACTCTGATTAGTCCAAAATTACCGTCTATATTAAAACTATCTAAAAAGTTTTTTAAATCTTTTACATTTATATCTACATTATTTATTAAGATTTTAGTAACTCCTAATAATGAAAGATTATTTACTTTTAAATAACTTTGTGTAGGAGTCGTTGCAATATTAGTATCAGTATTGAATTTCCAACTAGCAGAAAATCCTCCAAAAATTCCATTAGTTCCAGGATTTCCAGAAAAAAGTGTTATATCGTCACAGTCGTTACAAGAACAGCTCATTGTTTTAATTTTTAATTGTTAACAGTTACAATCGCATCCGCAATCACATCCTGAAAAAGTTGTACATATTGTTGCAGCATTTGCTAGCAGTGTTTCTGCTCTTGTAAAATTCTTACAAGAAAATGCTGTTTTAATTCCATAAAGTAAGACCTCTAATTGATCTAAAATTTGTTTATATTCATCTAGCTTTTCAGCATCGCACTCTGTTACCATTTTACCTATAAGTATTTCCATACAGTTTTGTAAGTTACATGTAAATAAAACATACTGCTCATTATTAGTATGAGTAGTAGTTATTAGATATTGAGGTAATAAAGTAACAGTTATAGTTCCTGCCGTACCTCCAGTAAGACTAGTTCCTTGAATAGTTATAGTATCTCCTGCTTTGTATCCTCTTCCTGTAGTAGTTACTGTCATTTCTACTAAAGTATTAGCAGGATTTATAGTTACTTTAAAAAGAGCTCCTGTGCCTGTTCCTGAACTTGTAGATGCAACATTATTAGTAGTATTTGGAGCTGCTAATAATCCTACTATAGTAGGAGGTGCTGAAAGTATTAAACCGTTTACATCTGTTGTTAAATTAGCCTCTGTAACAGAGTATTCTACTTTAAACATTCCATCTGGCTGATTCCAGGCTGCTCCATCAAAAGCTTGAAAAGGAGATAATAAAGATGCGGGAAATAAACTAGTAACACTATCTTTAATAGTAAATGTTTGTAATGTAGACGTTCCTGCTGAATTATATACATTAACAACAGCCGTTATAGCATCTGTCATTGTTAAATTAGGGCTTCCCCATCCTGTAGTATTGCTCACAGCGTAAACGCCTGTTTCTTCGCAAATGTCTACTTTGTCACATTTATTTTCTAATGAAAGTGATATTTTAGGTAATAATGCCATTGTTATTTCTTATTAGTAGTTCTTTTAGTTCTTGACCTAGAAGCTGCATTTGCTATTAACTGCTCTTCCATCTTTCCTATTTTTACTTTAAGCAGTGTGTTTTCTGCTACTAGTGTATCTATCTTATCTTCTAGCTCGTCAATTTTTTGTTTTAATTCTTCTATTACTTTTGCAAGTAATTTGCCTTCAGCTCTCCAAGCCTTATCTTCTTTTTCTTCTTCCCTAATTTCTTTAGCTGCTTGAATATCTATCTTTTTCTTCCAGATATTCCACACTTCTTTTATACCAAAAGCTGCTATTAAAGTTGCAAGTGCTCCTATTATTAATGTAGTGTCTTCCATTTTAATCGTTTATTGTTGGTAAATTTTGATCGGTAACATCATCATTGATAGCATTCATAGAATGGTCTTCTTCAATAGTATTAAGAATACCATTAATAAATCTTCCTAATCTATTAAGAGTTTTTGCTCTTTGATTTTTTCCCAGTACTGAAGATATCTTCTCGTTCATGTTTCCAAACTTATAACTTTTGCTGTCTTCTTTTAATAATAAATCATTAAATAAAAACCTCATTGTTGTGTTATCCGCTTGATCCTGGGCTAACGCTATTCTCACTAAGTATCTATTAAAAACTCTAATAAAGAGTCTCCATCTTACATCGCACAAGATTAACAACTTTATAAAGGTATACACAATACTTACAGGTTTTAAAACCCATCTTAGAATCATTTCTAATAGTACAAGCGTAATGCCCTGTATCATGGTTGTTAATTATTATAGCTTCATAAAAAAATAACACCTGTTTATATTTAATAATTTAAAATATAAAAGGTGTTATCATAATAGTTTTTATTTTATACAAAAATAGTGAAAATTAATTAAAAAGTAGCCTGTCACTGACAGCAAAAAAACGTGACAGGCTACTGAGGTTTGGGAGAGAGACTCTTATGTTAGTAGAGTGTTAACTCCTAAAGCAGTTGCGATTCCTAAACCAGTAGGAGATCCACTACCATCTTGTATAAATACTAAGATGTCTGCGTCTGCTTTATCAGCACTAACTAAACCATTTATATCTTCTTTTACAGAAATTTGAAGGCAATCATATTGACCATCAGTAATTACTGAAGAAGTTCTCATTGTAGGAGGAACTCCTAACATACCGTTTTCACCTTGGTTACCCATAGACATGTATTCTTCCATAGCAACTTGTTGCCACACACCAACACCATCTAAAGCTCCTTGTACATGAGTTATTTTTACAGTAGTATCAGAGAAAGTAGCAGTAAATCTGTTAGAATAATAATTTCTAAAAGCATTTACATCAAAATCACTAGCTACACCTCTAACTTGTACACCGTATTCTGCAATAAGATGAGCAGCTTCTAAAATTCTTCGAGCATCTCCTTTTGCTACTATAGCAGTATCTGCTTGATAAGCATATGTTAAAACAATTTTAGCTGGAGTAGTAGCAGTTCCGTTAGTTACAGATTTTACTTTGTAAACAGGAGAAGTAAGAGCAGCAGCAATTTTAATACAGTCTCCAACAGCTATATTAGTAATAGTTTTATTATTATCTACTGCACCTAAGTTAGTACAACTAATAACTTCGGTACTGTCTTTAGTAAATAATAAATGAGTAAGAGTTCCTGTAACAGCCGCACCTGCTTCGTCACAAAGAGCTTCAAATTTTACATATCCATTATTTCCTGCAGGCTGAGTACTCATGTTTTTAATACCACTAGCTACTAAACCGTGAGCTAATTCTTCTTGAGAACCAGTAGCATCAGTTGCAAACTGAGCAAAAAGGCTAGCAGGTTGGCTTCTGTTAGCGGCATCATTATCATTCTTACGAAGTTTAATAAAGAAACCTGTTTTAACAGTAGTAGTAGGAAGTGCTCCTGTAGTACCATTATAACCAATTCTAGTAATTTGTTGTTGAGCAGCAGAAAATTGTTTTACAGTAGTACTTTTAATAGCTGATTTAGTAAAAGCCGCTGAAAATACTAATTTACCTCCAATATTTTCACAAACTCTTAGTCTAGCATCATCTGCTAAAGTAGCATAAGCTGCTGCTGTTGAAATACCGATATTTCCTTCATCTATTAAAGCTGCACCACCGGCTGCTAAAGTTGAAGGGGACACAGGAGCATTTGTTTTTCCAGCAGTTGAAGCTGGAATAGCTTGCGTTGTGTCTGCGATTGAGGCATAAGCCACATTGTCTTGTCTTCTTAATTGCATTGTTTTATTTTTTAGTTAATATTAAGTTTTTATTCAAGGTCTTTTGCAGAAATTATATTCTGCACAGTTTGTTCTTTTACTCTTTGTAACATTAGGTTTTTTGCCATGTCTATAATCACCGTATGGGTTGATTCATCTAATATACAATTTCTGCTGTTAGCAGGTGTGGTTCTATTTACTGTAATATCGCTAGGGAATAGTAAATAGTTTATTGTATAACTAGTAACATTAAAAGTTCCATCAGTTACGAGTTGGTGTCTTTTAGGTGTTGCGGCGGCTGCAGGATTGCTACCATCTACTTGTCTTTGGTAACCTAGTCTCCATATACGAGCCCATCCATAATCTTTATAATAAGGTTTCTTATATTTATTGTATAAATATTGCCATATCTCATCGTGAGCTACTACATTTATCCATGCTTTAATAAAGTTAGTTGTACCGCATTGTTGTTTGTCTATTATTGCTTCCTCATATATAGTATACATAAAGTCTGCAGGTAAATCAAAGAACTTTCCGTTATCTAAGGTTCCTATTTGGTCCGCAGAAACTGTAAGATTAGCACCTTGTTTTATCAAGGCGCTTAATCCTTGGTTTCTTATTTCGGTTTCTTCTAGGCCTTGGCCTTTACGGTTATTAAGTTCACTAACAAACTGCTTAATGTATAGCAATTGAGCTTCAGTCAGAGCTGACGTAAGATCGAAATCTTCGTACCCTGGTGAACCAAAACTATCTATTCTATCTAGTCTTAATTCTAACTCATCTGCCATTTCATTTGCGGTCATATTTTATTTTTTTGATAACTCAATCTGAGTTTTAATTCTCATTTTTACTTCTTGATTGTCATCATTATTAATATAAGCGATTGTACTTCCAAGGTCTCCTAATTCGATACCGTTGTCTAATACATATCTTTTGTTACTCATCTTTTTAATAGCTCCTGCTTCAGTTGCTTCCTGGATAAAAATTCTATGTTCGTATTCAGGATGATTAACTACAGCTAAAAAGTTTGCCGGATTCTCATCTAGTATCATTAATACTTCAGATTTTAACCAATCTTTAGTATTATTAGCTGGAATGGTTCTTCCTAGCGACTTAATAAAGCCTTTCATTTTTCCTAAGTTTGCAGTAATCTCTGCAAATTTAGTATATGCTTTAGCTTTAAGCTCAGCTGCTTCAACTTTCTTAGAAGTTACTTTATTGTCATTAACAATCATAAATTCAAAAGTAGCTCTTAGTACTCTGTCATCATAAGACGGAGAAACTAATTTCTTGTTAGACAATAGAATGTGGTACTTTAACATATCTAAAGGAAAGTTTAAATTTAATTGCATTCCTTCTTTAGTCATTGTTACACGTCCTCTTCTATCTGTCCTCCAGAAATTGTCATCTGTCGGTAATGTGACATTTAAATTCACACCTAATTCTGTTTCAAAGAACTCCTGTTGAGTCATTCCGTTAGGATATTTCTCAAAGTATTTTTTTATATAACGCCTCTCTTGGTCGTCTAAAATTCTTTTTACTCCTCCACCTCTTCTGTAATCATTAAGAGGAACTTGATAGCTTCTCTTAACTTTGTTATAAATAAAAGGATCATTTTTTTTATCTTGTCCTTTTACTAAAAGTGTTGACCATTTACCCGAAGATTCTACTGCTCTAACACTTACTATCTCATCTCTTAAATAAGAGCCCCAAACGATAGTTTCTTTTTTTGTTGCTGTTTTTGCTGTCATTTTTATTTATTTATATTAAACTATGTAATTGCCTCCCCATTACGAGGAGGCTTTTACAATCTTATATTAGTCTACAGATAATCTAAGATCAACTACTTTCGTAGGATCTTCAATCATCATACCACCCCATTTTTGCATATGAACTTCATATCCATCAATAGGAGATGCTACCAATTTCGGAGAACCTTTTCCTGCAGGAGAGAAAGGATCTCTCATACCTGGAATGTATGCCCAGTTATAATCTGGAACACCTTTAGGCTTAACTCTATAGATTCCTGCTTCTTCACCGTAGTCAAGAGCTAAGATTCTGTGAGACTCAACGATACCTTTTCCGTCAGGATGTTGTTTTGGGAAGTATACATCATCATCGAAGAAATCAAGAATTTCTACTTTAATGCAAACTCCGTTATACCATTCGTAAACGTTATATTGTGGTTGTTGTGTAGCTTTAGTGTTTCCACCGCCAATGTTTCCTGGCTTAGAGTTACTATCTAAGAATCTATCTTGGATAACAGTTACATTTAACTGACCTCTTTTTGCCTGAATTTGTTTAGAGATTTCAATAGCACCAAACTCACCTGTTAACAAGTGGATAGTTCTTTTACCTCTTTCGATTTTACCAACACCCATGTCTAGTAACATCTCTAGATGCCAATCTAAATCATAGCTATTGTAGTAGTGTACGTTAGATGGAGCAACTTGCTCGAAGAAACCTGCACCTGATTCGATAGCATATTTAGTCTTGTCATCTTTGTTTAAGTACTTGTGATCATTAGTCCAGTTTTTCTTACCATACATCAACATTCTTGAGAACATCTCTTCGCATTGGTGATGAGCAACCATATCTTGATAGTTAATCCAGATAGACTCAGTTTGACCTTTGTATTGGAATCCAAACTCTAATGGTTCGTTTTTCCCTTTGTTAATTACGTTACCAGGAACTTTGTACTCCATACGTAGAGTAGAAGGTCTGTTTTCCATTCTCCAAGGAGATGTGAAATAAGGACTAGAACCTTGGTAAGATAATGTAGAAGGAGAAAGACTATAGAATTTAGAAAATCTAGTTCCTGTAACTAATTCATCAGCAGGTACAGATTTAGCAGCTGAATCAGTTACTAGTTCTACTTCTACTTTAGTTAATGAACCTGCATCAGATACTTTCTTAACAAGTAAGTGATATTCTTCACTTTCTCCTTTAAGAACGTTACCTTCTTCGAAAATGTTTTCAGCAAAGATAAGATTAAATCTTTCACCATTAGCTCCTACATTACCAGTACTAATAGTAGTACCCGCAATTGTTTCTGCAGAAGATAAAGGAACATTTTTATCATGTTGTCCTTGCAACATCCAGTTATAAAATC
>Ga0315315_10006464_pt1 | contig 10833 bp, 8 predicted proteins | sample M140m3416metaG_FD_203699 | JGI IMG/M metagenome (GOLD analysis project Ga0315315, IMG submission 203699) | Ammonia-oxidizing marine archaeal communities from Monterey Bay, California, United States - M1 40m 3416 | ecosystem: Environmental > Aquatic > Marine > Intertidal zone | place: USA... | reverse complement strand
CTGCTATACCATCCTCTATAGCTTTTTTTTCTTCAGCTGAAATTTTATCTCCATGCTCTTTTAAACTTTTTTCTGTAGAAAAAACTAAACTATCGGCTTGGTTTCTAGCATCTACAGACTCTCTTTTCTTTTTATCGGCTTCTTTATTTGCTTCAGCTTCTTTTACCATTTTCTGAATTTCTTCTTCAGACAACCCGCCGGACGCTTGAATTTGAATTTTTTGCTCTTTTCCAGTTCCTTTATCTTTTGCAGAAACGTTCACAATTCCGTTTGCATCTATATCAAAAGTCACTTCAATCTGAGGAGTTCCTCTAGGAGCAGGAGGTAAACCTACAAGCTCAAAGTTGCCCAAAATTTTGTTATCTGAAGCCATCTCTCTTTCACCTTGAAGAACTCTGATTGATACAGCCGGTTGATTGTCTTCAGCCGTAGAAAAAACTTGGCTTTTTTTAGTTGGTATAGTTGTATTCTTTTCAATTAATTTTGTTGATACGCCGCCTAAAGTTTCAATACCAAGAGATAATGGAGTTACATCTAACAACAATACATCTTTCACATCTCCTTGAAGTACTCCTGCTTGTATAGCTGCTCCCATTGCAACTACTTCATCGGGATTAACACTTTTATTAGGTTCTTTGCCAAAAAAGTTCTTCACAGTTTCAATAATTTTAGGCATTCTTGTCATACCCCCAACTAAAACTACTTCATTAATTTCAGCGGCAGAGAATCCAGAATCTTTTAATGCAGTTTTACAAGGCTCTAAAGTTCTTTCAACTAGATCAGCCACTAATGCTTCTAGTTTAGCTCTAGTAAATTTCAAATTAACATGTTTAGGCCCAGTTTTATCTGCTGTAATAAATGGAAGATTGATCTCAGTTTGAGTCGCAGAAGATAATTCAATTTTAGCTTTTTCCGATGCTTCCTTCAATCTTTGAAGAGCAAGTTTATCACTTCTTAAATCAATACCATTATCTTTTTTAAATTCGTCAATTAGATAGCTTACAATTGCATCATCAAAATCTTCTCCTCCTAAAAATGTATCTCCATTTGTAGACTTAACTTCAAATACGCCGTCTCCTATTTCTAGAATAGAGACATCAAATGTTCCACCTCCAAGATCGTAAACAGCAATTTTTTGTCCATTTTTTTTGTCAAGCCCGTAAGCAAGAGCTGCTGCAGTTGGTTCATTTATAATTCTTAAAACTTCTAACCCAGCTATTTTACCAGCATCCTTAGTTGCTTGTCTCTGAGCATCATTGAAATATGCAGGCACTGTTATAACAGCCTTTGTAACTGCTTGACCTAAATATTTTTCTGCAGTCTCTTTCATTTTTTGCAGTATGAAAGCTGAAATTTGTGATGGAGAATATTTTTTACCCTTACCTTCTACCCAAGCTTCATTTTTTTCAGATTTAATAATTTTAAAAGGAACTTTGCCAATATCTTTTTTAACAGTTTGATCTTCAAATGATCTGCCGATTAATCTTTTAGCTGCAAAAATAGTATCTTGAGCATTAGTAACCGCCTGCCTTTTTGCTGGTTGACCTATTAATTTTTCTTCATTCTCTAAAAATGCAACAACAGAAGGTGTAGTTCTAGTTCCTTCTGCGTTTTCTAAGACTTTAGCTTGTGAGCCGTCCATTATTGCGACACATGAATTTGTGGTTCCTAAATCTATTCCAATTACTTTGCTCATTAAATCAATTCCTTTTGTTTGTTAAATTTATATGGGTGTTTTTTTTTCATCTACAAGGTTATTTTTCCTCTTTTTTATCGTCATTTTTCTCTATTTTTTTGGCCACACCAACTAATGCGGGCCTTAAAAGTCTTTCACCTATCATATATCCGGATTGTATTTCTTGAAGAATAGTTCCCGGCGAAGCCTTATCATCTTCAATTTCAGACATAGCTTGATGAAAATTAGGATCAAATTTTTTATTATTTGTGTCTATCTTATTAATTCTATTTTTTTCAAATATCGAGATTAAGTCTTTCTCAATAATTGTTATATTTTCTAAAAATTTATCTAGATCTTTATTGGATTTTAGTTTTTCATCACTCTTAATAGCTATTTTAGCCCTTTCTAAATTATCAAGTATCGCCAAGCTTTCTTTGGCAAAATTAAAAGATCCAAATTCAAAAGCATCTTTTACTTCTTTTTCAAATCTTCTTCGTTGATTTTCTATCTCAGCTAACGATCTGAGTAATTTGTCTTCGGTGTCTTTTAATTTTTTTTCTATGCTTTCTTCTTTGTTCAGTACTTGTGTATCGCTTTTTTGAGTGCTTTCTTTCTCTTGAATTTCAGTATTTTTTTTATCACTTTTGCTCATCTATTTTGCTATATAGTAAGGAATTGGAAAAATACTAGACTAAAATGAAAAAAATTCTAATAGGCACTCACAACAAAGGAAAATTCAGGGAAATAGCCCACTTAATATCTAATGATTTTGAAAAAATATCTCCATATTCTTTGAAAATTAAAAGCCCAAAAGAAACGGGTAAAACGTTTGCCTCAAATTCTAAACTGAAGGTAAATTTTTTTTCTAAATTTGTAAACTATCCTGTTATATCTGACGACTCAGGTTTATGTGTTAAAGCATTAAGTAATAAGCCCGGTATTCATTCTGCTAGGTTAGCTAATAAAAAAGGAGGGTTCCTCCAAGCTATGAAATTTATTTTAAAAAAACTTGAAGCCAAAAAAAATAGATCAGCTTTTTTTGTTTGCAACCTATCTTACAAGAATTCTGAAGGAAAAATAATTTCTGTTGAAGGAAAAATTAGAGGAAAAATATCCAAAAAAATTTTAGGAAAAAAAGGTTTCGGTTATGATCCTATTTTTATACCCAATAATAGTAACCTTACATTTGGACAAATGACTAAATCTACAAAAATTAAAATTGATCATAGGTTTAAAGCCTTTAAAAAACTTAAGAAAAAAATTAAAATTTTATAAATTTATTTTTTCCAGTCTTATAAATATTCAGTTCTTGCAATACTTTCTTATTTTTAAAACTAAAAGTTCCTATTTTGCCTTTAATTTTATTTTTAAATGAAAAATCATTAACAGAACTGATTTTACCATTTGTTTTCCATGCATAATAAATAAGCCCTAAGGCGTCATAAGTTAAAATAGTAATTTCATTAGGATATTTCTTGTATTTGTTAAAATAGTTTTCTTTATATTTATTAAATTCTTTATAATTAATTGATGGATAGTATAAATTTTTTATAGTGTTTTCATAAAATATGCTTTCATCAAACCATTGATTAATAGTGGTAAATAAAACTTTGTTTTGATCAACGTCCGAATAAACCAATGATGTTAAAACACTTTTTAAATTGCTTCCAAAATCAATGATTATGATAGAATCAAAATTAACAGATCCCAAAGTATATAATTTTTCTAATCTTTCTAGTTCTTTAATTGATTGTGTATCATCTTTATCTTCAAACATTTTTTTTCTTAATTTCAAATTTCTTTTCCTTTGAGAATAGTTTGTTAAAATTTCAATTTCGCCAGTAAGTATTCTAGGGTCAGGATTGTAAACAAAAGTTCTAATATTATTTAGTTTTATTTTTTTTATATTATCTTCAATAAATTCTTTATACTGATTATCAGGGAACATTATTACTGTCTTATTTTTTTTTTGTTTTTTTATAAAATTTGTTAATACCAACAGTTGAGACTCTAAGCTCACACCAACACTAATAATATTATCTATAAATTCAGCATTTATATTTGATGGTGATATAAAAATTAAATCATTATGTTTCTTAACATAATTAAATTCTTCGTGAGTTATGGGTCCAATCACAATTTTAATTTCTTGTGACTTTATTTCTTTAATAGCTTTATTAAGTTTTTCTTCATCGTTAAATCCTGAGTCCTTCGGAACAATAAAAACATTCTTATCATTGATCTCTTCAAGTGCTAATTGCAAAGAATTTAAAAGTGAGTTTCCTAATTCGCTATAAGATCCGCTTAGGGGGGCAAGTAAACCTACTTTAAGTATTTTCTCATTTTCTTGACTTAATAAATTAGAATTAAAAAAAAATAATATATAAATTAATGTTATAATAAATTTTTTTTTCATATAATGAAATTATTACCTAACAGCTTATATATTGTTTCTACCCCCATTGGAAACCTTGATGATATTACATTTAGAGCTCTGGAAGTATTAAATAATTCAGACATCATTTTATGCGAAGATACAAGAAGGTCACTTAAATTATTAAATCATTTTAAAATAAAAAAAAAATTAGTTTCCTACCATAAATTTAATGAGAGAAAACAAGTTAAAAATATAATTGAATATATTAATCAAGGCAAAATTTTGTCTCTAATATCTGACGCAGGGACACCAATGTTATCTGATCCTGGCCGTATATTAGTAAATGATTGTATTGCTAATAAAATAAAAATTATTCCCATACCTGGTGTATCCGCAATTACCACTGCAATGAGCATCTCTGGATTTAAGGATCAATTTTTATTTTATGGTTTTTTGCCAAAAACAGAAAAAGAATTAGAAAAAGAGCTATCTATTTTATCGCAAAATTCATTTTCACAAATTTTCTTTATTCCCGCCTTGAAGTTGAACTTTTATATAAAAAAATTTCAGAAGTATTTTTCGGGAAGAAAAATAATTATTGCAAAAGAATTAACCAAAATACATGAAGCTTTTTTTAGAGATAGTGTAGATGATTTTAACCTGTTAGAGACCTCTTTAAAAGGAGAATTGACTATAGTAATTTCAGAAAAAACTATTAAAAATAAAAAAATTAACGAAGAAAAAATTGTTAACAAAGCTAAAAAATACTTGAAAAAATATAGTTTAAAGGACACAGTTGATCTAATTTTTGAGTCAGAAAAAGTTAATAAAAAAGAAATTTACAAATTATGCATAAAAGTAAAAAATGAAAAAAACTGTTAGCATTCTTATAATTGTTTTATTAACTTCTTGTACTTCTGTCGGTAAATTTGGAGCTGGAGTTGATATTACTTTTGATCCACGAACTATCGGAATGCAAATTGATGACACAATAATGCAAAAAAATTTATCCGCAAGATTAGCTTTAGTTGATAAAAAATACTTTTTATCTATCCAGTCAGAAGTTTTAGACGGAAGAATATTTTTGTCAGGAAAAGTTAATGAACCTGAGGAAAAAATTAAAATAACAAAAATGGCATGGGAGACTAAGGGAGTTAGATCTGTAAAAAATGCAATTACAATAAAAGGTCATAGTAGTTTTAAAAGTACAGCAAAAGATATTTTAATTACAAGTCAATTACGCTCATCTCTTATTTTTAATAAAAAAACAAAAGCAAGAAACTACACATTAGAGACTATTAACAAAAATATTTATATTTTTGGAATTGCTATGGACGAAGAAGAAAAAAAGCAAGTCATTGATGAAGCCAACAAGATCTATGACGTGAAGGAAATTTTTCCTTCAATTTATTTAGCAACTGAATTAAGTAGAAATAAAATTTAATTTGAATAATCAATTACATCCGAAGAAAATGCAGCAATCGAAGCTAAGTTTAATATTTCAGAAGTGCTAGCCCTTAAAGGTGCAACTTCAATTGGTAATCCCAATCCAATTAATAGAGGTCCAATTAATTTACCACCACCAAAAACTTTCATTAGTTTTGTAGAAATAGCTGCACTGTGTAAAGCTGGCATTATTAAAATATTAGCATTGCCAACAATTTTGGAAAATGGATAAATTTCTTGGTAAATTGGGTTTAAAGCAACGTCTGGCTGCATTTCTCCATCAAAATCAAAATCTACTTTTTCCTTTTTAAGCATTTCAATTGCATCTCTGACATGTTTTGTATTTTTAGAGATAGGTTTGCCAAAAGTTGAATGTGATAAAAAAGCGACTTTAGGATCAAAACCGAATAAACGAGCGACCCGTACACATGATTTGGAAACCTTTACCAATCTTTCAGAAGATGGAAAATCTTTTACATTAGTATCTGCTACAAGAATAGTCTTTCCTCTCGAAACTATCATTGTCATGCCGAATATTTCTTCTCCAGACCTAGCTTCTACCACCTTTTTTAGTTTTTCAATTGAAGCAGCGTAGTGCCTAATATTCCCTGTTACCATTGCATCAGCGTCTTTACATGCAATCATAGAGGAACCCCAAGCAATACGGTCGTTTCTCACCAAACGATCAACATCCCTCTCTAATTGCCCCTCTCTTTGTAATTTTTTATATAAATGTTTAGCGTATTTGTTTCTTTTCTCATTATCTGTGGAGTTTACAATCTCAATTTTATAATTTTCATCTAAACCTATCTTTTTTAGTTGTTCTTTAATTCTTTTTTCCGCACCTATTAGTATTGGTTTGCCTAGCTTATTTTTGCCAAATTCTATTGCAGCCTTAAGCATATTTTCGTCCTCCCCTTCGGCAAATATTACTCTTTTAGGATTTTTTCTGATTTTTGCATTTATCCCTTGCATTAACGACATCGAAGGATCTAAACGATTTGAAAGCTGATCTTTATATAAATCAAAATCTACAATTTTTTTTCGCGCTACTCCGCTTTTCATTGCAGCCTCTGCCACTGCAGCAGGTATTACGCTAATTAATCTAGGATCAAATGTGGAGGGAATTATATAATTTTTTCCATATCTTGGCCTATCTCCTCCGTAAGCCGAAACCACTTCATCTGGAACATTTTCTCTTGCTAAAAGAGCTATGGCTTTAGCTGCAGCAACTTTCATTTCTTCATTAATTGCTTTTGATCTAACATCAAGTGCGCCTCTAAAAATATAAGGAAATCCTATTAAGTTATTAACTTGATTAGGGTAGTCCGACCTACCCGTTGCTATGATAGCGTCGTCCCTAACTTCTTTAATTAGTTCAGGCTTAATTTCTGGATCAGGGTTAGCACAAGCAAAGATTATAGGATTTTTGGCCATTGATTTTATCATTTCTTTAGTAACAACATCTTTGGCAGATAGCCCTAAAAAAACATCAGCTCCTTTAATCGCTTCTTTTAAAGTTTTTAATTTGGTTTCAACAGCGTGTGTAGATTTAAACTGATCAATGTTTTGCCTTCCTTTGTAAATAACACCTTTGCTATCACACATAATTATATTTTCATTTTTTACACCTGAGCTTTTGAAAAGATTTGCACATGCTTGCGCAGAAGCGCCCGCTCCATTAACGACAATTCTTACATCTGAAATTTTTTTCCTTGAAATGTCTAAAGCATTTATTAACGCAGCCGTAGTTATTATTGCTGTGCCATGTTGATCATCATGAAAAACAGGAATATCTAAAACTTCCTTTAATTTTTGTTCAATAATAAAGCAGTCAGGGGCAGCAATATCTTCAAGGTTGATTCCTCCAAATGTACCGCTTATATTTTTTATTGTTTCAATTATAGTATCTGCATTTTTGTTATCTATTTCGATATCAATGGAATCAATGTCAGCAAACCTTTTAAACAAGACTGACTTCCCTTCCATAACAGGCTTAGAAGCTAATGAACCTAAATTTCCCAAGCCTAAAATTGCAGAACCATTACTTATGACAGCAACTAAATTTCCTTTGCTTGTATAATCATAAGCAAGTTCTGGATTTTTTGCTATTTCTTTGACTGGAGCAGCAACACCAGGTGAATAAGCTAAAGAAAGGTCCCTTTTAGTCGTTAAAGGTTTTGATGAACTTATCTCAATTTTGCCTGACTTTCCTTTTACATGAAAATCAAGAGCTTCTTTATCACTATAATGATCAATTTCTGTTTTTTTTGGCATTTAGTCTAATGAGTATGTAATATAAAAAATGTTAATTCACTAAAAATTTATGGCTTAATTAAGATTATTTATGAACTTACTTTCCTCCACTTATATATTCAGTTTTTTTACTTTAATAAGTAGATTCTTAGGTTATATCAGGGACATATTAATAGCTTTTTTTTTAGGAGCAACGATATTTGCTGATGCTTTTTTTGTGGCTTTTAGACTGCCTAATACATTTAGACGGTTATTTGCTGAGGGAACTTTCAACGCAGCATTTATCCCTAGCTATACATCGGCAAGAATAGAAAGTAAAAAAAAAGGAAAAAAGTTTGCAGATGACATCTTAGGTTCATTGATGTTAATTTTAATATTAATTGTAACAGTCGTAGAAATTTTTACACCATATTTAGTTTACATTATTGCTCCAGGATTTATTGAAAATGATGAAAAGTTAATTCTTGCAATAGAACTTACAAGAATTACGTTTCCTTTTTTATTATTTGTAAGTCTATCTTCTTTTTTTTCAGGTATTTTAAATTCAAATAATAAATTCGCCGCTGCTGCTGCTGCACCAATTATTTTAAACGTTATCTTAATTTTAAGCTTAATTATTTCTCACAAGTTCAATCTTAATATTGTTAAACAATTATCCTACGCTGTTACTGTAGCTGGAATATTTCAACTTATATTCTTATTTTTTGTTACTTTAAAATTTTATAAACCTACTTTAACTTTCAAAATAAAGTTTGATAACAAAGTTAAGTTTTTCTTTAAAAAATTAATACCAAGTATCTTTTCATCAGGGGTTACACAAATAAATATTTTAATTGGAACAATTATTGCGTCTTTTGAAGCAGGAGCAGTTTCTTATCTGTATTATGCAGATCGTATTTATCAAATTAATTTAGCAATAGCAGGAATAGCAGTGGGAACAGTTTCCTTGCCTGCCCTCACGAATGCATTTAAGAATAAGAATCTAAAAAAATTATCAAGCATTCAAAGCAAATCTTTTGAACTTTCTTTACTATTATCAATTCCAGCGAGTTTCGGACTAATCTTGGCTTCAGAAGAAATAGTAAACTCTTTATTCGGTTATGGATCTTTTTCAAAAGAAGATGTCAAATCAACAGCTGTTGCTTTGAAATATTTTGGATATGGCGTCCCAGCTTTTGCATTAGTAAAAGTGTTATCAAATTTCTTCTTTGCTAGAGACAATACAAAAACACCTTTTTATATTTCAATAGTAATGGTTATAATAAATGTTTCTATAAGTGTGAGTTTGTTTTCAAGTTTCGGATTTGTAATTATTCCAATAGCTACGTCTGTATCTGCTTGGATCGGATTTTTATTTTATTTCTATCTTTTAAATGAGAAAAAATCTTTATTATTAGACATACAATTAATACCCAATTTTCTAAAAATTTTAATCTCAACATTAGTAATGACCTTTATTTTAGTCATAGCATTAGATATCTGTGCAGATTATTTAAATTACACTTACAAATACAAAGTAATATATTTAATATCAATTGTAGGTATCACAGGAATTGTTTATTTGTTATCTTGTTACTTATTGGGAGTATTAAAAATTAAAAATTATAAGGCAAATTAAATGAATGAAAAAAAATTAGCATTTTCTGGTGTGCAGCCAACAGGAAATTTACATTTAGGTAATTATCTAGGTGCATTAAAAAAATTTAAATCTCTTCAAAACGAGATGGAATGTATTTATTGCGTTGTAGATTTACATGCGATCACAGTCTTTCAAAAACCTAGTGAACTATTGAATAGCGTTCTCGAAACAACAGCTAGTTTTCTAGCGACAGGTATAGATCCAAACAAAAGTATTATTTTTAATCAATCTGCAGTTTCTGGTCATTCAGAATTAGCCTGGATCTTAAACTGTGTAACAAGAATAGGATGGTTAAATCGAATGACCCAATTTAAGGACAAGGCAGGATCAGATAAAGAAAAAGCTAGTGTAGGTTTATATATTTACCCAAATTTAATGGCAGCAGATATTTTACTTTATAAAGCTACACATGTACCGGTTGGCGCAGATCAAAAACAACACTTAGAATTGTCTAGAGATATTGCTCAAAAATTTAATAATGATTTTAAATGTGAAAATTTCTTTCCTCTTCCAGAACCGCTAATATCTAAAAATATTTCAAGAGTAATGAGTTTAAGGGATGCAACAAAAAAAATGAGTAAATCTGAAGAGTCAGATTATTCCAGAATTAATTTGAAAGATAGCGCAGATGAAATAAATAAAAAAATTAAAAAAGCTAAATCTGACTCTGAGCCAATTCCTGATAATTTAAAATCACTTGAAAAAAAACCAGAAGCATTAAATTTGTTAAACATTTATTCTGAAGTTTCAAAAATTAATTTAGATAAGATCCTCAGTGAAATGGCTGGGAAAGAGTACTCTTTTTTAAAAACGAGGTTAACAGAGGCTATAATAGAGGAAATAATACCTGTTGGCAAAGAGATAAATAAATTGCTTAATAATAAAACACATTTACAGGATGTTTTAAAAAAAGGTAGTGAAAAAGCTAATATAATTGCTGAGGAAAACCTTAAAAATATACGTGATATAGTAGGATTGATATAATATAAATTCCACATGATACAAACAGAATTAACACCTAACCCTGACTCTTTAAAATTTATATCTGAAAAAACTATTTCAGCTATTGGAACTGAAGAATTTCAAAAAGAAAATATAAGCGAGATATCAAATTCTTTTATAAAAGAACTTTTAGAATTTAAAGGAGTTGAACTTATTTTGCTTTCAAAGAATTTTTTATCGGTAAAAAAGACAAAAGATACTACTTGGAGTGAATTAAAACCGATGGTTATTTCCCTTCTAAATGACTATTTTGAGAAAAACGAAGAACCGATTCTTAAAAAAGATATAATACAACCTAATAAGGCTAGCAATAGCAATGAAACAATTAACAAAATTATTGAAGTTTTAGATACCAAAATACGGCCAACTGTGGCAAGAGATGGAGGAGACATTAAATTTAAATCGTTTGAGAATGGAATAGTTAAAGTTGAATTA
>Ga0315315_10006463_pt1 | contig 10834 bp, 7 predicted proteins | sample M140m3416metaG_FD_203699 | JGI IMG/M metagenome (GOLD analysis project Ga0315315, IMG submission 203699) | Ammonia-oxidizing marine archaeal communities from Monterey Bay, California, United States - M1 40m 3416 | ecosystem: Environmental > Aquatic > Marine > Intertidal zone | place: USA... | reverse complement strand
AGCTTTCCTACTGTACAAGCATCTCCAACATGTAATGAATGTCGGTGCATGTAGGTACGATCATGCACGATGGCACAGACGACCTCGCAGATCTAGCCTCTAGCTAGATGCGTACTTACCAGCTGGAGTCGAGATGGATGATTGGAAGAAGAAGAATCAGATGGATCTGGAAGAATACGTTCAAAATCGGGGTGATGCCGCATTCTGTATCCTGTTGCACCCCCGTGTCTGGCACAGAGCGTTGAACTGAGATTTCGAAATTACAATGGGGGAATACGGGGCCGGCATGCACAGACCACATACTTTTCCCTCTGCACCATGTGCCGCCCGGCGCGCGGCGCGATCAGAGATTCTTACTACAGTATTCATAGTACGACTCGGAGCTAGATAGTATGCTTACTATGCATACTGTACTACTCTAGTAGAGTATGGATAGTATGCATACCACCTAGCTAGTAGGAGTTCTACTACTAATACTACTAATACTACTACTAGAGTAGTACTAGCTAGTTTGCACACTATTATCTATTAGAGTAATACTGTACGAGCGTATGCATAAAAAAAATGATACGTACATCATTTTTGAAAGGCTGGTCCTACAGTATCTTCAGTAACTTTGGGCCTTATGATGTCTCATGTCGTCACGTGGATGTTTTGGTAATACTACTAGCTAGAGCTAGTATGCATACAGGATGTAAGACATCTAGCTCGTACGAGGATCGACCTCAAAGAGGTCCGCGTGACATTTGTCTGAAGCAGGAAAGGAAATATCAAAAATGCGTCATTATTACGTCTCTGTATGAGAAGAAACAGCTGGAGAACAGCGTAAGTACAGGAAGTAAAAACTACTTAAATGATAATTTTTGTCTCATTATCTAGAGCGGCAGTGTTTACTTATTGTAAGTACAAGTTGCGTCCTAGCTGGTGTTTATGAAGCTTCCATTTAAAGAGCTTGCTAGCTTTCGGGATAGCTCGGAAGCAGTTTTGAATTTATTAAAATATAACCGGCACGAGGAAAAGGTATTCAAACCGCGTCTTTTTCCTTCGTCAAGAAAACCCGTTTGAAATCGTTCACAAGGTCCCCCACACAGGGCATTGTGTCCTTGAATTCAAACGGCGTAAATCCTTCTTTCGCCCCCGGTTGACCCATCACACGCTGCCATCACGCCCATCGCACAGTCCCAATCGCCCAGGCGGAGGCTGAGACCTGTGATCGAACACTAACCGAGGAGGTGACTGCATAGAGCGGAACGGAGCTTTCTGATTCAAGAGAAGAAGTAGCTGAATTTGGATTCGGTATCTCTTCCAAATCCCCCGTTTGCAGGTTGATCCAATTCTTCCGGAAGACGTGTTTCGGCGGCGACAAGCGACGGCGGATACCTCATAAAAAGGAACCACTTAGCTGTCCTTTGCCCCCTGCCCATTGTCGTGCCCATTCGCTCGCCCTAACGGCCTCCCATTGTCACAGTCAAGGGACGATTGACTTGGAAGCACTGTCCCGGGGCCAATCGCAATCGCACTTCGCTCCGTCATGACCACCTCGGAATCTGGACCCCCGCGGTCCACGAGGCTGCCATTCCGCCCCCGCGACGTCAATGCTAATGCCCGCTCGTCTTCACAGACGGCATCGCTTGTCTCGTCGAAGGGATCTGGATCCAAGGCCTCCATGGCTGTGAGCTCCATGGCTTCGAGATATCTCAATTCGTACCTTGAGAGCTCAAACAACCCAAACAACGTTGGCGGCCACCTACCTCCCGGAACGAACCTTAACCTTCCGGTTGTTGATGACGGCGGAGAAGATTCCACGCGCGTAAACGCCGGGGGCAAGATCCCGCCCACAGCGTCCTCGGACGAGAGAGGGCCCAGGTCCCAGTCCGCGTCGTCCTCGGAGCCTCAGCGGCAGCAGCCTCCGCAGTCCCGGCAGCAGGCGGAGCCCGCGGCCCCTAACTTGCGCCGGTCCTCCTCTTCCCGTCAAAAGCCTACAGTCATTCCGGAGGACCAAGACGAGGTCGAGATAACCGAGCACAGACGCAAGCCCAACGGGGAAGGGTACACGATCCACCGCTACATCCGAGGCCGCCTCCTCGGAAAGGGGGGGTTCGCAAAGGTTTACTGGTGCACCTCACTCGACACAAACCGTCACTATGCTGTCAAGATTGTTCCCAAGGCCAACCTCGTTCGCACGAGGCAACGGCAAAAACTACAAGCCGAAATCAAGATCCATCGGAGCCTCAAGCACCGGTACGTGTGCGAGTATAAACACTTCTTTGAGGACAAGGAGAACTGCTACATCCTCCTCGAGCTTTGTCAGAACCAGTCCCTAAATGAGATGATCAAGAGGAGAAAGTGCCTCACGGAGCCGGAGTCCAAGTTCTACTTGAAGCAGCTCTTCGAGTCCGTCCAGTATATGCACAAGGCGAACGTAATTCACCGCGATCTCAAGTTGGGGAACATTTTCCTTGACAAGAACCTCAATGTCAAGGTGGGCGATTTCGGCCTGGCCACACGCCTCTCTACATCAGAGGAGAAGCGCAAGACCATTTGTGGAACACCCAATTACATCGCCCCGGAGGTCATCGATGGCAACAAGGAGACTCGCGGACACTCCTTCGAGGTCGACATCTGGTCCATGGGCGTCATAATGTTCACCACGTTGGTGGGCAAACCCCCTTACGAGTCCAAGGACGTCAAGTCGACCTACCAGCGCATCCTAGCCAACAAGTACGAGTTCCCTGACAGCATTCCCATCACAAACAATGCCAAGGACCTCATCTCCGCCATGCTCCAGACCAACCCGCAGAAGAGGTGGGTTTTTCCAGCTCGTTTGTTCCTCTAATAAACCACCGTTCCATTCCTTCATGCCAATGCGTCTCCATGCGGATTCTCTGACCTTCCCTTCTTTCTTCTTTACTCTGCCCTTTATTTTAGGCCTTCTCTTGATGCAATTGCTGCCCATCCCTTCTTCACCCACGAAGCGACGAAGATGCCTAAGTCCATCCCTCTGAGCTGCACGCACGTTGCCCCAGACTGGAGGGAGGATGCCAAGGGCGTTCTGTACGCAAAGGAGAAGGAATCCGATGCCAAGTACTGTCGGCCAACGGTTTCGAGTCGCATCAGCAGCAGTGGGAAGAGGCTTGCCATCAGCGACGGAAGTTCCAGGGCAGCACATGCTTCTGCGCCTCTGGCGACAAGGAATGTCAATGCTGGTGTCAGCGGTGCAAGGCAAGCGTCCAAGGCTGGTGGTACAGCAAGCGCGGCATCTGGGCGGACGCCTTCTTCGCAGTTCAACATCTTCAATGACGCTGGAGCAACTTCCTCGAGCGAGCGAAAAGTCAACCTTGGGAAGTTGCCGCAATCGAGTAGTGCGGCGTCGGGACCAAACCCTACTACCGATCCCATTGATGAAATCACACGGAAGGTGGAAGCCTGTGCGGTCTTTGAAGATAAGGGTTTGAACTTTGATCATCCCGAAATGCAGGCGTCCGATCGCGCTCCCGCCTCCGACAGAGATGCATACGCCTTGGAGGTGATGCATGGTCGGCTAAGGGACGCCTTCCAGGCGGCAGAAATGGGGAACCCATACAGGATAGAACCCGCAGAAACCGTGTCGACCGAAGGCACGCTCAAGTGGGTCACTCGATATGTCGACTACACCAGCAAATATGGCCTAGGCTTTCTCCTTAACGATGGCAGTGCCGGGGTGTATTTCAACGACTCGACCAAGGCTGTCCTAGCTCCTGAGGACGAAACTTTCATGTATGTGGAGCGCAGCCGGGTGGCGGAGGTGAACAGAAATGCATACGAAATGCATACTCTGTCCTCTTATCCCGAAATGCTGCAGAAGAAAGTGACGCTACTCAAGCATTTCCGCAACTACCTTGTGGAGCAGCAGAAGAAAGCGCAGGAGGAAGGGGAGGAAGGAGATGCAGTTGACGTCGCACCCCCCGCCGTGGAGGTTGTGGATTCGCAGACGGACTATCCCCTTCCCTACCTAAAGAAATGGGTAAGGACAAAGCACGCGATTCTTTTCCGTCTGAGCAATGGGACCGTCCAGGTTGTGTTTTACGATCACACCGAAGTTCTCCTGTCGGATGATGCCAAGGTTGTGACTTACGTGGACAAGAGGAGAAATCGGACCACTTATCGCCTCGACGAAATCATGATGGAGTCGAGCGCCGAGATCGGAAAGAGATTAAAGTATGCGAAGGATATCCTCAAGCAGCTCATTCCGGGCCAAAAATCTTAAAAAGGCAATGAAAGCATCAGGGGCTTCGGTCGAAAAATCGAGAAGACTGTCGACATGTAGTTCCAAATATTCAGAAATATAATGAACGCTGATTGTAGCTATTGCAACCTAGTTAATCTACCACGTAGGGGAAAAGCGAGTGCAGTGGAACTATAGATGGAACTTTCGTCGCGTCGTGTCCATCTCCTTGCGCTTATGGATCCACTCATACTCCCCAAACTGTGTGTCGAATGCACCCTCCTGGAGCCATCTAAGCTTGAGGCTAAATCGCGGCCCAAGCTCCTGCAGTCTCGCCTTGGTTTTCTTCTTTCCCGTTTCCTCGTTCATTTGCCGCCCTTCCTCAAAGACATAACGATGATGCCGCACGAAAATGAAATCCCGTTGATTGTGAAAGGTCGCGACTTGTCGACCCCGGAATTGCGCATTATGTGGGAAGAGGCTTCCGAGGAACCGTCCCGCCCTATGACCCAATCGGGTTGAGAACCCATTCAAGACCAGTTCAGGCACATGTGATGATGCCGAACCGTGGTCAGGAATGTCATCTGACAGCCTAACGTTTGACACCTTGAAAAAGGCAGTGGGGCCAGCTTTCAGAGGGACCTTTTCTGCGTCGCCATTCTCGCCATCATCAGATACTCCAGCCCCACCCGACGCAGCCGCAGACGGTCTCAGATGGGATATAATCATTCCATTGCACGTTTTGGACTTCTCAGACAACACAATCAGATGAGTAAATTCCCGGTTTGTCGCATACGTGCAAATGTCTTTAATGGAATACGATCTTCGGGGGTAGTAATATAACTTGGGAAAGAACCGCATGAGGTCGGAAATGAAATGGAACAGCTGTCGGGAGGGTCGGGGCCTAGTGGTGATCATGATTTTCGGTCGGATTTCATCTGAAAAATACTCCGCAAACTCGTCCTCTGCCTCGTCGAGGGCAACCTCGTCATCATCAGGGCGCACAGTAGTGGGCTCGGCCTCTCGACTGTTGTCCAGTGTCCTGGGGACCAGCTTCGTCTTGTGAGCGTCCTCCCCCAGCTCCTCGGCCTCCTTCGCCCGCTTCATACGGAGTTCGCGTTTCTGCTTGCTCTTCTCCTGAAGGTATTTTCCGTACATTTCCGACCGCTTAATTTTATTACGAATATTTGAGGGATTGTTCATCACTGCTCGCTTCTTCGTAATGCCCGCTGTGTTGGCGGGCTTCTTACCCTTCAGGCTGGCATCGGTCTTCTTCGCCATGATTTACGGACGCTGAAGGCAAAGACAGATAACTGACGAAAGAGGGGGCGAGCACGAGATAGAATTTGTAGTTCGACGGTGGCGCGAGGATACCAATCGTATGTACAGCGCCGTGTTCAAGAAGTGCTCAAAATATCAAGCCAGAATGGGGTCTGCATCAGTTCAGTTCTAGGTGCAGTGTGAAGGTATTTCGACAGGTTGGGCGGTGAGCAAGAGGCGAAGAGCGAAGAGGCGACAGACGAGAGATGATTGGAGGTGAGAGAAATTGCTTCCTAAACCCTAACCATAATAGATGGGGAAGTTGGCTAGTCAGGCGCGCAAAATGCGCCAAAAAATAGCGCAGGCTTGCAAGCTGTCCGCTCCTTCGTTCGACTTTACGTGCTCGTACTAGCTAGTAGTGTCGCAGCTGGTTATACAGTCCTGATCCCACAATCCTACCTCTTCATTTCCCTTATTTCAATATAACCGTCCTGTGACCATGGCCTCCACCAACCAAGAAGACGGGTGCTACCCCCGGCTGAATGCTACGATGCTCCAGTCTGGGCAGCACGTCAACATGATCGCCAGCCTCATTGGGACGGTCGAGAGCTGCGACGGGCAGATCGCTGCCATCAAGTGTGGTGATGGCCAGACGGCTCGTGTCGCGGTCGATCCCACTTTCGTGTTCCCCCCCGGCAAAACGATCGAGTGCATTGGGGCCGTGACTGAGAACGGAGAATTACAGGTACGTCTGGACAACTTTATTCATGGGGCTAAGGAGACAATCGTTCCGTGGATTTGTTTGTATCCAGGAGTCGTAGCAAGTCGAAAAATTCACTTGAGCGACCAACTGCTAATGCTTTCCTTTCTCTTTTGCCACCTCAATCTCAACAGCTATTCGTGACTAGGGAGATGAGCTCCGATTTTGATATGGAGATTTACAACAAGATGATCACTGACGTTCAGCAAAACCCCAAGTTCTCCGAGTATTTTGTCTCGCCAGCGCATTGAAGAGCGAAGGCGAAGTGAATGCTCAGCCGAGCCACCAATCTATATCAGACTTGGATTATCAATTGGTGACGCACTGCGACTGCGACGGGGGTAGGTGGTAATGGCATCAACGCGTACCATGCCGTGCAATTTTCGATGCAAATGACACGGAAACCATCTCAAATAAATTTATCCTACAATATATCTAGTTATGAAGACGTACCCAAGTAGTTTCTCTGCCTTGGCAATGCGCTTTTGTCATGTAAACACCATTTCAGAAACTTGTCGGTGACCACCCAGGCTGATGCTGTTGTTCAGTCTTGCCCTTTCTCGGTCACTCTCAGATGAGCCCAGATTTGTGTCTAATCCAAAAGCGTTGGCTATGCCCTCAATCTCGAGGCAAACGCGGTTAGGGAAATGATCGGTCCAGAGTGTGGGAGAGATCACAATCTCGTTGAGGTCGTCGTTCTCTATCCAAACAGCTGTGTACTCCGAGCCAATGTTTGTCGTGCAACAGGTTAGGCACTTCATGAGGCCATCGCTGCACGAATGACGCTCATCTGTTTTGACGAGGTGACATATCTTACCCGGTGGAAAGAGAGGCACGTCGCGTACGCCTGTTCTGCTTCGCCTCCGGTCGCCATGGATTCTCTTCACTCGGTCCAGCTGTCGCGCGAAGTCAGTGTCGAGGGGGGTAGCACCCTGTGGATGAAGCATTCGTGCGTTACCCTCAACCAAATCGTCAGGATCTTCCATGCCACTCCCTCCCCTTTCGCCTATGCACGGAAGGCCCCCCGAAAAAGCGTGTTCCACCACCTCTTTCTTTGGCACTTTTACTCGCCCAATGAGTTCCAGCACCTCATTGCGCAAATGCTCCACGCTGTCAACGGAGAGGCGAGGAACGAGGTCCGAGTCAAGCACGAAGGATGTGCAAAACTCCTTGCACTCCACAGCCAGCTTCCTCGTAATAAAACCTCCTGGAGGACTATAGCAAAGACAGCGCAGTGTTGGGAAGTCTCGCTTCATCATATACGACAGAAGAACGGCGCATGCTGCTCCAAGACTGTGACCGACAAAACGGAGTGAGTATTGAGGAAATTCCGCATTTGGACCAAGGAGGAGCTGGTCGAGGATTCTATGCCGCTGCAGGTCGCGATAGATCCACTGGGTTTCGTTGAGCGCTCCACCGTGACAGTATTCCCCTCTGCCATCAAATCCATGTGTTTCACCAAGTTCTTCTAGGCTCGCAGGATCGACAAGAATATCCACCACGCAGTCTTCAATACTTAAAGTGCCTCGAACGGAAACCACGACGCTCTTCCATCGGTGATCAACCACAATACAGTATGGTGTTTCATCAAAAGAGCTCTTCAAATTGGCATAGATCAAGTCGGCATCAACCAGGCCCGCGTGGTTCAAAAGAGACGTTCGATGAACGTTGCAGCAGTTATCACCAATGATCCGACTATCGCCAGCAGAACAGCTGCCGTAACCTTCTTCTTCGTCTCTTCTAATTCTGCGAGCGGTCCCACACGCAAAACATGGTGCGCAGGCCAGGGAACACGGACCTTTGAAAGGGTGCATATATATGTAGAGAACCCACGTGTAGATAGCCAATGCATGCCTCGCAAATCGCGCTCCTTCGGCAACAGCAGCGCGATCGTCGTCGTCATTGCGGCAGAGAACGTTGCGGCGCATCGTTTCATACCACGTCCGCGTGTCGGTGTGCTCCATTTTAAAGGCCAGCGCAGAGGGCTGGTACGCTTCGGAGGGGTGTGAATGGAGGGTAACGGGCGAAGCTGGATCTGGCATGGGTGCGAGGGGATCAGAGCCGAAGGACTGTACCGAAGTGATCCTACCGATGTCAGAAGACACTGGTTCAGGCGACGTCAAGGGATGATATGCATCGCTCTTATCAAATATTTTCTCTTGTGTCACATTTTTTATTGCCGAATCTCGAAGAGAGGATACTGTGGGACCGTCTCCATCTCCCGCGCCAGATTCGATGGAAGCGAGTATGCTTCGTGCTTCCAAGACACGCTGCCTCTGCACACGCCGAAGCATGATAAATCCAGCCACTATGTCTGAAGGAACGAGATCTAGGATACCCCCGTCCTCGAAATAGTCGGCAAGGGCTCTCGCCACGTTGCTGAAGTCCCCCGTATCGATATCTCGTCCACCGAACAGGAAGCATGTCGATACGGATAAGCAACGGCAAAAGAAGCGGCAGCGGTCATGCCACATCTCTTCTACCAGTTCGTGCTGGCGGTGCGGGACATGGCCGAGCATGAGCTCGCCGCTACCAACACTTCTAAGAGAGGTCTCACCTGTCCTAGTCAGCGCATGCGCATCACTATTGGACATGACACGGGCCATAGACAGGGCGGAGATAATAATTTCGGCGAATTGGGTCAGGAGAAGAAATATGAAGGCGTACCACCACAGGGTAGGCGGGGCATCATCTTCATCTTCGTCGCCTACGCAGCTGTGATATTTACCATTGAAACTGAGCGCAAGCACCCCGACGAGAAAGGTTGCGGCATTCGCGAAGGCAATTGGCACGAGTTTCGCCTCGAGCAATTTCACCACACCCGCAGCTTGCCTCAACTCCGGTTGCGTAGGTGTACCAATGCTACTTCTACTGTACAACTCTGCCTCAATCTTGATCGTTAACAGCGAGTATATCAAGGACAGCCCAACATAGATGGTGAGGAAGAGGGGAAAGTAGTGCGCCCCTCGGCAACTGGCACTGCCATTGCCGGCAGGATCTTGCGAGATGTACTGGATCCAGCCGCCGGCAGCCACCGCATCCCTCAACAGAATAACAGCCAGCGGAAGCAGTAGGAAGATGGCCTGAAACAGACGGACCAGAATGGTAAGCAGGGAGGGCAGCTGTAGGTCGTCTCCGCCGAGGAGGGTGCGACGGTTGAAAAGGCGAACGGCCGGCATCAGAGATAGAAATCGAAGTCAGCTTGTTCGCAAGGCAGCTGAAACGATTTGTTTTGTCCCCTTGCTCAAGAAATTAAGCTACCGCTTTGGACAACTGTTGGGAATGTCAAATTGCATAACAACAAATGACAGGGTATATGGTCGTCGCCTAGGTGCGAAAGCAATGCGCCCGGGGGACTGCAGCGGTTGTTGTGGTGTTCACGGTTCTCGTCAGCTCTCCTGCCTGGCTCTTGGCTCTTGGCTCGTTCTGCAATGGCAAGGCTACACTTACACTGTACGTACCAGATACATAATGTTACATACGTGTCGTTCGAGACATTCTATGCATACTACTACTTGAGTATAGTATATTATGCATACTCTTAGTATATACTAGCTACATGTTTCATATAGATCGTAGAGTACGTAGCTAGAGGACGAGCTATAGCTACTGCTCGTATCTAGTATACAAGGAATTCCTAGCTGGTTCCGGTGGGTTATCCGTGCTCGCAACTACGCAGTAGTACATCTGTACGAGTGAGGGGATCTGAGTCACGTTCATAATAATCAAAGCCATCAGCCATCAGTGCCCGGCTAACCCAGCCCCAACTCCGCACCCCACACACCGGGCCTCCAGTTGTACCTGCTGCTGGATAGCTAGTCCCCAGTATCGCCGCATCTCTTAATCTCTGTTTGCCATGTTAAAGCGCCAAGCTCTTAACGGAATGAAAAGACATAGAGCAGCATCAATGTCGTCGCGAGACTTCCCACGTGCTGGTGGTGTAATCTCTGCAAAGTTCGCCGTTCTGCTACTTGCAGCCACCTTTTGTTGTCAAACTTTGCTGTCCTTTTCATTGGTAATCGCGTGGATACCTCAGTCCGCAAACCGTCCCTGCCCATCAAATTCTCCCCGACGTGCTTGCTCATCTCGTGCCAAAATATGTTGTGGCTCCGGAGTGTCCACCGCACTCTCTTCCTCTTCCGGGGATGACGTTCTGCTTGTAGACAACGACGACGGCAAGGAGGAATCCATGGGACTCAACGAGCTACAGACACTCCTCCGGGAGGCTGTCAGAACGGAGGATTTCCTCCTCGCGAAGAAGTACCGCGACATTCTGGCTGATCGGGTGTCGTCCGGCGCTTACCGTCCAACGGGTGACGCCTCTGTTGACAGGCGCAAGATGCGCCGCCTGTCCTGGAGGGGACTGGGGACCGCGCGATGGCTGGAGGATCGGCTTGACGCCCTCAGTTACAAGTTCCCTACCACAATCCAGATTAATGCTTTCGAGGCGATCAACACCATGCTGGGTGCGCTCGAAGACGATTCAGCCGAGAAAGAGACGCTCGAGGAACTGATCGAGCGCAGGGCGGGCCCTGGAGCTCCTGAGAACATGGGAGTGGTGATTTCGGGATCGACGGGCTCGGGAAAGACCTTGGCATATCTCGTCCCCA
>Ga0315315_10006462_pt1 | contig 10836 bp, 10 predicted proteins | sample M140m3416metaG_FD_203699 | JGI IMG/M metagenome (GOLD analysis project Ga0315315, IMG submission 203699) | Ammonia-oxidizing marine archaeal communities from Monterey Bay, California, United States - M1 40m 3416 | ecosystem: Environmental > Aquatic > Marine > Intertidal zone | place: USA... | reverse complement strand
CTGTGATTGGATCATTGGAGATTAAAAATAATAAAACTAATAAAAAAAATATTTTAAAACCTGAAATTAGAATTTACGAAAATCCTCAAACATTAACTTATGAAGCTGCAATTAAAACTAGTGTTTTTAAAGATTATTATTTGACTATGAGCAACATTGATAGATCAGATTATTACAATATTAAATTTCAAAAAAAACCACTTATGATTTGGATTTGGATTTCTGTAATCATGATTACTTTAGGTGGATTTTTAAGATTATTTCAAAATGCAAAATATAATTAAAATATCAATTTTTATAATTATTATTTTTATAGTTGGAGTATTTTTTATGGGTTTAAATAAAGATACAAATTATAACACAAATTTTTTAACTGGAAAAAAAATTTCTAATATAAGTCTCGAATATTTTGATGAAAATAAATTTTACAAGGAAGATGATTTAAAAAAAAATAATTATACATTGATTAATTTTTGGGCTTCATGGTGCTCACCATGTAGACAGGAACACCCGCTACTTGTTCAACTATCTAAAGAGAAAAACCTAAAATTACTTGGCGTAAACTTCAAAGATAAAAAAAAACAAGCAGAAACTTTTTTAAATGATCTTGGAAATCCTTATGATTTTTTGACTAAAGATGAACTGGGGAAAAACTCAGTAAAGTTTGGTGTTTATGGTATTCCTGAGAGTATTCTAGTAAATAAAGATCTTATGATTTTAAGAAAATTTGTGGGACCATTATCTACTGAAGATTATATTTCAATTATAGAAATAATTAATTAGTTATGAAATTTAAATTAATTTTGCTTACATTGTTGTTAAATTTTAGCTTAGCTAGTGGAGCAGAAAAAAAAGTTGATCAAAAGACTATTCATAAAAATTTAAGATGTTTAGTTTGCCAAGGACAATCTATTGCGGACTCCAATTCTGACTTTGCACAAACAATAAAACTTGTAGTGAAAGATTTAATTAAAGATGGAAAAACAGAAAGAGAGATCTACGCTTTCATGGCTGATAAATATGGTGAATGGATTGTATTTAAGCCTAGAGTAAACAAGCAAAACTTTATGCTATGGTTTTTACCATATTTCGCTCTAGTTTTAGGTGGGATTATTATCTTTTTCTTGTTTAGAAGAAGAAGAAATTCATAAAGGCATCTGTACAAGTTAACCATTTAGTTGTATTTTTTCATATGAAATTTAAAGCTCTATTACTGGTATTTACTTTCTTGTGGAACGTAAATTTAGTTAATGCTGATGAGGGAAATAATGATATATCAATTTATACTGGTACTTTTGATTTAATTGATAAAGAAGGAGACGATAAAACAACTTTATTAGGTCTTGAACATAAAAATCCAAATCTATTTCGAGATACTTTTTTAGGAAAGTTTAAACCCGTTTCAGGTGGATTTATGACCGGTAAAAAATCAGTATATCTTTACACTGGTGTTGAAGGACAATATGGGATTGGTCCATTAAAAATTTTACCTAGTTTTGCTCCTGGTTATTATGAAAAAGGGAGCGGAAAAGACCTTGGAAGTGTCTTAGAATTTAAAAGTGAATTAAAAGTAGGTATAGATATTCTTGAAAATTCAAAATTAAGTTACAGTTATAGCCATATCTCAAACAATGAGTGGGGTGACACAAATCCAGGAACAGATAATCAGCAAATAACTTTTTCTAGGAATTTTTAATTATAATGAATCTTAACGATTGTTATAGTTTTAATGATTTTAGAAAATTAGCAAAAAAGAATCTTCCGGCACCCATTTTTCATTATATAGACGGTGGTTCTGATGATGAAGTAACCTTAAAAAGAAACACAGAGTCGTTTCTAAAATGTGATTTGGTTCCTAATATCTTAGCTAGCGTGGGAGAACCAGATCTTTCAACAACTGTTTTTGGTCAAAAAATAGATATGCCATTATTTTTATCTCCAGTGGCAATGCAAAGACTTTTTCACCATGAAGGCGACAGAGCTAGCGCCAAAGCAGCAGAAAAATTTGGAACTTTTTATAGCATGTCTACAATGGCAAATTCTTCAATAGAAGAAATATCAAATATTTCAGATGGACCAAAAATGTTTCAAATATATATTCATAAATTAAAAGGACTTACGGATAATCTAATTGATAGATGTAAAAGCTCCGGTTTTAAATCAATGTGTCTTACAGTTGATACGGTAACTGCAGGTAATCGAGAAAGAGATCACTATTGGGGATTTGCAACTCCACCTAAACTAAATGTAAAAAGTATTTTAGGTTTTATGAAACGTCCAAAGTGGACGCTTAATTATTTAACACATAAAAAATTTGAGATGGCCAATGTTAAGGCTTTTACAAAAAAAGGAACAAGTATAGCTACGAATGTTATGGAATATATTAACGAACAATATGATCCTGCAATGAGTTGGAAAGATGCGGAATATTGTATTAAAAGATGGGGCGGTCCATTTGCAATTAAAGGTTTGATGTCAGTGGAAGACGCTAAGCGAGCAGTCGATATTGGTGCTTCAGCAATTCTACTTTCCAATCATGGCGGTAGGCAGCTCGATGGATCAAGGTCTCCTTTTGATCAGTTGCCAGCAATCAAAGATGCCATTGGTGACAAATTGGAAATAATATTGGACGGTGGAATAAGAAGGGGAACGCATGTGTTAAAAGCTTTATCTCTAGGAGCGACAGCATGTAGTTTTGGTAAAGGTTTTTTGTTTGGATTAGGAGCAGGTGGCCAAGCTGGTGTCGAACAGGTATTAAAACGAATGAGAGATGAACTTAGAAGAGACATGATCCTATTAGGTTGCAAAACCATTCAAGAACTAAATAAATCTAAAATTGCATATCGGTAAGGTAGTTATAGCATATTGCAAATTAATGTAATTCACTTATAAAGTAACAATTATATGAAATTAGCTAAAAATTTAGATAGATTAGGTACAGAGTCGGCTTTTGCAATTTTAGCAGAAGCTAAAAAACTTGAGGCTCAAGGCAAAGAAATGATTCATTTAGGTTTAGGGCAACCTGATTTCAAATCTCCAAAACATGTTGTAGAAGCTGCGAAGAAAGCTATAGATGATGGTCACCATGGGTATGTGCTGGCAAATGGAACTTTAGAATGCAGGCAAGCTGTTACAAGAAAAATTAAAAAGCTTTATAATCAAGAAATTAGTCCAGAAAGAGTTATGATAATGCCAGGCGGAAAACCAACAATGTTTTTTGCAATCTCAATGATCGGTGAAGCAGGTGCTGAAATTATTCACCCAACTCCAGGTTTCCCCATTTATGAGTCTATGATTAATTATACTGGAGCAAAAGCTATACCTTATGATTTAACAGAAGATAAAGATTTACAATTTGATCCCGAAAAAATTTTATCTTTAATTACAGATAAAACAAGATTATTAGTTTTAATAAATCCTAATAATCCTACAGGAAGTTTTGTTGAAAAGTCCAAAATAGATTTTTTAGCAGAAGGATTAAAGAAATATCCTCATGTAACAATTTTAAGTGATGAGATTTATAGTAGACAAATTTATGACGGCAAAGAGATGCCAACTTTTTTTAATTATCCGGATCTTCAAGATAGACTAATTGTATTAGATGGTTGGAGCAAAGCTTATGCTATGACTGGATGGCGAATGGGCTGGAGTGTTTGGCCAGAAAAATTAATTCCACATATCACAAAATTAGCTATTAACAGTTTTTCATGTGTTAATGTTCCATCACAGTTTGCAGGTATAGCTGCATTGGATGGACCTGATGATCCCATTGATGAAATGATGAAAAAATTTGATGAAAGAAGAAAATTAATTCATAAATTATTAAATGATTTACCAGGGGTAGAATGTAGTATGCCCGGAGGAGCTTTTTACATATTTCCTAAGGTCATCGGGACAGGCATGGATGGCTCAGAATTTTCTAAAAAGTGTATGCATGAAGCAGGTGTTGCGATAGTCCCAGGTACTGCGTTTGGTAAAACATCTAAGGATTATGCGAGATTTAGCTTTGCGGCTTCGAACGAAAATATTGAAAAAGCATTAGAAAAAATCAAAAAAATGCTTAAGTAGGTCACTTAGGTATTTTGACCAACACCCTATAAATCTATAAAGTACTAGATATGAGTAATTTACAAATGCCAAAAATAGAAAAATCGATTATTTCAAATAAAAATGAAATAGTTTCCGATTTGGAAAAAATAGTTAAGTCAGAATGTATTTTATCTCATCAAGATGAATTAAAGCCTTACGAAACAGATGCGTTAGCTGCATACACACAATCTCCTATGCTAGTTGTACTTCCAGAAACAGTAAATGAAGTAAGTGAAGTTTTAAAATATTGTAATAAAAAAAAAATAAAAGTTGTTCCTAGAGGAGCCGGGACGGGTTTATCTGGCGGAGCTTTACCACTAGAAGATTGTATTTTGTTGGCGATGGGAAAATTCAATAAAATTTTAGAAGTAGATTATACAAATAGATGTGTTGTTGCTCAACCATGTGTAACTAATTTAGGAATTACTCAATCTGTGCAAGATAAGGGATTTTACTATGCTCCAGATCCTTCAAGTCAAATAGCATGTTCTATTGGTGGAAATGTTGCGGAAAACTCTGGAGGTGTACACTCATTAAAATACGGCGCTACTACAAATAATTTATTAGGCATTCAAGTAGTATTAATGGATGGAACAATTACAAGATTTGGAGGAAAAACAATGGACTCCGAAGGTTATGATTTTTTGGGATTAATGACTGGCTCGGAAGGGTTGCTTGGAGTGGTAACAGAAGTTACTGTAAAAATTTTAAAAACACCTGAAATAATTAGAGCTGCTTTAATAGGTTTTTCATCAATAGAAGACGCGGGAAATTGTGTTGCAGAAATAATTGCTAAGGGTTGTATTCCTGCTGGTATGGAAATAATGGATAAAGCTTTACTTAAAGCTACTAACGATTTTTGCAAAGCCGGATACCCAACCGAAGCAGAAGCAATGATGATTATTGAATTCGATGGAAGTGAATTTGAAGTAGAATCATATATTAAAGAAGCAGAAATCATTGCTAGGGAAAATAATTCATCCAGTATAAAGATAAGTCAATCAAATGAAGAGAGATTAAAGTTTTGGTCAGGAAGAAAGGCTGCCTTCCCTGCGTGTGGAGATTTAGCACCAGACTATATGTGTATGGATGGCTCAATTCCTAGAGCAAAATTAGCTGAAGTTCTTAAAGAGATTAATAATTTATCTAAAAAATATAAACTTAAAGTAGCCAACGCATTTCATGCTGGAGATGGGAATTTACATCCATTAATAATGTTCGATGCAAGTGATAAAGATCAATTAAGAAGATGTGAAGAATTTGGTGCGGAAATTTTAAAGTATTGTGTTAAAGTTGGTGGAGCGCTTACTGGCGAACATGGTGTGGGTATCGAAAAAAGAGAATTAATGTGCGAAGCATTTAATAATACAGATATTCAACAACAGTTAAAAATCAAAATAGCTTTGGACCCGAATTCTCTTTTAAATCCAGGTAAAGTTTATCCAATTTTACGAAAATGTGCCGAGGAAGGAAGGGTTCATGTCCATGGAGGAAAAACAAAATTCCCTGACATTCCAAGATTTTAATAAATCTTTACTAAAACCAAAAACTAGAGAAGATATTTCTTTAATAGTTAAAGAATGTTATAAAAAAAATATTCCAATCGAAATCAATTGTTTGCAATCAAAGAAAAATATTGGAAGAAATTTTCAAACAGAAAAGACATTGAGTCTTTCAAATTACAGCGGTATTATCGAATACAAGCCTGAGGAGCTCTACATTAAAGCTAAAGCGGGAACCTCAATTAAAGAAATTAAAAAAGAATTAGACAAGCATAATCAACAATTAGCTTTTGAGCCTAATGATTTTGGTCTTTTGTTTAAAGGGGAACATAACGAAGGTTCAATAGGTGGAGTAGTTTCATGTAATTTTGCTGGTCCCAGAAGATTTAAAGTTGGGAGTGTAAGAGACCACGTCCTTGGATTCCAAGGAATTAATGGAAGAGGAGAAACAATTAAGTCTGGAGGAACTGTTGTAAAAAATGTTACAGGTTATGATCTAAGCAAAATATTATCTGGTTCATTTGGAACTTTGACAATACTTACTGAAATCTCTATTAAAGTTCTTCCTAAACCAAAAAGTAGTAAAACTTTAGTGATTAAGAATCCTCACTTATTAAAAGCTTTAGGTTTCCTGAATGTATCTCTTTCATCTGCAAGCGATCCTTCCGGAGGAGTATTTTATCCGGAATATTTTACAAGTCATTTTATTTTTAATGATTTAACTCACGAGGGTCCTCTAACAGCTATAAGAATCGAAGGGCCTAAAGAGTCAGTAGATCATAGAATAAAAAATTTGTGTAAAGAATTAAATCTTAATGTTGATGAAACTCTAGTTTTAGAAAATGAACAGTCTAAAATTTTTTGGGAAAAAACTAGGACATTAGAAGTTTTTTCTAAAACAAAAAATAATTTATTTAGAATAGTAATACCTCCCAGTGAAACTTTTGAAGTCATAAAACAATTTAGACTATATGAACCCAGATATTTCATTGATTGGGGGGGTAGTTTAATTTGGTTGGAACTTGACAAAATTAACACCAAAACATTAAATGAGATAAGAAAGGTAGTAAAAAAAGCTGGCGGATATTTAACGGTTTTAAAAATTGAAGATGATTTAAAGGCATCAATAGATATTTTTTCTGTGGACTCAGTAAAATATGAAATATCAGAAAAATTAAAAAAAAGCTTTGATCCTAAAAGAATTTTAAATCCAGGAAAAATGTACTCAGGAATATAATGCAAACAGATTTTACAAAAAAACAACTTTCTGATTCATCAGTGAAGTCTAGTGAAAAGATTTTAAGAAAATGTGTCCATTGTGGAATGTGTAATGCAACTTGCCCAACATATGGAATTAGCGGAGATGAATTGGAAGGGCCTAGGGGAAGAATTTATTTAATTAAAGATATGCTAGAAAACAACAAACCAGCAAATAAAAAAATTGCAAAACATATCGATAGTTGTCTATCTTGTTATTCGTGCATGACAACTTGTCCATCGGGTGTAAACTACATGCATTTAATTGATCATGGAAGAAATCATGTAGAAGCAACTTATAAAAGGCCTTTGCTTGACAGATTAATGAGAAACGTTCTTTCATATACATTGCCAAAACCAAATATTTTTCTGTTATTTGTAATATTAACAAAAATTATAAAGCCATTTAGCTTTTTATTTCCAAGTTTTATTAAAAATTCTTTAAATCTTATGCCAAATAAGATTCCATTAAAAAAAATTAAAAGTAAAAAAGTACATTTATCCGGAGGACCAAAAACGATAGCTAGAGTTGCGCTTTTAACAGGCTGTGTTCAAAGAGTCATTTCTCCAGAAATAAATGAATCTACAATTAGATTATTAAACAGGCATAATGTAGAAGTTATAATTTTACCAAAGATAGATTGCTGTGGATCTTTGAATCATCACCTAGGTAAAAAGGAACTTGCTCATTCATCATTTAAAAAAAATATAAATCTTTGGCACGAGGAATATTTAAAAAATGGACTAGACGCAATAATAAGTAACACATCAGGATGTGGAACTACTTTAAAGGACTATGGTTTTATTTTCAGAAATGATGAAAAATTTATGAAGAAAGCTAAAAAAATTTCAGAATTAACAAAAGATATTACAGAGTTTTTAGACGAAAATTTAAAGCTAAACTTTGAAGTTGATGACGGTAAAAAGTATAAAATTGCATATCATTCAGCATGTTCAATGCAACATGGCCAAAAAATACACGAACAACCTATAAATATTATAAAAAAAACTGGCAATACAGTTTTAAAAATTCCAGACGGACATGTATGCTGTGGATCTGCTGGTACATATAATATTCTGCATCAAAAAATGGCAAAAGCTCTTTTAAGAAATAAAGTAAAAAATATTTTAGAGGTTTCACCAGATTTTATAGCAACTGGAAATATAGGTTGCATTACTCAGATATCAAGCGGTATAAGTATACCAGTTGTTCATACTGTAGAAGTAATTGACTGGTTTACAGGTGGACCAAAACCAGAAAAGTTAAAAAATTTATGAAAAAAATTCTAGTTACAAGAAAATTATTACAGCCTAATGAAGATAGACTGAAAAAACTTTATGATGTTAAGCTTAATTCAAATGACGAACTTTATTCACAAAATAAATTAGTTGAAATGAGCGAAGGTTGTGATGGGATATTGTCCGCGTTAACAGATAAGTTAGACAGAGAAATAATAAATAAATTGCCATCCAGTGTTAAAATATTATCTAACTTTGCTGTAGGTTTTGGAAATATAGATTTAGTTGCTGCAACAAAAAAGAATATTGTAGTTACGAATACTCCAGATGTTTTAACTGATGCGACAGCAGAAATTGGCATTCTTTTAATTTTAGGTGCATGTAGACGAGCATCTGAGGGAATTATAGGGGCCAAAGAATCAAACTGGAAGTGGTCTGCAGACTATTTAATAGGTAAACAACTTACTGGGGCAAGATTAGGTATTCTAGGAATGGGAAGAATTGGAAAAAAGATCGGCAAAGTCGCGAGATCTCTTGGAATGATAATTCACTATCATAACCGATCAAAGTTAAGTCAAGATAAGGAGGAAGGTGCAATTTATCACAAAAATTTAAAAAGTTTATTATCCGTTTCAGATGTTCTATCAGTTTGTTGTCCAGCATCTAAAGAAACAGTAAATTTAATCAACAAAGAAATGTTAGAATATTTACCTAAAGGAGCAGTGGTTACAAATGTTGCTAGAGGAGATATTGTTGATGATGAAGCTCTAATTGATGCTTTAGACAGAAGAAAAGTTTATGCGGTTGGTCTTGATGTATATAAAGGAGAACCAAATTTAAATCCTGGTTATTTAAAACATAAAAGTGCTTTTATACTTCCACATTTAGGTAGTGCGACAAAGGATACTCGTATCGCTATGGCCAATCTTGCTACTGACAACCTTGAGGAATTTTTTAAAACTGCAAAGTGCAAAAACAAAGTAAATTAGACATTTAATTTTCTATTTGTGGTTGTAAATTAAAAAAATTCTATAATTATAGAAAGACTCCAAACTATTAATGTGATTAAATATTTTATTAATTAATAAAGGGGGACGTATGTCAAAAAACAAAAAACTAAAAGGAGTTAAAACTCCTTCAAGACGTAAGTTCTTTAAAGCAGCTGCAGCTACAGGTGCAGCAGCGGCAGCAACGATTGCAATGCCAAACATTGCGCTAGGAGCTCCGATAACTTTAAAGATGCAAGCGGCTTGGCCGTCAGGCGCTAACATTTTCTTTGAAATGGCTGGCGACTACGCAAAAATGGTAAGCGACATGTCAGGTGGAGAACTAAAAATTGATCTTCAACCGGTTGGCGCAATTGTAAAAACTTCAGAAGTTGGACAAGCAGTAAGTTCAGGCGTTGTTGATATGGGTCACTGGGTGACTGCATATTGGTACGGTAAAAATGCTGCAGCTTCGCTTTTTGGAACTGGACCATCTTACGGAATGTCATCTCAAGAAGTAATGGGATGGATGGAGTACGGTGGAGGTAGAAAACTTTATGATGAAACTCTAGCGAAAGTTGGATTTGATTACATAGGGTTCTTTCACATGCCTATGCCAGCGCAACCTTTTGGTTGGTTCAAAAAGAACGTAACGAAAGCGTCTGATGTTAAAGGGATGAAATATAGAACAGTTGGTTTAGCGACTAACGTTTTAACTGCTATGGGAATGGTTGTAAGACAGTTACCAGGCGGAGAAATTCAGCCAGCAATGAAAACGGGTTTAATTGAAGCAGCTGAGTTTAATAACCCAACATCCGACTCGCAATTTGGTATGCAAGACGTATCTAAGCATTATCACTTAGGTAGTTTTCACCAATCTCAAGAGATGTTCGAAATACCAATGAATAAAAAGAAATACAATTCATTGGCTCCAAAACATCAAGCAATCCTTAAGAATGCTGCGTATGCTGCGAATACAGATAATTACTTCAAGGCATTAGTAAGATATTCTGCTGACTTATCTAAATTGATGAATGAACACAAAGTTAATGTGTATCAAACATCTGACGCAATTTTAGCTGAGCAGTTAAAAGGTTGGGATAAAATTGTAAAAGAGTTTTCTGGTAAAGATGCTCACTTTAAGAAAATCATTAACTCTCAAAAAGCTTATGCTAAAAGAGTAATGAAATACTTATTGATGAATCAGCCGAACTACAAACTTGCCTACGAAAATGAGTTTGGAAGTATTGCAAAAGTGAAAATTTAATTAACTTTTTTGATTTATTAAAAAAAAGAGGGGGTTTAATAGCCCCCTTTTTTTATAGAATTTTTGAAAAATTTATAATACTTTTAAACTATGAGAAGCTTCATATCATTTGCAGATCATTTAAGTACTTCGATAGGAAAAGCATTTTCCTGGTGCATTGTTATTTTAATGGGAGGAACAGTTTATGAAGTAATAATGGCATACGTATTTAATGCTCCAACACTTTGGAATTTTGATTTTAGTATGCAAATGTATGGCGCAATACTTATGATGTCAGGTGCATATTGTTTGGCAACCGAGTCTCACGTAAGGGGCGATGTAATTTACAGACTTTTCAAACCGAAAACACAAGGTTGGATAGATTTGGTTCTTTATTTTATTTTCTTTTTTCCAGGCGTGTTAGCTTTAACATTTTATGGCTTTGATTACGCAGCATTAGCTTGGAAAATAAAAGAAACGAGTTGGAGCAGTCCAGCACAAATACAAATTTACATGG
>Ga0315315_10006461_pt1 | contig 10838 bp, 12 predicted proteins | sample M140m3416metaG_FD_203699 | JGI IMG/M metagenome (GOLD analysis project Ga0315315, IMG submission 203699) | Ammonia-oxidizing marine archaeal communities from Monterey Bay, California, United States - M1 40m 3416 | ecosystem: Environmental > Aquatic > Marine > Intertidal zone | place: USA... | reverse complement strand
TTTTCGGAACCATAGATACATTGGATGGCGTGATAGATTGCCATTCAGTCTCGCATCTATCGTCACGCTTGGACATATTAGGATACATCTTGTACAGCTTGACGTTGTAACACGTATCGTCACAGTATGGTGTTCGATGGTCACACGTTCCTGCATGATTTTCTGTGTCATTGATTGGCCTGTCCGTAGCGAACATGCCTATGTCTTCAGTCCAACGAAACAAGTCTTTCATCGTATCAATCCTTTGTCCTATTTCCATTCTCTCGGCTGTCTGAATCGGCGCAACTTATATTCTTTGCCACTCATCTTGCAAGTCCCGCCGTTAGTGAACATGCCAAGCGGTAAACTGATACTGCTAACTCGACAGTATCTACCCTTACAATCGTGTCCCATGATAAAGACACGTTGAAAGCCATTCGCACGGTCATTTCGTATACCTTCGATGCTTCCGTCCTCGTACTCGAAAGGTGTTTCTCTACCGTCGATGTAAAGTGTTTGGGTATATTGTGGTTTCCTGTTCATCGTATCACCTCAATGTCTGCTAGCGTTTCAATCCACACGTGTGCACCACACGGTAATGGATTGTCAGGACGGTACACGATACGGCATGGACCGTCCACTACAATTTCACTTGCCTTCGTATTGTCCTTATACGTTTTACAAGTGAGTGGTGCAGCGCGTTCGCCTGTCTTGCGATTGCGCTTGATCACGTGTTGGTTAACGTGAATAACTCTTTTCATTTCATTTGCCTGAAGGTCTGCTTGTCTGCCGCTTTGACAATTACCAAGGCATCCGCACCGCTCTCGGAAAACTCTTTGCGGTCTTCATACTTAGCGACGATATCAGGCCAGAAATGGAACTTCCAACTATGCCAATTCATCGGCTTGTATTGCCAAATTCGTGCGTGTTTAACGTGATCGTTATGCAATCTTTTCCTGTCAAAAGCTACAAAATCGTTGTTCATTATTTCACCCTTTCAAAACTAGCGTTCAACTACACTAGTGCAGCGTGTCGATGAGTTTCTTCGCAGCTTGAATGCCAACAATGTAATCGTCCGCATCGTTTGGCGCAGGGTGATATACAATCTCCCATCCGTCTTTAGTTTTCACGGCGATTTCTTCAACGTACATATCCCTTTCAGATATTGTTTGAGGATCATATCCTTGCCCACGCACCACGCTATGTTGCGCTATAGAAATTTGATAACCCATGTACGACAGTCGGATATTGTTCATATCGTATTCAAGTTTAGCCATTTCTCTTTTCCCTTTCTGTTACACTAGCCACCAATTTAACTGGTTTATTGTCCTGCTTTTGCCAGCAAGACATGCAAAAGAAAACGCCACCATCCTTAACGATGGCATCCTCTATCTCGCACTCGTCACACTTGTAAAGGCTTTTCATTCTGCTACCCATTCGCGCCACGTCTTGGGATGCTCATGTCGAGCAACACACCATACATACGTTTCGTATCTATCCACCAAACTCTGCGGAGCGTCCCGCTGCATAAGTTTTTGTTGATAAAGAAAACGTCGTATCGAAGCGTTGGTTTTCATCATGGTACTTCACCTTTCGTTTCACTTACATTGTAATTAAAAACTTTGTTTGTCTTCCCACTTGGGACGGAAGCGAGGCGCATAGTTGACGTTATCCCACCGTCCCAAGGACGGTTCACGGTTGCCATTGAATACAGTATCGTTCGATCCAGTAAAGCGATTGGCTTGGCGCTTCGTAATGATGACACGTGATTCCGTGTCGCCGTCCGTGCGTCCCATGATATTGGACCAGTTAAATTGGCTGAAGTATTGCTGCGCTTCCAACTCATTACGCAGCACAAGGCCGGTCCTAACGTCCCTACAGTCCGTCACGATACAACGGCCAGCAGCGTGTTGTATCGTCCCAATAAGGCGCTTGCGTCCATCAATAACCTTGATGGTCGTAACGTCCCACTTGTCTGGCGTGAATTCCATATTCTAACCTGCTGTTTTGGTTACATTGTAATTGATTTTATCAAAAACGCAGACATGCGAATAGGCGCGGCAACGAGTGCCGCACCGTATCCGCTTCGCCTGTGCTAGGTGTTAGATAATGTCATCAATTGAGATTACCGAAAGCCTTGCCGCTTCGCGGATGGCTTCGCGGATTAGTTCGCGACGCTCGGTCGAACAAGCGCGCCAATTGTCGGCAATTACTTTTTGCGCTTCGCGAATTGTGGTCCTAAGTCCGTCCATTTCGTCATCTGGCTTCGCCGCTTTAATCGCCGCCCGCAATTCCGTCATTGTCTCGTATCCGTCGAGCGGCAATTCTAATTCGACCGCTTGATTAATCCATGATGCGAAAGGCCGAAAAGCGCCAATACGCGCCTTCTGCTGGTCCGTCATTTCCTTTGGTTTTTTGCCCGTTGTTTTCAATTCCATGCCATCGCCACAAGCGGCGGAGAATGTGCAATCCAATTGACGCGCCACCGCCACCAGCAATTGCGCGGAAGTGGTATAGCCATCTACCGCGAACGCCGCCGCCGCTTCGCTCAAAAGAGTGTCGCCGAGATTGGCTTTGACGCTCGCTGCATCGCGGGAAGTATCGCCCGCGATTTCGGCCTGTGCTGCAACGCGGTCGGCGCTTTCAGTTACATTGTAATTGGTAGACATTTTGGTAAACTCCTAAATCCGGGCGGAATTGCCCATATTATAGATATGGTGTCGGGCAAGGCATATATCAAGGGACAGAACGAAAATAGTTATATAAATCTTTACATGCAAATATGCATGCAAATGTGTAGTTGGCATGATTAATGCATACGCAAAAGCCATTCCAAGTTCATCATGGACGGATTGTCTTAACCGCAGAATTGCAGGCATTAATGCATGTAAATGCACCTTTAATTATGCATTCAATAGTACATGCACAAGTACATATACATATGCATACAGTAATGCATTCAATAATACATGCAAATATGCATCTAAATAGAGGATGAGAATGAGAATCATTCGCAAGTAGAGGGACTGCGATTGCGTCTCATTCGCAATTAGCCTAGATGCAACTGATTCTCATTCGCAACTGGCTGGATTGGAATGCAATTAAGAATCATTCGCAAGTCTAGCTGCAATTGAGAATCATTATCACCTAACCCCACCCCAAGAAAACCCCCATGCCCGCATTATAGTAATAATACCACTGACATATATAGAGAATTTTTACAAGGCTTGCTACACACTGAGATATATTAGATACTATATAGATATAATTAACTATTAGTAGTTATTATTATTGTTATTGTTATTATTATTATCTCTAATAGTATCTTTAATAGTACTATATAGACTATATAGTCTCTCTACACGTCATGTGACGTAGTGTATCATAAGACAACAACCTTCACAACAATAAAAAGAAACTATTTTTGTTGTCTTCCCCTTTAGGTTCTGCTACAATTGCTTAATGTTTGGTCTTCCCCAGAAGGAGTGTGAGGTAATTATGTGTGATAACCCCAATTGTAGACACAGAGACAGGTGTGATTGTGAGAATTGTGACTGTTCCTCTGTAAGAAGTGACGAAAAGATGTGTAAGTGTTGCGATCCAAGACGAGAAGGTGGACACGTTAATGTCAACAGACGACAATTCGACTGAGATTACCTATAATATTCTACTTAATCTACGTAATTCTTTAAGAGAAGCTGTATCAGTCCAATGTAAAAAAGATTTTCTTACATTTGTAAGGGCAGTAGCACCTACATTGGTAAGTGATTGGGAAATGGGTAGGCACATTGATTTACTTTCCAGTAAATTACAACAAGTACAAGAAGGTAAGATCAAAAGGCTGATGGTCTTCCTACCTCCTCGCTCCAGTAAGTCCGTTATCTGTTCTAAATTGTTTCCTGCATGGTACATAGGACAAAATCCTAACCATGAAATACTAACTGTCAGTCACTCTGACCAGTTATCCAGTGACTTCGGTAGAACAGTAAGGGATATTGTAGGGACTGATGAGTTTATGGGAATGTTTCCCGGTGTTAATCTACGAGCAGATGTACGAGCAGCAGGTAAATGGAAGACTAACCTGAATGGTAGCTACTATGCTGCAGGTGTACGCAGTCAAATTGCAGGGAGAGGTGCACACATTGCTATCTTGGATGATGTCATGTCTGAAGAAGATTCATTCTCTGATGCAGGTAGAAGATACATCAAGGAATGGTGGCCTTCAGGACTACGTACACGTATTATGCCTAATGGTTCTATTATTATTATTAATACTAGGTATCATTATGATGATCTATGTGGGTGGTTACTAAAACAGCAAGAAGAATACGATATTGATACCAAGATGCGTTGGAATGTAGTGAGTATCCCTGCATGGTTAGATGAGAAGGCCAGTGAGTTGTTAGGTCTACCAGAAGGTACAAGTTATTTCCCTGAGTGGAAGAGTGATGAAACATTAAGAATTGATGAGATGGAGATAAAGGCAACCAACGGTACTAAGTACTGGGAAAGTCTTTACATGCAGAATCCTACACCTGATGAAGGAAGTTTAATTAAGAAGGATTGGATACAATGGTGGAACCATGAAGAACCACCGGACTGTGATTTTATTATTCAAACATATGACACGGCTTTCTCAACACGTACCACTGCTGACTACAGTGTAATACAGACATGGGGTATCTTTCACTTCTATGAAGCAGATGAAGATGGTGCTGAAGGTACAGCAGCTAACTTGGTTCTGTTAGGAAACAAGCGAGGAAGGTTTGAATACCCTGACTTGAGGAGGATTGCACGGGAAGAGTACGACAAACACAGACCTGACATTTGTGTAGTAGAGAAGAAGGCCAGTGGTCAGTCATTGATACAGGACTTACGAAGAACAGGACTACCAGTGTTGGAGTACATGCCAGATAAAGATAAAGTTACTAGAGTCTTTAGTGCGTCTCCCATGCTAGAGTCAGGTAGGGTGTGGTTGCCTAGAGGTAAGGATTGGTCAAAAGAATTATACGATGAATTAATCTTGTTTCCCTATGGCAGACACGATGATCAAGTAGATGCGTTAACAATGGCAGTCCACTACGTAAAGGAAAGCTGGAGATTAGAACATCCTGAAGACCCTCACTGGGAAGACGATGTTAATCCTCGACGCACAAAGAAAGTTGCATACTGGCATTTTTAATGATATAGTTAATTTTATTTATCATTCTAATTTTAGGAGAATATTATGGCTAATTCTAGTGATCCTCTTTTTGGTAAAGCAAGTAAACCACTTTCTGCAGCAAAGGGAGGTAGTGATAGAATAAAAAAATCAAAGCCTTATCAAAATGTAACTCGTTCAAATTCTCCTAAAAGTAAAAAGGGACAAGCACCTGTACCTACTGATAAACAAAAAAAAGGTGCAGCTTCTTTAGCTGCTTCTGCTATAGGAGGTGCATTAGGAAAACCTATAATGAATGCAGCTATGCAAATAGGTAAACGACAAGTAGAAAAATTATTAAAAAATATTAAAGGTGGTTCTACAAAAACTAATGAACAACAAGCTAAAGATATTTTATTAAAAGCTAAAGATAGGTTATTAAAAGAAGATACTGCTCATCCAGCTTCTCCACGGAACTTAAATAAACCTAGAGGCACAGGAAAAAATTTTAGAGGTACTTCTAATAGAGATGTTAAAATAGGAAATACTATAGGAAAAGCAGGAAGGCTTACTGCAAAAGTTGGACCAGCTTTAAGTGGCATACCTAAAGTTAAAGCCAAGGAAGAAGAAAGTGTAAAAAAGAAGTCTTCCAAAACTGCTCCTCGTCCGCCTCCTAAACCAGAAGTTAAAGTTAAACCAAAACTTGCTCCTAGACCTAAATCAAAACCTAAAGATACAAAAGAATATAGTACTACTAGTCGCGGATCAGATGGCCGTAGTGTTCAGATACCAAGTAATAAAAAGAAGGCTAATGTAGTAGTTGATATGGATGCTGTTCCTAAAAAGAAAACAGGTGGTAGGATAGGAGTAGGTGCAGCAATGCGAGGATTTGGTGCAGTAAGGAATAGATAATGTCTCCTAAGAAAAAAACAAAATCTAAAGTTAATCAGTCAGGCAACTACACTAAACCTGCTTTACGCAAAAGAATATTTAATGCTGTAAAGGCAGGAGGTAAGGGTGGTAAGCCGGGACAGTGGAGTGCACGTAAAGCACAGATGGTAGCTAAAAGATACAAAGCTGCAGGTGGAGGTTACAGAAGCTAGTGTCTAATTTAAAAAAACCTCAACGTAGTCTGAAGGCATGGACTAAGCAGAAGTGGCGAACTAAGTCAGGCAAGCCATCAACTCAAGGTAAAAAAGCTACAGGAGAAAGATACTTACCAGAGAAAGCAATAAAGTCTTTGTCTAAAAAAGACTATGATGCTACTACTAAAGCCAAACGTAGAGGAACTAAAAAAGGTCAGCAGTTTGTAAAGCAACCTAAAAGAATTGCTAAAAGAACCAGAAGTCATAGAAAGGTTACATAATGCCAGCCAAACGAAAAAAAAGTAATATGAAGGGTATGACTATTGGTAGCGGAAATAAGCGACCTACTAAACAAGGAGCAGGTCTGTCAGCTAAAGGCGTAGCTAAGTACAGGAGACAAAACCCCGGTAGTAAACTACAAACAGCGGTAACAGAGAAAAAGCCTACAGGTAAACGAGCAGCACGTAGAAAGAGTTATTGTGCGCGATCTGCAGGACAGATGAAAAAGTTTCCTAAAGCAGCTAAGAATCCTAACTCACGCTTACGACAAGCACGTAAAAGATGGAAATGTTAGTTGACAACTATTTTTGAACATGGTATAAACCATGACTTAGTACGACCTGACTACAAAGAATACAGATGTACTAAGACACCATGTGCTTGTACTATTCCTAAAATGTGTAAAGGTAAATGGCGTAAGTATCAAAAAGATTTAATGCAGCACATACATTTAAAGTTTAAGGATACGTATAATAATGGCTGAAAATCAATTACCTATTGTTGGAGGAAGAGATGTACCACAACAAGAAGGATTAGGCAGTCTTCAGAATTTAGTTTCTAAGGCAGATAAAGGAGTGCGTTCTGCTCTTGGTCCTGCTTCTGGTCCACTAGAAGGATTACTTAGTTTATTTGATTTACGAAATGTACCACAAGCATTAGAAACTGCAGGACAAGATTTAGAAACAGGAGCAACAGAAGGTGATCCTAGAGCATTGCTTGCAGGAATTTTAGGAACTGCTCTTATTGGTGCAGAAGGAATGCCACAAGGACGACCAGTAAACAGAATTGCAAGAAGAAAATCAGTTCCTAATTTTAATACTGCAAGTGAGAAAGAGTTTTATGAAAAATTAAAAAAAGACTTACCAAGTTTATTTGAAGACAAGATGCCTTCTGGTCCAATAAAAATTACATCGCAAAAAAAGAATAAAGAAGGATTTTTATTAGATGAAGATGATAATCCTGTTGTAGTGTATCATTCTACTAAATCTCGTGAACCATTTTCTGAATTTAATTTAAAAAAAGGTCGTTATGATTTTTTGTCTACTGCAACTCAACCTAATGTAGCAAGTGATTTTGGATTAGCTGGTCTTGAGGAAGAAGGCGCACGTTTAATTCCCGGTATGGTAAAAGCTAAAAAAACATTTGATTTTGAAAATGTAAAAGATACTGAAGATATACTAAATAAATTTTCTAAAACAGCAAAAAAAGATATTAAAGAATTAGATGATGTTTTATCAAAACTTAAAACTACTAATAAAAGTTCTTTAAAAATTAGAGATTATATTGATCCAAATTTATTAACTAATGATCAAAAACAAATGGTTATATTTTTACATACACAAAATGGCATACCTATGCCAAAAGCAATTAGTCAATATTTAGAATTAAATAAAGAAAAATTAACAGAAAAACTTAGTGATATTTTTAAAAATGGAATAAAAAAAGGCAGATATGACGAAATTGAAGACAAAGATTTTTTAAAAGTTTTAAAACAAGAAGGGTATGATTCTTTCACAACCTCTGAAAAAGGTGGAAAAAATGTTATGCTCTTTGAACCAGATAAACAATTTATTCCTTTGTATGATACAGAAAAAACAAGTAAGATTGGTTATCAAAAAGGTGGTTCTATTGTGGAACGCAATCCTTACAACTATAAACCAAGGGCAATATAAAAATGGCGACTGAACGCAATCCATTCGATCCTATTCCTCAAGTAGAGATTTCTATAATTGAAACAGAGGTATCGGAACAGGTAGAAGGTGAAGCACCTACAATGGAGTTTGATGAAACTGATGGCAGTGTTGTCGTTATGTTTGATAGTAATGTAGGAGAAGATTTATCTAAGCAGCAGGTAAAGGAAGAAGGTAAAGATTTCTTTCGTAACTTAGTTACAGAACTTGATGAAGATGAACTACTAGAAATATCAACTCAAGTATGTGATAACTATGAAGCAGATAAAGATTCCCGTGCTGATTGGGAAAGTATGTTTGAGCGAGGCTTTGATCTGCTAGGTCTAAAGCTTCAAGAAGGTTCAGAACCATTTGAAGGTGCATGTACAGCAGTACATCCTATCCTTATTGAGTCAGCAGTTAAGTTTCAGTCTAAGGCTACTCAGGAACTATTCCCTGCTGCTGGACCAGTAAAGACCCGCATCATCGGTAATGTTTCAGAGGAACGAGAACAACAAGGACAACGAGTCAAAGAGTTTATGAACTATCAAGTTCAAGAACAGATGACAGAATACTTCGATGAGTTTGAACGTATGTTGTTTCATCTACCTCTTATTGGTTCTGCCTTTAAGAAGATTTACTTTGATAGCAATCTTAATCGTCCAGTATCAGAGTTTATTCCTATTGATCAGTTCTATGTGTCTTACTACGCTACTGATCTACAGAATGCAGATAGGTACACCCATGTAATCTTCCGTAGTCCAATTGAGATGCGACGGGACATGGCATCAGGAATGTACCATGATGAAGAACTACCAGAAGCAGGTATGCCTAATCTTACTCCTATTGCACAGAAGATGGATACAATTATGGGAATGTCTCCATCAGGAGATAACGATCCTCAGTATGTTCTTCTTGAACAACATTGTTATCTTGATCTTCCCGGTAAGTTTGGAGATGAAGATGATGTTCCGCTACCCTACATTGTTACAATAGAAGAACAAAGTAGGAAGGTTCTGTCTATTCGTAGGAACTATAACCAAGACGATCCTCGTAGAGAAAAGAAAACTTTCTTTACACACTATAAGTTTGTACCGGGATTTGGTTTCTATGGTCTAGGTCTTATTCACTTCCTTGGTAATCTTACTATGACTGCTACTGCTGCTATGCGTAGCTTGGTTGATGCAGGACAGTTTGCCAATCTTCCCGGTGGATTTAAAGCTAAAGGTATGCGGATTGTAGGAGACAATGATCCTATTAGTCCCGGTGAGTTTAGAGAAGTAGAAGCTACAGGTAATGATATTAGTAAGATGATCATTAACCTACCATACAAAGAACCTTCACAAACTCTATTTCAGATGCTCAATTTTGTAAGTGCAACTGCTCAGAAATTTGCAGATACTACAGAGCAAGTTATTTCTGATGGTGCGAACTATGGACCAGTAGGAACTACAATGGCTTTGTTAGAGGCTAGTAGTAAGTTCTTTAGTGCAATTCATAAACGACTGCATAAATCTCAGCATAGAGAATTTAGTTTGTTAGGTAGAATTAATAATGAATACCTACCAGATGAATCAATGATTGATATTCCATCTAATGCTCTCACTATTTTTAAGAGTGACTTTGATGGCAGAATTGATATTATTCCAGTATCTGATCCTAATATTCCATCCTCTGCTCATCGTATGATGATGGCACAACTAGCACTTCAGTTATCTCAATCAGCACCTCCCGGTATGTTCAACGTAGAGGAACTAAACAGGACCATTCTTACAGCAGCTAATCTTCCTAACCTAGATAAGATTATGCCACGTAAACCTGATCCTGAACCTCTTGATCCTGTAAGCGATATTCAAGCGGCAGTTAAGGGTATGCCAATTCAAGCCTTCCCCGGTCAAGATCATCAAGCACACATTCAAATTAAAACTTCTTTTATTCAAGACCCAATGAATGGTGGTAATCCTCTGATGCAAAGGATTGTTCCTATTCTTCAGGCTAATATTCAAGAACATATTATAATGAAATACAAAGAACAAATACTTGGTGTCTCAGAACAACTAATCCAACAATACGGACCACAGGCAGTAGCTGATGGAATGGTTGATCCTAATGATCCTCGTATCCTTGATCAAGTACAAATGATGGCAGCGCAGCAAGTGCAGCAAGCTAATGCAGCAATGGCAGCGCAGCAGATGGCACAGTCACCTGAAGCACAGATGTTAGGACTTGAACAACAGCGTGTTGAAATTGAAAAACAAAAACTTGAAATATCTGCAGCTAAAGAACTTACTTCTTCTGCTTTGAAAAATCGTGAATTAACTTTAGAAGAAGCAGAACTACAATTGAATATGTTCAAAGCTGGCGCTGATATGTCCAGTAAGAAAGTAGAGAAGCAAAAAGACAGAGACACTAAGATGGCGCTTGCTGCTCTTGAAGGTCTTCTTGATTTAGCTAAAACTTCAGAAAACATTAATAGAGATAAGGCACTCAAAGCTGCTGATGTTTTAAGTAAGTTTGTAGACACACAAATGATCAGTAAGGAATAATATGGAATTTTGGGAACAGATGGGTAAAGAGTTAACAGATAAAATTGAGGAAATAAAAAAATCGCTTGCGTATGGAAATGTTTCTAGTTATGATGAATATCGTCAAGCAGTAGGCACTGTTCAAGGATTAGAATGGAGT
>Ga0315315_10006460_pt1 | contig 10841 bp, 11 predicted proteins | sample M140m3416metaG_FD_203699 | JGI IMG/M metagenome (GOLD analysis project Ga0315315, IMG submission 203699) | Ammonia-oxidizing marine archaeal communities from Monterey Bay, California, United States - M1 40m 3416 | ecosystem: Environmental > Aquatic > Marine > Intertidal zone | place: USA... | reverse complement strand
AAAAGTTAGTTTAACATTTTTCACTACACTACAAAATTGGTTGTAGTGGTACAAGTATGATCAATTAACAACCGAGTATCGTAGAACCACAGTGATTGAAACAAACTAGTTAATAATTATGAAAGTAAATTAGAGATTTTTATACGATGATCGCATTGTGTAGTGTTTAGTAATATTATCAATACATGGAATTATAGAAAACTATACTACGTATGGGGATTTACACTTTGGACATTTGTCTTCAAATGGTTCATCCTTAAAACCACATTCACCACAAATTGATGTTTTTCTTACAAGTTTAAAAGATGGCACTAGTTCTGCAGTTTTTTCAATTGATTTTTTGATTTCATCAACATTGGAATCTTTATCAATATCTAAAGTAACAAGTAATCCGCCATTGAGTAATTTTGAGATTTTGTTGGATTCAGAGATAATTTCAGATTTTGGGTTATAATCACTAACTTCTGAAGACTTGATCACTGTACCTTGAGAATAATAGTCACTATCCATAGAGTTTAGACTAGAATTTTTACCATATTTTTCACCATCTAATGTTGCAAAACGAGGTGAACCTTCTGTTTCAGTAATACAAATAGACACATTATCACCTAATTCTTTGCCTTTTTTGGTGCCTACGTCTACTGCGGTTTCAATGACTTTGTGAAGAATAGCGCGGCCATCTTTGTTATCTTTGAATCCCAGTATATTAAAAACAGATTCCCTAAGACCAACTAAATTGATAACTAGAGAAACAGAGCTTCTTTGCATATATTGAGTATTTTTGGCCAATATTGGATTTAATCCTCTTCTAGTCAAGTCCGAAATTTCTTTCTTTCTTAATGCCATTGAAGCCAATGCTGGTTTCATCAACAATGCTAATCTTGCTCTAAAATAAGTTTCATCTTTGTTTGATTCAAATGCTAATCTTGGAAGATTAATAGAAACAGATTGTAAATTAATTGCAAGTGAATTTGAAGATTTTGAAGATCTATTTGTTACACCAGTACTAGCTGTTTGACCCTTAGCAATCATCACTTTTCCACCAAGTGATAATATTTCAGATAGTGATTGTGAAACATCAGTAATTTTTCCTTTTTCGTTATCAATTATCAAACCAATTTTTGGTATTGGTGTAATAGTAACATAATTTTTGTATGCATTAATAATTGAATTAATTATTTTTGTATCAGTTCCCAGTTGTAATCTAATTGACGTGTTTGTACTAGTTTTATTATATTTAGAAGTAGTAGAGGCAGTTACAAATGCATCAGTTAATTTTTCTTCAAGTTCTGGAAGGGATTTAGAATGTTTTGTAAACAATGTAACTAATCCATCTAATACAATTTCTTGTGAAGCTTCTTTTGATAAAAGTGAAATTATAACTGATAAAGAACTTGTAATTTCATTCAATTGTTTTGATACTTTAACTCGTGATACATCAAGATATTTTCCGCCAAGATCAAGTCCATCATCAAGTAATTCTTTAACATTAACAAAGACTGTATCAGGAATCATAGACCACATTCCAGGATTTGATATATGTAAATCACCAGACAAATGATTGTCAGCTACATCTTTTGGTAAAACATTAGTTAGTAAATGTTCAGCAAATATTTTTTGGCCTGCATTAAACAAAAGACCCTCGGCACCATTATCAACATCATCCAAATTAGAAACCATTTCTTGAACATCATAAACAGGCATACCTAGGCGTGCAAGTTTATTTCTGTATTCTTCATGTCCATGTTCTAAAAGAACTGAATTTACCATATCTCTAATAACTGCGCCTGTAAGATAGGTAGTTTGATACTTGTAAATTCTATTTTCAACTTCTTCAGTAATTTTCTGTGCTAATTCTAATGGAAGGCTACCCTCACGAACCAACGATTGAATAATTTTGTGTGAGTTAAATTCTTCAATAGATTCACCTGAAGTTCTAACATACATTTTTCCGCTTTCAATAATTGATCTTTCTTCAATTTGTCTAGCTAAACTTAAGACAAGTTTTCCAAGATTAGTGATAGTATAACGTCTTTCAGATTTATTGAGTGCAACAAGTGATTGTCTAAGTAATTTTCTTAAGTGATATGCAAATTTACCACTTTCTTTTTTGGATTTGAATCCTGCTAATGATTTAAGTTCAGAGTAAGTTAATGGTCCTTTAGAATTTAAAATTCTAAGAATATCAATTCTATTAGGACTTGCCATAACAGAGAAGATCATTCTGACACGTTTTGATGTAGAATGTAGAATTCCACCACGTTTTGGATCAGAATCGTCGTCAATATCAGAATCTAAATCAGCATTTAGATCATCATCATCATTATCTAAATCAGCATTCATTTCTAATTCTTCTTCACTCATTGTCATGACTAGATCTAAGTTAAGGAGTAAATAAGACTTATGACTGGACAAAAAAATAAAATAAAATAAAAAAGTTAGAAAAAAAAAGAAAAAGATTATAAAATTTTGTAAAAAAAGATCAAGGTAAGATCATTTTTCTTCAACATCAAGTGAAAATTCAGATGTAGAAAGTTTTTGTCCACAAGATGGACATTTACCATTAGTTGGATTCAAAACATCCTTTAATGATTTTAACATTTTCATATCCTTGATCTTTTCTCCACATTTTCCACATGTTATTTCTACAGACATAGAATAATGATATTTATAAAATAATTAAGAATCTGTTCTGATTTTTTTTAATAATTCAAATAAATTTTTTTACTGTTTTTCAACAATAATTCCGCGTTCATCAAAACCAGTGATTTTGGCTCTTGTGCCAACTGGTAAATCTGCAGGAGTTGCAATTCCTCCCATAAAGCCAGAGATTCTCAAATCAGTACCATCTAATTTGACTACAACAAAAGCATATGGAGTATATTTTTGAAATCCAGCAGGAGCGACAGTGATAATAGTATAAGTAGCAACTGAGCCTACACCGTCAAGAATTGAATCCTCAAATCCTTTGCTGCCACATTTTTCACAATAATAGACATTTGAAAGATGAAGATGTTGGCAACTAGTACATTTGTGAGTTAAAATTTTACCATCTTTTGCATTTTCAATAAATTGTTCTTTAACTGACATTTTAGACACTTTGGAAAACATGAACTGCACAACTTGCACCTGTTGCACCGAAATTATGAGTTAAACCAATTTTTGCATCCTTAACAGTTCTTGCACCTGCATTTCCAGTTAATTGATCATATACTTCTACTACTTGACCAACACCAGTTGCACCAATTGGATGTCCTTTTGATTTAAGACCACCTGATGGATTAATTGAAATGTCTGAATTTAATTTTGTTCTATCTTCACGAATAGCTTGAATACCTTCTCCTTTGCCAAAGAATCCTAAATCTTCAGTGTCAACAACTTCTGCAATTGTAAAACAATCATGTACTTCTGCAAAATCTACATCCTTGGCAGTAATACCTGCCATTTTGTATGCAGCTTCAGCTGCAAGTTTAGTACTTGGTATTGTTGTCATATGTTCACGTCCTTGTAATGCAGCCGGTGAACCTCCTCTGCCAGAACCAGTTACTTCAACATAGTCACCACCATGTGCTTTTGCAAATTTTTCAGAACAAAGAACTACTGAACTTGCACCGTCAGAAAACGGACAGCAATCATAAAGTTTTAGTGGACTTGCAACAACTGCAGAACTCATAACATCATCAATTGTAATATCTTTTTGTAAGTGAGCTTTAGGATTTAACAATCCGTTTTGATGGTTCTTTACTGCAACTTTTGCAAAGTCTTCTTCAGTTGCATCAAATTCTGTTAAGTAAGCTCTTGCCATTGATGCAAAGAGTCCTGGAAATGATGCACCAGCTTGACCCTCATAAAAGAAATCAGAACAATACGCAAAGTAAGTTGTTGTCCAGTCAGTTCCAGTGTGCGTTACTTTTTCAACACCTGAAACGATAAGACAATCATAAAATCCTGCTGCAACATTTGCAAAGGCCTCTCTAAATGCAACAGAACCACTTCCACAAGCAGATTCTATTGATAATGATGGTTTATCTGAAATTCCTAAATTACTCATTAAAACTGGACCAAGATGTACTTGTTTATCAGCAACTCCAAATACATTAGAAATATAGGCTGCTTTGATCTCTTTTGGATCAATTCCTGCACTATCTATGGCTGCTACTGATGCCTGAGTGGTAATATCCCCGATACTATCAGCTAATTTTCCATATTTGGTGCTACCAGCGCCAAGAACACAAACCTTTTCCACAAAACTCACTGACCCAATTCCCTATAAAAATCGTTTTAGTAAATTAATCACTAGAAAATGCCAAGAAGAAAAAGTAAGGTAAGGACAGTTCAAATTAAAAAAATCACTGCCAGACATATAATAAAAATTACAAAGTCAAAAACAGAGATTTTCAAAAAAGAGATCGTTCAATATTTAGATAGTAATGGCTTTCTTTCATGGTCTTCAAAAGAAAAGAAATATCTAATTCTTGGAACAAATTCTCCAAAAAAAGGACTTGTTCAATGTCCAGAATGTAAAGTAGGAGAACTAATGGTTATTCGATCAAGAACCACTAGAAAACGTTTCATGGGTTGTTCTAATTTTTATGACGGATGTAAGGCATCATCCCCATTATTACAAAAAGCAAGAATGAGAGCAACAAAAAAACCATGTGATGTATGCAAATGGCCAATCATAATTTTTCGTTATTCAAGAAATCAGAAATGGACTCATCAATGTGCAAATTTTAATTGTAAAAGTAGAATAACTAAACCTTCAAAGTAGAGTAAGTATCTGCTCGTCTATTTTTTAGTAATGGTAAAACTTTACGTGTTTCCGTTACTTTCTTTAAATCAATGTCAACAAAACCAATTCCTTGTCTCTTTTTCATATCAAGTAAAACTTTTCCATATGGATCTACAACTAAACTTCTTCCACAATAAATATTTCCAACTTGATCAGGTGCAACAACATAACAACCATTTTCAATTGCTCGTGTTTTGTTTATTGTAATCCAATGCTCTTCTTTCATAGGACCTTTAACCCAAGCAGAAGGTGCAATCAAAACTTCAGAGCCTGCAAGCGCAAGTGCCCGTGACATTTCTGGAAATCTCAAATCATAACAAATCATCATACCAATTTTTCCAATTGATGTTGCCATAGGCTTTGCAATTTTTGAGCCTGGTATCAGTTTATCAGATTCTTTAAATCCTAACGCATCATAAAGGTGAATTTTACGATATGTGGAGATTACTTTACCTAAATGATTAATTATAAAAGAAGTATCATAGACACGGTTATTTTTTTTACTTTTTTCATAAAAGGAACCAACAACTTGAATGTGGTTTTGTTTTGCTGTTTTTGAAATACTAGAAATAAAATTTCCATTAATTGTTTCAGATAAATCTGCAAGTTCCTTAGCAGTTTGAGATGATTTTGTATAAAACATCATAAATTCAGGAAATGCACAAAGTTTAGCATTTTTAGAAGCAGCTTTTTCAATATATGAAATTATTTTTTTTAGATTTTCTTCTTTGTTAGTTGATGCTTTGAATTGTATTACTGCGACTTTCATAAAATTAAATATGTTGGTAAGAATAAAAAGATAAAGAAGTAGACTGTCAATTACATTTTAAAGAAATTATTTAGATATATCAGTGAACCAGTTAGTAATACAATTCCAAATATTACAAATAAACCGCCAGAAATCTTTTCAATCCATACCATTTTTGATTTGATCTTTGTGAAAAATACTAAGAATCTATCAATTGCAATTGCTGAAATCAAAAATGGAATTGCTAATCCTAATGAATAAACTCCAAGTAAACTAGCACCAGTAACAACTGATGAGCTAGATGCTGCTATTGTCAAAATACCTGCCAAAATTGGTCCAATGCAAGGAGTCCAGCCTGCACCAAATGCCATTCCTACAACAAGAGGACCAAATTTTCCAGAGTTTCTTTTACCCATATCAAATCTCATTTGTTTTTCTAATTTTGGGATTTTGAAAAGTCCAATCATATGCAATCCCAATACAATTAGAACTACACCACCAATTCTTTCAATCCATTGAATTGAATCAAAGAATAGATTGCCCATAAAAGATACAGTTGTTCCCAATAACATGAAAATTATTGAAAATCCAATAACAAACATTATTCCTTTAACAGTTGCAGTTAATCTTAATTTACTTCTAGTAACTTGAGAAGTCTCTTGAGATAATTCTTTTGCACTCATTCCAGTAATGAGTGATGCATAAACTGGAATTAAGGGTAAAACACATGGAGAAAGAAAACTCAAAACTCCTGCACTAAATGCAATTACAAATCCTGCAACAAGTCCATCAGTTAGAATTGTTGGTTCAGAAGATTGATAACTTGTTCCTTGAATTGTTGATTGTACTAAATTAATTGTATCCTCAGAAACAGGATCAAATGCACCTTTCCATTGATGAATTATTTGTCCATCTGCATCAATTAAAAATGATTCAGGAACTCCAATTGTTCTAAATGCAAATTGAAATCTATTTTCAGGATCTAACCATACAGGATAAGTTAGATTATCTTCAGCCATTGTTTGAATTATTACTTGTTCAAAACCAGGATCATCAATACTTACACCAATTATTTCAAAGTCTGAACGAGGAAACATACTATGTAATTCTCCTAATGCAGGCATTTCTTCTCTACATGGTTCACACCATGTAGCCCATAAATTAACAAGAATTGTTTTACCTTGATAATCAGTAATAGAAACAGGAGTACCATCTAATGCAATAGCTTTGTAGTCTGGTGCTTGTCGGAATTCTTGTGCATCAACTGGGATTAATTGAGTGTCAGAAAATGAAAATGCAAGTAAGAAAATACCTGAAAATAGGATTAGTATACTAGGAATTTTTTTTGATGTTTTCATATTAGTTCAAAACTAATTTTCTGCTGTTGAAATTTTGACAGAGTTATCAGTTTCTGTCCAAACAATTGAAACCAATCCATTATCAGAGTCAATATTGGTAAGTGATTTAGCATCACTTAGATTAATTGGGTTATCTGATCTGATTAGTTCACCATCAATTACTTGTGCAGTGAAAATCAATGCTTGTGTGTCACCATATCTCCAAGATTTCTCATTAGTAGATAATCCTGTTGCATCCTCCCATGTTAACCAAACTTTATCAGTATTATCAATTGCAATGAAGATTCTTTGTGGAGGAACCCAATCACCAGTTAAGATTGGCAGTGGTTCGCTGAAACTTTGTCCGTTATCAGTTGAAGTAGCATAATACATTCCTTGACGTTCAGTTGCTCCAGTGTACCATGCAACATGCAAAGTACCTTCAGAGTCTATTGCCATTGGTGCACCAACATGTACACATCCCTTAAACTGGAATCCATCATCATAAATTTTTACTGGAGCTCCAAAAGTTTTACCACCATCAGTTGATGATGCAACTACCATATCTCTAACTTGAGTATCACCAGAACCAAAGACTTTACGCCAAGAGACGTAAACACTACCTTCGCCATCTGCTGCAGTTTGTACATTACAGCAAGGACATGCATTTGCATCAATTAATTTAGTAGTATCAAATGTTACACCACCATCTAATGATTGTGTGTATCTTACACCTCTATCACGAGACTTATCTTTTTCCATGTAACCTGTTGAATTCATTTTAGCTGGACCGTCTAACCATGCCATGTGAATACCACCATAACCATCAACAGACATATGTTGAAAGTATTTACCAGAATGTAATTCTTCAGCTCCAATTATTATTGAAGGCTCAAAACTTTTTCCGTCATTAAATGATTGAGTGAAAACTAATTGTCTGTAATTACCCATGAACATGTTTGGTTCATGTCGTGAATTGGCCCATGTAACATAGACTTCACCATCATCACCAAGTTGTATTGTTGGTGCTACACGACCATCTAATGCAACATTTCCATCAAGTAAATTAACTCTAACTGGTTCAGAAAATGTTTGACCGTTATCAGTAGATGTTTTTAAGAAAATGTTAGTTTTTTCGTCAATTGTATCTTGGTATAAAACATAGATTTTACCATCATCACCAATTGTTACATTTGGTGCTGGTTGTGCTGCTTTCATACTTTGAGCAATTGTTGTTGGAGCTGAAAATGAATTATTATCTAAAATTGAAATTTCTTCTTCAAGAACCGTAGGTTTTTCAATCATAGGTTCTTGAACAACTGGGGCAGGTAATGGACTAGATTCTGAGGGCATTAAAGCAAAAGCTGAAATTCCTACTGCAGCTACGACTGCTATAGCGATCATTATTACTGCTTTATTCATGAAATTTTAATTCAAATTTACATATTAAAGAATCTGGTGCATTTATGAGATGTACCAATGTACATTTTATAATATAAACATAATTCGGAGTATTGGAAAATCAGGAAAAAATATTAGATCATATTAAAAAAAATCCTGGACATACCCAATCACAAATTACTTACAGATTAGATATTCCTCAATCTACAGTAAAATATCATTTGTTACAATTAACTAAAGAAAATAAAATTTTTTCAGAGAAATTATTTAAAACTCATTATTTTCCTGTAGGAATTGATGCTAAAATAAAAATTAAAACATGTATTGAAAGTAATTTTAATCTTAAAAATATTTATGAAAATTTAATTAATAAAATGTCACTTGAAGAAATTGCAACATCATGTAATATTTCAAAAAGTATTGCATCAAAAAGATTACAAGTGTTAGAATCAATGGGGGCTGTTAAAAAAATTAAAGTAGAAAAGAAAATTAGATTTTGTAGAAAATAAGTTGAAAAATTATTTTATTTTTGTATTTGTGTAAATGGTGCAAGTGGTTGAGAATCAAAATCAATTTTATATTTGAATTTTAATGATTCAGTTACTTGACCTAGATCAGAAAGTACAACTTCAATTAAATTTGCATCATCAAGGGATACATTAGCTGTTTCAGTTCTATTAGTTGTATTCTCTTTTTCAACTACAGAATTACCATTAGATGACACATTAAGTTTGTAGAATACATTACTTACAGGTTTTTCAGTTAGTCCGTCAACAATTGAAATATTTATTGCATTGTCTGGTTGTGCTGAAGGTTGATTGGTCCACCAATCCCAATTATCCCACCAAACAGACACTAGATATTCTCCATTACTAGTATATTTTGTAAAAGCATATTGTTTGGCATGACTATTGTCTTTCTCTACAACTTCAGTTTTGTTTACTACTATTCCATTAGTTGGAGTTTCAATAATTTTTGCAATAGTTGTAATTTTTAATTTGTCTTCAGTAGAATATGGTCGTGGGAGTGTACGATCAAAGTATTCAGCATAAATATTGTCTCCAGGAACTGCTTTTAATTCAACGGCAGAACCTCCACTTTTATAATATAATTCTCTGACTGTGGATTCTCTTCTATCAGGATCTATGAATGTAATTTTTACAGGGTAATCTCCGTGCATTTGAGGAGTTCCTCTAAAGTTTGGTTTCCAATATGCATCAACTTCAACGCCACCTTCATCTGTATCAGAGTAGATATGAATTGTATATCCTGTTCGTTTATCAAATGGATATCTTAAACCGTCTAAATCCTTAATTGTGACTTTACCTGAATCTTCCATCGTATATTCATCTTTATCAAAAACTAAATCAGCAATTCGCCAAGTGTGTGTTGCAGATTTTGTCATTATTTTATTTTCAGCATATTCAAAACTCATTGTAACAGCACCATCTTGTCCTGCTTCAACTCCTAGAACACCATCATCAAGTGTTCCCATTGCACCCCAAGCATTACCTTCACATCTATCACCGCCATACATCCTTACACCATCATCATTAACTGTTGTAGAAAATCCACGAAGTTTGATTGAACCATAAAATAATCCATGATCACGTCCCGTTTCAATAAATGGATTACATTTAGAATCAGAATCTGAACGTGCTTCACCATCTCTAGAATAAGCTTTGATTAAACCTTCTCCACCTGTAGAATCCTTTCCTAGTTCGTCAATTTTGTGGTCATCAGCATTAAATCCTGGAGCCCAAAGTAATACGTAAATTCTGCTTCCCCATGAATAACCATCAGTTCTTTCTTTACATTTAGACATGTAATCTTGAGGCTTCATGTGAGGTTTGTCATATTCTGTTTTTTTAATTGGATTATTTTCACAGAAGAAAATTTTATTTCCATTGTCTTTTGTTTGAACTGCAGCATCTGCAATTGGTAAAATATCTCCGTCATTATTTGCGTTAAGTGGAACACCGGAAGTCAATAAAACTAGCATAAAGACAGGCACAAAATATTTAGCTTTAATGAACCCCATTGTAATTTTCTGATCATCATTTTTTTTAATATAGGATCTGGTACATGTATTGGATGAGTTAGAGAAAAAAAGAAAATTAAAGTTGGTTTCCTGCTAGAAACCAATTTTCTTTAGGATTATCTTCAAAAACAACAATAACGTGACTTTCTTTTGTTTTTAGAATTTCTACGGCAGATTTTGTAATTGCTTTTGCATATTCCTCTTTTTGTTCCTGAGTTCTACCAGGATACATTGATACTGTAATCAACGGCATGAAAATTTTTAATTTTTGTAGAATTTATTCTTTCAATTTTTATCGATAATCTGATCCATATCCATATCTTGTTCCATATGTAAAGTCTGATCTGTGCATTCTCTTATACAAATATCCAGTAGCAATACCTATTGCAAATCCGCCAATGTGAGCAAGATATGCTACACCGCCTCCAGCAACACCAAATCCACCAACAAAGAATGGAAGTAAATTTTGAAAAACTAACCAAAATGGTAAGAACCATCGTGCCTGTATGTGCATCATTCTCC
>Ga0315315_10006459_pt1 | contig 10842 bp, 8 predicted proteins | sample M140m3416metaG_FD_203699 | JGI IMG/M metagenome (GOLD analysis project Ga0315315, IMG submission 203699) | Ammonia-oxidizing marine archaeal communities from Monterey Bay, California, United States - M1 40m 3416 | ecosystem: Environmental > Aquatic > Marine > Intertidal zone | place: USA... | reverse complement strand
TAAGTCTTTATTAGACATTCAACGGGACTTACGCATAAAAGCGACGTACATATCCGCAATCGAAAACTGTGATCTTTCGGCGTTTCAAGCACCAAGCTTTATAGCCGGCTATGTGCGTTCGTACGCACGGTACCTCGAAATGGATCCAGACGAATGTTTTGTACGCTTTTGCGAAGAAAGTGGCTTTGGTGGCGTTCACTCTGATATTAAATCAAGTTCGCTTGCCGCGAAATCCGCTGTAACACTGAAAACACTGGCACCCTCAAGACATACTGATCCAATCGCCCAGTCGCGTTTCTCACGTAGTAGTCGATATGCTGAATGGACGTCGAATTTTTCTCTATCCGCACTTGGTTCTGCTATCGTGCTAGCTATTTTAGTTGTAGGCCTCGGCTACGGCAGTTGGACTGTGCTGCAAGAAGTGCAACGCGTCCAATTTCTGCCTGTGAACCAAACACCAGTTGTTACATCGGACTTGATAGAACTTTCTGCGGAAACCACTGGGCAATCTTCAACAGTTGTCACCATTAAACAACCGCCGTCTATTCGAACATCGGATCTGGTTCAACTTTACCGGCCAGAAGAACTTGAAATGCCCCAAATGGTTGCCCGCGACGCACCAATTTCTTCAATTGACGCGGGCAGGTTTGGTGCATACGCCCATCAACAATCATCGATTCCTGCTAGAGTGGCAAGCAGCCCACTTGACGAAAGTGGCTCGCCCCGCGCGGTGGGTAAAAAGCCACCTCCAGTTGATCTGGTCGCATTAAAGGCCGCGTGGGTTCGGGTATACTTCGAAGATGGTTCCGTATTGTTTGAAAAAATCCTTGATGCAGGCGAAAGCTATCGTTTGCCAGAGAATGTTCAAAACCCGCTTCTGCGTGCTGGTAATGCAGGTTCTGTATTTGTAAAAATTGGCGATATCGCTCATGGTCCGGTTGGTAACCCAGGCGGAGTTGTGCGTGGGATAGATCTCAACAGAGAAAGCGTGACAGAAGCCTTGGCTTTAGCTATAGATTTTGTGCAACCTTCCTCACCACCTCTTAATATCAAAGAGCTGAACAATATCCAAAATGGAAATGCAATCGTAAATGCTGGCGGGAACTAATCTGCAGCATTGCTCGGTCTTCCCTTCTGCTGCAAGCTGTCACAATAACGTCTCAACTTTAGTTAGCATGGAACAGTCATGTCGTTGAACCAAATACGCCCCTGGCGCAACATATACCGCCGCAAATCCCGTCAAATAATGGTGGGCAATGTACCAGTAGGGGGCGATGCGCCGATTTCGGTGCAGACCATGACCAATACTTTGACCCATGACGCATCCGCAACGATCAAACAAGTTATAGCTTGTGCAGATGCAGGGGCCGATATTGTCCGAGTATCTTGTCCAGATGAAGCATCGACGAAAGCTATGCATGAAATCTGCCGAGAAAGTCCTGTGCCCGTGGTTGCCGATATCCATTTTCACTACAAACGAGGGATTGAAGCTGCTGAAGCCGGTGCCGCCTGTCTTCGGATCAACCCTGGTAATATCGGTTCACCGGACCGTGTGAAAGAGGTCATAAAAGCTGCCCGTGACCACAATGCCTCTATCCGGATTGGAGTGAATGCAGGTTCCCTTGAAAAACATCTGCTCGACAAATTTGGTGAGCCGTGTCCTGATGCGATGATTGAAAGTGGCCTGGACCACATTCGTATCCTGCAAGACAATGACTTCCAAGAGTTTAAGATTTCCGTCAAAGCATCCGACGTTTTTATGGCTACCGCAGCCTATCAAGGTTTGGCTGAGGCGACGGACGCTCCAATTCACCTCGGTATTACGGAAGCGGGTGGTTTAACCTCTGGGACAATTAAATCCTCCATCGGCCTTGGAAGTTTACTTTGGGCAGGCATCGGTGACACCTTGCGCGTCTCTCTTTCGGCAGATCCAGTAGAGGAGGTAAAAGTTGGCTTCGAAATTCTTAAATCACTAGGCTTGCGCCATCGTGGAGTAAATATAATTTCATGCCCAAGCTGTGCACGTCAAGGATTTGATGTGATCAAAACTGTTGAAACGCTTGAAAAACGGCTGGAACATATTAAAACGCCAATGTCTCTGTCCATTATCGGCTGCGTTGTAAATGGCCCGGGCGAAGCACTGATGACTGATGTTGGTTTCACAGGTGGTGGGGCTGGGTCGGGTATGGTTTACCTAGCAGGTGCGCAGAGTCACAAAATGTCTAACGACAAAATGATCGACCACATTGTTGAACAGGTTGAGATTAAAGCTGCTGCACTGGATGCCGCGGATCAAATTGACCACTAAATCTAAGTGCAGAGTGTTGTTCTGATTCTACTACTTGGATTTTTTGGATTTATTTTTTTAACAGCTATTTGGGTGCGCATCGCGCCTTCTAATCCCGCTAATTGGCATGTGGACCCAGAACTAATTGAAAAAAAACTACTCCAAAAACGATACCTTATGCGTGATGGACAACACGTGGACAGCCTGATCTTCGACCTTGACGCCTTAGATCTTGCTGAAAAAGTAGACAGAGTCGCACGTTCGCAGCCCAAAGTCACCGTTCTTGAAGGGAGTGCTAAATCTGGTAACGTCACATATGTACAGCGTACCAAACTGATGGCCTACCCCGATTACATTTCTATCAAAATTTCACCAGAGATTGCAGGGAAATCCCGCCTAACAATCTATTCCCGATCTCGCTTTGGCTATTTTGATTACGGTGTGAATAAAGCTCGTGTCAAAGCCTGGACCGCTGCTATCGGATCTACCATTTGGTCATAACAAACAGATGTTGCATATTTTTTTACCAAATTTCTCTCTTTAACGAAATTTTACTGCTTATCATGAAGCTTATATTAATAACTGCAACGTTGGTTCTTTGCTCCATTGAGATCTGAGCAAGTATGTTGTTTGCATAATGGTATTAGGCGACTTCAGAGCTGCATTATTGGCAACTACTCGCAGGGTAAGACCTGAGTTCTGGAGGCCCTGGAAAATACCCTTTTTACAGGGTTAGCTAAAAATAAAAATGTTTAATCGTAACTTAATCCTTGACCCTTTACACGCCAAAAGCGATTTGTGACCAATGATCCCAATTGATAAATTAGAGCAAATTAAACAACGTCTCGCCTTCCTTGAGGCGAAGATGTCTGAAGGTAGTGCTCGTGATGATTTTGCAGCTCTATCTAAAGAATATTCTGATTTGCGTCCTGTGGTTGAAAAAATAAAGTTATATCAGACGCTCACCTCTAATATTTTGGAAGTTAAGTCGATGTTGTCGGACCCTGAAATGTGTGCACTGGCAGCTGAGGAACTTACCGTCTTGCAAGCAAGACTTCCTGATCTTGAACGTCAAGTACAATTGACCCTTATCCCGAAGGATGAAGCCGATGAACGCTCAGCAATTCTTGAAATTCGTCCGGGCACTGGTGGCGATGAAGCAGCGCTTTTTGCAGATGATCTTTTGAGCATGTACCAGCGCTACGCTGAAAAGGCGGGATGGAAGTTCGAGGTGATGGAACACTCCAGCTCCGATCTTGGTGGACTAAGAGAAGCGGTTGTCAACATAAAGGGACAGGGCGTCTTTGCCCGCATGAAGTACGAAAGTGGTGTTCATCGTGTCCAGCGCGTTCCCGTCACTGAAAGTGGTGGGCGGGTCCATACCTCTGCTGCCACCGTTGCAGTATTGCCAGAAGCAGAGGATGTCGACATCGACATTCCGGCTGCTGACATCCGCATTGACACAATGCGCGCTTCAGGTTCAGGGGGACAGCACGTCAATACCACGGATTCTGCTGTTCGAATTCTGCATATTCCGACTAATATAATTGTAGTAAGCTCAGAAAAATCCCAGCACCGAAACCGCGAAATCGCTATGCAAGTGCTTCGTACGCGGCTCTATGATCTGAAACGCCAAGAGGTAGATGCGAAGCGCGCGGCATCGCGGAAGGGGCAGGTGGGATCAGGAGATCGGTCTGAGCGCATACGCACTTATAATTTTCCGCAAGGTCGAATGACTGATCACCGCATAAACCTGACGCTTTATAAACTAGATCAGATAATGCAGGGAGATCTGGATGAAACCATTGATGCGCTAATTTCTGATGATCAAGCATCGAAGCTTACGGAACTGGAACTATGATTCAAACGGCTTCTATGGTTCTCCGCAATGGAACCAAATTGCTGAGGACAGCAATAGGTGAGGGTGCTGCGAGGGATTCCCTCATTCTTATGGCTCATACTTTAGGAGTCTCCCCAAACTGTGTCTCGGCCGAACTGTCCCGCATGCTTACCCCTCAACAGGTCGCCCAGTTCGAACATACAATTCATCGTCGAGCTGCGCACACACCTATTTCGCACATCACAGGTAAACGTGCCTTTTGGAAACACAACTTCCTTGTCACTCCGGACGTACTTGATCCGCGCCCTGAAACCGAAACGCTGGTTGAATTAGCGCTGCAGGGGCCAAAACCTGCGAGAATCCTTGACCTTGGAGTAGGCTCCGGCTGCATCCTCATGACCCTTTTATCCGAAATACCAGCAACTACAGGCGTGGGGGTGGATATTTCTGAGCCTGCCCTCAAAATTGCTGCTGAAAATGCTCAAAACCTCGGTGTGGCAGACCGTGCCACTCTGCGAACCTCCGATTGGTTTTCCAATGTGGACTGTCAATTTGATTTGATTGTCAGTAATCCGCCATACGTCACTGAAGCTGAAATGGCCGAACTTTCGCCCGATGTGCGCGATTATGAACCGCACTTGGCCCTAACCACTGGCGGTGACGGTCTTTCTGCTTATCGTAAGATTGCGCAAGAACTAATGAAATACCTGACGCCACAAGGGTGTGCCTTCTTTGAAATAGGCAAGGACCAAGGGCCCGATGTACAAGAGATCTTTATTGCTGCAGGAGTAGGCAAGGTCGCTGTGCACTATGATCTTGGTGGTCACCCACGAATTGTGTCAATAAATGCTTGAAACACCCTAGAATAATTGATCACGCTTTAAAATAACCAAATGTTTGCGTATTATGGGTTGTCATGACCCGTTATAGCATAGTAAGGTCCCAGGGAGGATGATGGAACATGACGTGTTCTCATCCTGCGCATCCGATTAGGCATCTAGGATATTGGTCTAGTATGGACCTAAAAAATCTAAAACACAAAGGCTCACAGATCACATGAGATCTTCAAATAAATCCCGTTCGCGGAATAAAAACCGCAACCGTAACAATAATAACAATAACCCTGCGAATGTGGTGAATCGCGTGTTTGACAGTTCTGGGCCTGAAGGCAAAGTCCGCGGCACACCTCAGCAGGTCATCGACAAATACCAAACATTGGCTCGCGATGCTCAACTGTCCGGCGATCGGGTTGCCCATGAGAACTTTCTCCAGCATGCTGAACATTACGTACGGTTGCTTGGTGACGCACAGCGAGAAATTGATGTGCGCCGGGAGCATCAGGATGCACAAAGATTGCAGAACCAGCAAAATCAAAACAATCAACAGAACAGAACTCAATCAAAGGAGATTCCGATTGAGGCCTTGAGCGAACAGCCAACATTTCCGACGGACACAGATGTATTCCATACCTTGCAAGATGGAACCAACCTTGTAGAAACACCGGAAAGCAAACCTGAAAAGGTGACTAAGAAACCGACCTTGCGCAAACATAAACAAAATCAGAAGGTCGCCAGTCCTGCGGATATAGTTGCAGAAGCCGCAGAAAACATGGACGACACACAAAACACGATAGAATAATTCTATCTTCGGATCAGCTCACTCAGCTTACAAAATTGCTCCAGGTCGATCTCTTCGGCACGTTGAGTTGGGTTAATTTCAGCGGCCAGCAACTGGTCCTCCAGATTAGTTGCAATGCCCTTTAGGTTTGAACGCAGCATCTTTCGTCGTTGACCAAACGCTTGTGCCACAACCCGTGTAAGAGTTTTAGCATCTGCTTTAAAGCGCGGCTTCTCCAATCTCTCTAGATGCACCAGTGCCGAGGTCACTCTTGGTGATGGTGTAAACGCAGCTGGAGGAATTTCCATAATAATTTTAGCATTGCATCGCCACTGCGCAAGAATCGACAACCTTCCATAGGCTTTGGTTCTTGGCTGCGCCACAATTCGTTGCGCCACCTCTTTTTGGAACAATAGCGTCAAGCTTTGCCATAATGGTGGCCATTCTGACGGGGTCAGCCAACGGGTTAGAAGCTCAGTTCCAACGTTATAAGGTAGGTTTGAAACGATCCTAACTGGCGGGTTCATAGCTGCCAAAGGGTCAATCGATAGCGCATCACCGTGCAACACCTCTAGTTTACCACCATGATGCTCGGATACTTCTGCCAATACTGGCAAGAATCGCTTATCTTGTTCAATGGCTACGACACGCCTAGCTCCTTGGTGCAATAGAGCACGGGTCAGGCCGCCTGGTCCAGGTCCTACCTCCAGTACATCACTATTTTTCAAATCCCCGGCTTGTCGTGCAATCTTACTGGTTAGGTTCAGATCTAGCAGAAAGTTCTGCCCAAGAGCCTTCTTCGCCAGGAGGTCATGCGTGTTGATCACCTCACGTAGCGGTGGCAATCCGTCAATGCTTAGCATCATGCACCGCTCTTGCTTTGGCCATATCGCGTGCGTGTCTCAACGCTTCAATTAAGCTAGTAGGATTGGCCAAACCTTGTCCGGCAATATCAAATGCGGTGCCATGATCAGGCGAAGTGCGAATGAAGGGGAGGCCCAGTGTTACGTTCACGCTGGCTGAAAAGTTCAGTGTTTTAATTGGGATCAGCGCCTGATCGTGATACATGCAAACCGCCACATCGTATTTGGTTCGTGCAGTGCTATGAAACATCGTATCTGCAGGCAGTGGCCCTACAATATTCATCCCCTGCGCTCGCAACTTTTTCACGACGGGCAATATCAGGGTAATCTCTTCATGCCCCATCAAACCGCCCTCGCCTGCATGTGGGTTCACTCCAGACACTGCTATGCGTGGAAAATTCAACCCAAAATCTCGTGCCATAGCATCATGAGTGATGCGCAATGTGTTCTCCAACAAATCAGAGGTCAGAGTAGTTTTCACATCTTTTAGTGCCACGTGGATTGTCACTGGCACGACAGCTAACTCCGGCGCTTTGAGCATCATTACGGATTTCTTAACGCCACTAAGTTCTGCCAAAAACTCTGTGTGACCTGAGTGTGCAAAATTTGCTCCCTCAACGAGTACTTGTTTGTTAATTGGTAGCGTACAGACGGCACTGACTGTCCCAGAGAGTGCGAAATCTACAGCTATTTCAATGGATGAAATTACGTCGGCTGCATTCTTGTGATTTTCTGTTCCAGCCACTGCAGGTGCTGCAAAATCCATATGTAACAATGGTAACCCATCTGCATATTCAGCTCTACTAGGGTCACTGATCTCAACACATTTTGGAAAATGCCGTCGGTCCCCGATTACGAAAAATGAAAGCTCGTTCTTCAATGCAGCATACGCTTTATCTGCAATTTCAGGTCCCACTCCCGCAGGATCCCCGCTCGTCAAGGCAATGGGAAGCGTCATTGGTATTCGATAACCGCATCAGCTTTCAGTTCGTCCAAAAAGCTCTGCCCATATCCGCTCATGCGTTGATTAAACCGGTTAATACGAATTTTTTTACGCACATCCTCTGACGATTTACGCAGGCGATCACACAGCATGACCACCGTCAGTGTCCCTTTAGAGTTAGTGTAATAGGATGCCTCGTGGCGGTCCAAATTAGCCAATTCAATCGCTATAACTGGCGGTACATTATCCACGTCAACCAAGTTGCTCATGTATCCTGAAGGCTCAAACCGTCTGGAGGCGGCACGTAAGTCATTGCAGGTATCAACGTCGTTAATTAGCTTCGTTGCATCCGCAAGTGAGTGCTTTGAACTTGGCTCTCCCGGAATATTTACTAAAACATACTTTAGCGTGACAGGACCCGATCCTTCAACTTGTTCATCGCGTACACCGCGCAATTGAAACAAACTAAGTGTCTGACCTGAGGTGATTGGCGCGGTCACTTCACCTGGTTCTAATGCCATGATTTGTGCGGCTAAAGCCGCAGGTAATTGGGCTACAGGCAACCAATCTAAACGCCCAAAATTAGATCGTGATGGAGATTGTGAATGCTGCTGCGCTGCCTCAGCAAATGCATTCTCAGTTGTGATGGAATTGGACAGTTGCTCTGCCAATTCGAATACTTTTTCGTTGCTGAACTGATTGAGTGGGAGGCGAATTTCAGAAAATAATATAGACTGCTGTTTGCGCACTGTACTTAGGTTCAGCGTTTCGTCAATTTCGTTATTGGACATTTTTGCTTGGCCAGCAAAGCGAGCTTGCACTAGATTACGCCACAACAAACCTGCGCGCACGAATTCCTTCATACTTTCCTTAGTTGCGCCGTTTTTATCAACGTATTGGTATAGCTGATCCGCCGTAAATTCTGAACGTGCCGCAAATTCAGAAACACCACCCTCTAATTCTTCCGCTGTGACGATCAGGCCGGCTTGCGCGGCTGCTTGAATGCGCAGACGATCCTCGACCAATTGTTCACGAGCGGTTTTTTCCAGATCCCCTGAGGTTCCAAAAGCGCGCAGCAACAAAATCCGTTGAGTGACTTCAAAATTGGTGATCACACTATCATTAACACGAATGGTCACAGCATAAGGATTTTGACGTTGTGCATCTGATGGCACGGACCACGCCGCAGTTGCTGTAGCCAATGCAAAAATGAATGCTTTCATGTTACTTACCCGAATTGACCTTTAAACCTCGCACATCTGTGCGAGTGTTTCTTATTTCGCTTTTTATTGCCTAAACCAGCCAACTCAAATGTAAGTCCGAGCTCGCGCGTTGCTTTTTTATTACCAGAGCCATTAAATTGAAGCGAGTAAGAAAATTTTAGAGCCACGCATTCGTTTTCATAGCGTACACCTAGTTCTCCACTAGTTGAATGACCCTTTTCAAGATTTTGCCTCCACTTACTTAAAAACGTCCAGTAATCATCGTATTTAATTTCAGTCCCAAACGACGCTTCATGTGTGTTTTCGCTAGCCCCTGCAATTACATCCTGATCTAACCAGACGTAGGACGCTTGAGTTGTAATCCAATCAAAATCTACATCTAATTGCATTTCATTTTTACCAATGGAAAAGTTGTCGTCAAACAAAGTATAGTTTGACAAAACTAACTGGTGATTGTTGGAAATGTTGATCGCGCTTACATAATCTGAATTAGTTCCATCAAGGCCCGTACCAATCCCAAATTGGCCTAAGTCATTGAGTCTCAAAACTCTACCCAAGGTCAGGCCATATGTCCATCCAAGTGGATCATACCGCGTGTAAGAAACACCAACATTGGCACGGAAGCCCCGTTCAGATGCGTCAAATCCAGGAAATCTGTTTTTAGAAAATAAGTTATTCGCCTCAAATTCAACTTGAACACTATCCTCGTTGAAATTGGACTGAGCATCTTTAGGCGACCAAACTAATTGAAATCGTGGTTCAAGCACATGCGTGGCCCGCCCATTTGGGCGCGACAATGGCCAGCGAAATTCAGTAGCGGCAATTGGGATGAGCTCGTTTACGACCCCATCATTCACTCCTGAAAGGCTCCTTGTATTTTGCGTACTCGCTGTTAAACCCGCGTAGGCTCCCATGATCAGACCATTGCGAAGGGTCCAGTTCTTTTGCGTATCTGTCACAAAGCTAAATCGCGAAAACTTACTATTTCCTTCGCGCAGGAGTGTTACCGTTTGGAAAGCAAGCCCAATTTTACCACCAAAAATCGGGTCTACCCATTCTTTACGAGCATAGATTTCTGGCAGAACCAACGGAATTTCTTGGTCAACCTCAACAGTACGCAAACTTTGAATGACAGAAGCAGAGACGCTGATGAATGTATTTTTGCGGGTTCGTCGGAATTTGATGAAGGAAGTTAGGCGATCCTCATCCTTAATTCCGATGCCATAATCATCGCGGAATGCCCGATCAGAAGCCACCTCAATTCCAAATTCTAATTCAATCTCTCGACCCAATTCAAATAATCCATTGGCACTCAAAGAAGACCGGTTTTCGTTTTTTGTCAATGAATCTGCTAGTGTTACAAAACCATTAATTTCAAAACGCCCTCTTTTCATTTCTTGGCGGTACTGTGGGTTCAATAGAAAGCTATCTTTAGTGTAAGTGCGTGCGGCAAGTGTAAAATCTGCATGCTTTCCAAGGGTCCAATAGTGCGGAATCTCCACTCCATAGCCGAGTGTAGTTGATTGAGTAAAATTAGGAACCAGAAAACCGGTGGCGCGACGCATTGATGGATCAGGTATGCGAAGGTTAGGCGCATAGAAAACTGGTATTCCGAGTACATCGAACGTTGCATTTTCAAAATACAAATGCCGTGATTCTTCGTCATGGATCACGCGCCTAGATCGAATTCTCCAGTACGGGGTAGGTTTATTCTTGCAAACTAAACAACTGGTGGCGACCACATTATCAAGCACTTTGAACTTGCCGTCTTGTCGGTGCATTTTTTCACTTACCAACTGCAACTGCTGCTGAATTAACAACTCTGCACCCTCGATAAGCCCATTGCGCAAATCTATATCTAATTCTGCACCTTGGGCGCGGGTTACGATTTCTCCTTCTGTAAGGGTCATCATGTTTGGAACTGATAACACACCATTTTTCTGATCGTAAATAATGCGATCGGTTGACAAAATTTGTCCGCGACGGAAAACTTGAACATTGCCACTGGCGATAAATAAACCGTCTCTGGGGTTAAACTGAACTTTATCAGCTATCAAGGAAATGCGGTT
>Ga0315315_10006457_pt1 | contig 10844 bp, 11 predicted proteins | sample M140m3416metaG_FD_203699 | JGI IMG/M metagenome (GOLD analysis project Ga0315315, IMG submission 203699) | Ammonia-oxidizing marine archaeal communities from Monterey Bay, California, United States - M1 40m 3416 | ecosystem: Environmental > Aquatic > Marine > Intertidal zone | place: USA... | reverse complement strand
CTCGACCGGGCAGATTTTTCGACAGAGCCAGCGTCACGTCTTTCCGCTGCGGACGGCGCGGCCACCTTGTCGATGTTCACGGTGGAAGCAATCCGACGTTCGGCCGAATTGTTGCCTGACCCGCCGAGGCAATGGCTGGTCTCGGGTGGCGGGCGCAAGAACAGCTTTCTGCTTGGGCAACTACAAGGCGCCTTGGGCGTGCCCGTTCGACCGACGGAAGCACTCGGCATTGATGGGGATGCGCTGGAGGCGCAGGCGTTTGGCTATCTGGCGGTCCGCCACCTTGCGGAGCGTCCGCTCAGCGGACCCACGACAACTGGCGTGCTGTCGCCGCAAACCGGTGGCCGGCGGGGCAACGCCCGGGCCGGCTAGTGGTCGGCCTGTCAGGAAGCCTCTTCTGCCACCTCCGCTGCGATCGCGGCCTCGATCTCACCAATCCGGCGGTCCAGATATGTGGTGGTTGTCTGTTCGAGTTCTTCGAGGTGATCGTTGTAGAAATGTGTCGCACCCTTGAGCACTTGGAAGTCGATGATGACGTCCTTCTGCTTGGCGAGCTTCGCGATCAGTTCGGTCACCGAGTCCTGCGGCACAATGTCGTCCTGATCGCCATGGGTGATCAGGCCCGATGCCGGGCAGGGGGCCAGGAACGAGAAGTCATACATATTTGCCGGCGGTGAAACGGACACGAAACCGGTGATCTCAGGACGGCGCATCAGCAATTGCATGCCGATCCAGGCGCCGAAGGAGAATCCCGCGACCCAACACATCGGCGCGTCCTGATTCTGGCTTTGCAACCAGTCGAGTGCGGACGCGGCATCGGAAAGCTCGCCCTCGCCACGATCAAAGCTACCCTGACTGCGGCCGACACCCCGAAAATTGAAACGCAGCGTCGCAAAACCGCGGCGCACGAACATCTGATAGAGCTGGTAAACGACCTTGTTGTTCATCGTACCGCCATGCTGCGGATGTGGATGCAACAGAAGGGCAATCGGTGAATTCGGGACTTTGGCGGGGAAGTAACGTCCCTCAAGGCGGCCTTCGGGGCCGTTGATAATGACTTCAGGCATCTCGTTTTCCATTCCGCCGGACGGCGTTGCGAATACTTGACCGAATTACTCGGACATCTTATATCTCACTTCGAAACACGCATGTGGCGTTTTTCTTGGCGAGAAGAGCGTTGTGGTGCGCTCTATATCATAAAGGTCGACATGGTCTTCAAGCATCTCTTTGATGATCTGGACGCTTATCTCGAAAGAGACCCGGCGGCAAGTTCCAGATTGATGGTGGCAACCAGCTATCCGGGTTTCCATGCGGTGGTCTGGTTCCGGCTGTCACACTGGCTTTGGCGCAATCGGCTGGTGGTTCTGGCACGATTTGTCGGCAATATCGGGCGTTTTCTGACCGGTGTAGATATTCACCCGGCTGCGATGATTGGACGGGGTCTGGTTATCGATCATGCGATCGGTGTGGTGATCGGTGAAACCGCCCATATCGCCGATAATGTCACTCTCTATCACAATGTGACCCTGGGCGGTATTGCCCCGGCGGTCGACAGTGAAGCGCAGAAAGACGTTAAACGCCATCCGACATTGCTGGAAGGCTCGATTGTGGGTTCGGGCGCACAGGTGCTCGGCCCGGTGACGGTCGGTCGTAATGCCCGTGTGGGCGCCAATGCAGTGGTGGTCAAGGATGTGCCGGAGGGCTGCACGGTGGTCGGGATTCCGGCGCAACCCGTGCCGTCATCATCTTGCTCTGCAGAGAGCTTCTCGGCCTATGGGACGCCAACCGAAGACATTCCGGACCCGGAAAAAAAGTCGATCAAAGCCATGCTGGGCGAAATCAGCAGTCTGCGGTTGCGGGTCGAGGAACTGGAGCGGGAACTTAAAGAACGGGTTCAGATGTATGCCACCTCGCAAGATGAAGACTCCGATGCTCCCGGTCGCACGGTCTAGGCATGCGGAAATGAACCTTCATGGGAGACAGGTATGAAGCTGAGTACCAAAGGCCGTTATGCCGTCATGGCGATGGTCGACCTCGCCCAGAATGGCGCGGGTCGACCTGTGTCGCTGGCCGAAATATCCGAACGTCAGTCGATTTCTCTGTCCTATCTGGAGCAGCTCTTCTCGAAAATGCGTCGTGCGGGCTTGGTCAAGAGTGCGCGGGGACCGGGCGGGGGCTACACCCTGACCGACCAGCCTGATGATATCCGTATTGCGGAAGTGATTCTGGCTGTGGATGAGCCCATCCGCACCACAAGCTGCACGCCGGGAGCTTCGGCAGGCTGTCTGGGCAAAGGCAGCCGCTGCATGACCCATGACCTGTGGGAAGAACTGGGACATCAGATTCACGGATATCTCAGTTCTGTCAGCCTGGCCGATGTGTGCGCGGGCCGGATTTATGCCGGGCCCATGGGTGCGCAGGGCGCTCCGGTACACGACATGGCGGCGGAATAGACAGTATTCTGACGATGGATGTTTATCTCGATCATAACGCGACGACGCCAGTCCTCCCTGAAGTGGTGGGTGCGATGTCGGTTGCGTTGTCGCAACCGGGAAATGCATCGTCGGTGCATCGTTATGGTCGGCTGGTGCGCCGCACGATCGATGATGCCCGCGAAGCGGTGGCCCGACTGGTGGGAGCGTCTGCGGGGGATGTGGTTTTCACCTCTGGTGGCACCGAAGCCAACAATATGGCCCTGCGGGGTCTTGGTACCCGGACGATGGTGTCGGCTGTGGAACATGAATCCGTGCTGTCGGCGCGGGAGGATGTGAGCTTGATTCCGGTCGATCGGAACGGATGTGTTGATCTCGATCAGCTGAAAATCCTGCTGACGGACAGCCAGCTGCAAACTCTCGTTTCGGTCATGTTTGCGAACAATGAAACCGGGGTCATACAGCCGGTTTCAGAGGTCGCGGCACTGGCGCATGAATATGGTGCGCTGGTCCATTGTGATGCCATTCAGGCCGCCGGGAAGTTACCGGTGGATATGGACGCGCTGGGCGTGGACATGCTCACCCTGTCCGCCCACAAGCTTGGCGGACCGCAGGGTGTGGGGGCCCTGATCCTGCGCGCCGGGCTTGATCCCGAGCCGCTTCTACGCGGCGGTGGTCAGGAACGTCGACGCCGCGCGGGTACCGAGAATGTGCCCGGTATCGCCGGATTTGGCGCAGCTGCGATCGCGGCCCTGGATACCGGGCGTGCCAATGGCGACATCGGCTCTCTGCGCGACGCCATGGAGCAGCGGCTACTCGATATTGCACCGGATGCGGTGATCCATGGTGGCGATGTGGCACGGCTGGCCAATACCAGTTGCATCGGCCTGTCCGGCGTGACCGGTGAGATGCAGGTGATGACGCTCGATCTGGCCGGAGTCGCGGTCAGCGCCGGATCAGCCTGTTCCAGTGGAAAGGTCATGCCGAGCCATGTGCTGCAGGCCATGGGACAGGATTCAGACAGTGCCAAATGTGCCATTCGTGTCTCTCTTGGCCGGACGACAACGCCGGCCGAGATCGACCGATTTGTGGATGTCTGGGCGGAGATGGCCCGCCGTCGGCAGAGCGAACCCGAAGCGCGGAGGTCCGTGGCATGAGCGCGGCGCCGACAGCCATATATCTGGATCATCAGGCGACCACCCCGGTCGACCCGCGGGTGCTCGACGTGATGATGCCCTGGTTCAGCGAGACCTTCGGCAATGCCCATTCCGAGCAGCATGTCTGGGGACGGCAGGCGGCTGCAGCTGTTGAAGGAGCGCGGGAGCAGGTCGCAGCCCTGATCGGTGCCGAGGCCCGCGAGATCGTCTTCACGTCCGGTGCGACGGAATCCAACAATCTGGCGATCAAGGGGGCGGCCCGGTTCGCGCTGCGTCACGGGCGCGGCAAACACATCATCACGGTGGCAACCGAGCACAAATGTGTTCTGGAATCCTGTGCAGCGATGACTGAAGAGGGCGCGGAGGTCACCGTTCTGGAGGTTGATTCAGACGGATTCGTCGATCCGGAGGCCATTGCCGATGCTATCCGCGAGGACACTATTCTGGTGTCGGTTATGGCTGTGAACAACGAGATTGGGATCATTCAGCCGCTGGCTGACATCGGGGCAATCTGTCGTGGCAAGGGCGTTTTGCTGCACACGGATGCGGCGCAGGCGGCCGGCAAGACCGACATGGATGTCAATGCGATGGCGATCGATCTTTTAAGTATCTCGGGCCACAAGATGTATGCCCCGAAGGGGATTGGCGCATTGTATGTACGCCGGCGCCCACGCGCCCGACTGCTCGCCGCGTTCAGTGGTGGCGGGCAGGAACGGGGGTTTCGTTCGGGAACTCTGCCGGTGCCGTTGACGGTGGCGTTGGGGGAAGCAGCCTCCATCGCGCAGGGCGAACTGGCCCCGGAAAGGCAACGCCTCGTGTCTTTGCGGGAGGCGATGATCACCCGCCTGCGCGACAATTTGGGTGAGATCACCGTGAATGGCAGCCTGAATCAACGGGTGCCGGGAAATCTGAATGTCGGGTTTGCGGGCGTCGATGCGGAGGCCTTGATGGCGGAGCTGCCGGAATTGGCGATTTCGACCGGATCGGCCTGTACATCGGCATCGGTCGAACCATCTTACGTGTTGAAAGCCTTGGGTCTCGATGACGCAGCGGCGGGTTCGTCTGTGCGGATCGGGTTCGGGCGTTTCACAACGCGGGCGGAAGTGGATGCCGCGGCAGACATGATCACAGAAGCAATTGTAAACCACCGGTCGGGCAATTCTGCCCGTGCCGCGGAATAGGGGAAGCTGGAAGGACGTTATGGCAGCGGACGCAGAAGCTCTCGAGCAAGTACGGACAATTGGCGAGCAGTACAAATACGGCTTTGTCACGGATATTGAAGCCGACTTCGCGCCCAAGGGGCTGAATGAAGATATCGTCCGGTTCATTTCCAAGAAGAAGGAAGAGCCGGAATGGATGCTGGAATGGCGGCTGAAGGCGTATCGCCACTGGCTGACCATGGAAGAGCCGAAATGGCAGAAACCGCAATATGCCGAGATCGACTTTCAGGATTCCTACTACTACGCGGCGCCGAAATCGGGGGACAAGCCGAAATCTCTGGATGAGGTCGACCCGCAATTGCTCGAGGTCTACGAAAAGCTCGGTATTCCATTGCGGGAGCAGGAAGTTCTGGCCGGAGTGGAGGGCGCACCCGCCGTGGCGGTGGATGCGGTCTTTGACAGTGTCTCGGTGGCCACGACCTACAAAGCCAAGCTGGAAGAACAGGGCATCATCTTCTGTTCGATATCTGAAGCGGTGCGCGAGCACCCGGAGCTGGTGAGGCAGTATCTCGGTTCTGTCGTGCCCTATTCCGACAATTATTACGCGACGCTGAATTCAGCCGTCTTCACCGACGGATCCTTCGTCTACATCCCTAAAGGCACGCGCTGCCCGATGGAATTGTCGACCTATTTCCGGATCAATGCGGAGAATACGGGGCAATTTGAACGCACCCTGATCATCGCCGATGAAGGCTCCTATGTGAGCTATCTGGAAGGCTGCACGGCCCCTCAGCGTGATGACAATCAGCTGCATGCGGCTGTTGTGGAACTGGTCACGCTGGATGATGCGGAGATCAAATATTCCACGGTCCAGAACTGGTATCCCGGCGATGAAGACGGCAAGGGTGGAATCTACAACTTCGTGACCAAGCGCGCGGCGTGTCGCGGGAAGAATTCCAAAGTCTCCTGGACCCAGGTGGAAACCGGCTCGGCGATCACTTGGAAATATCCGAGCTGCATATTGCAGGGCGACAATTCGGTGGGTGAATTCTACTCGGTGGCGATCACCAACAATGCGCAGCTGGCTGATACGGGCACCAAGATGATCCATATCGGCAAGAACACCCGTTCGCGAATTATCTCGAAGGGAATTTCTGCTGGGCATGCAGATCAGACCTATCGCGGTCTCGTGCGGATTCAGCGCGGAGCGAATGGGGCGCGAAACTACACCCAGTGCGACAGTCTCTTGATTGGCGACAAATGCGGGGCGCACACGATCCCCTATATCGAAAGTCAGAACCCTTCGGCGCAGGTCGAGCACGAAGCGACCACCAGTCGCATTGGTGAAGATCAGCTTTTCTACTGCCGCCAGCGTGGCATGGATGAGGAAGAGGCTGTGGCGCTGATCGTGAACGGGTTTTGCAAGGAGGTGCTGCAAACACTCCCGATGGAGTTTGCAGTCGAAGCACAGAAATTGGTCGGCATCAGCCTCGAAGGCAGCGTCGGTTAACGGAGAGTATTTGAGATGGCATTGCTTGAAATTAGGAACCTGCACGCAACGGTCGACGACAAGCCGATCCTCAACGGTCTCGATCTCACGATCGGAGGCGGCGAGGTGCACGCGATCATGGGGCCGAACGGTTCGGGGAAGAGCACCTTGTCCTATGTGCTTTCGGGCCGGGACGGTTATGAGGTCACGGATGGCGAGGTGTTGTTCGACGGCAAGAACCTTCTGGAGATGGAAGCCGATGAGCGCGCCCGGGAAGGTGTGTTTCTGGCCTTCCAGTATCCGGTTGAAATTCCTGGTGTCACGAGCATCACCTTTCTGCGGACGGCCGTGAATGCGGTTCGCGAGCATCACGGTGGGTCTCCGTTCGATGCGATGGATTTCGTCAAATATATTCGCGAAAAGGCGGCCGGGCTGAACGTGTCGGACGACATGCTCAAACGGGCGGTCAACACGGGGTTCTCCGGCGGCGAGAAGAAGCGGATGGAGATTCTGCAAATGGCGGCGCTGGATCCCAAGCTGGCGATCCTCGACGAGACGGATTCCGGTCTGGACATCGATGCTCTGAAGGTCGTCGCCGATGGTGTGAATGCCATGCGGAACGAAGAACGCGGGTTACTGGTCATCACCCATTACCAGCGGCTGCTGGACTACATTGTGCCCGACCATGTGCATGTGCTCGCCAAGGGCCGGATTGTGAAATCCGGGGGCAAGGAGCTGGCGCATGAGCTGGAGGAAAGCGGTTATGCCGAATTCCTTGAGGATGCGGCCTGATGCCGGACGGAAGCGGACATATGCAGCCCTATCTGGATCAGGCGCTCGAGGGCGCCTCCAATCTGGTCGGATCTGGAGTGGACTGGATCGATGCACTCCGGCGAGCCGGAGCGGATGCCTTTGGCACTCACGGTTTACCAAAACGCCGTGACGAATACTGGCGCTACACCAACCTGAATGCATTGGCTGATGAAGCATTTCGGCTGGCCAATGGCGCTCCGGCGATCGGTCTGCCCTCGCTGCCCCACAAGCTGGTGGCTGAGCTGGCCACCTATCGTATGGTCTTGGTGAACGGGCGTCTTCGCCCCGATCTCTGCGCGCTCGATGGTCTGCCCGATGATGTTTTGGTCTCCGGACTGGAGGACCTGATGGCAGCCGCCCCGGCACGGCTGGAGCCCTATCTGGGCCGGATCATTCGCTTGAACGAAATGCCCATGGCAGCGTTGAACACGGCCTTTCTGCGTGATGGCCTGGCGATGTTCGTTGGTGACGGGATCGTCCTCGACAAACCGGTGCACCTGATTTCCATCACCGCGCCCGGCGACGGCCCGCTCATGGTGCAGCCGCGCCATCTGGTGGTGATGGGAAAAGGCGCAGGCGCCACCCTTATCGAGACCCATGTCACGGCCGAAGGCGGCTCGAGCTTCAACAATATCGTTGCGGAACTGCATCTCGATGATGGCGCCAAGCTGAATCATTTCGTGTTTCAGGAAGAGGCCGAGGCAAGTGTTCATCTTTCGGGGACCGCCGTCGCGATGGGGGCGGACACGACCTATGATAGTTTCGTGCTGCAAAGCGGCGGTGCGATCGGACGCAGCGAAATTCACGCCTATCTGAACGGCACGGGCGGTGATTGCCGGCTTGATGGCGTCTATCTCGCCTCCGGGAAACAGGTGGTCGACAACACGACCTTTGTAGAACATGCCGCGCCAGGCTGTCGTTCGCGCCAGGTTTACAAAGGTGTGCTCGACGGTCAGTCACGGGGTGTCTTCCAGGGCAAGGTTCACGTGCTGCGGGATGCACAGCAGACCGACGGCCATCAGTTGAGCCGAGCCCTGCTGCTTTCACCGCGCGCGGAGATTGATGCGCGTCCGGAGCTGGAAATCTATGCCGATGATGTGAAGTGCAGCCATGGCGCAACGGCCGGTGAACTGGATGATGACTCGCTGTTCTATCTGCTCAGCCGCGGCATTCCGCGGGAAGAGGCCCGGCGGATGCTGATCGAGGCGTTCCTGGCTGAGGCGATTGCAGAAATCCCGCTGGAACAGGTTGCCGAAGATTTCACGACCCATGTGCGTCAGTGGCTGGCGCAGAACGTCGGCAATGCGGATGGGCAGGGCTGATTAATGACGATATCCAACAAAGCAAAGTCCGATCCGATGACCTATGACGTCGAAGCCATTCGTGCCGATTTCCCGATCCTTGCGCGCACCATGCACGACAAGCCGCTGGCCTTTCTCGACAGCGCGGCCTCGGCGCAGAAACCGCGTCAGGTGATCGATGCGGTGAGTCGGGTCTATGAAAACGAATACGCCAATGTGCATCGTGGGCTTTATCAGATCAGCGAGGCGGTGACGGCGCGCTATGAAGGCACCCGGGAAATCATCCGCGACTTTATCGGGGCGGTCCACACCCATGAGATCATCTTCACGCGCAATGCCACGGAATCGATCAATCTCGTGGCCCACAGCTTCGGGCGAAATTTTCTGAGTGAGGGTGACGAGGTCATCATCACCGCGCTGGAACACCATGCCAATATCGTGCCCTGGCAGATGCTGCGTGATGCGACAGGAATTGTCCTGAAGGTCGTCCCGATTACCGATGATGGCGAGTTCATCATGTCTGCTTTTGAGGACATGTTGAGTCCGCGCACCAAACTGGTCTCCGTGGCCCATATGTCGAATGTGATGGGCACGATCCTTCCCATCAAGGAGATCATCGACAAGGCCCATGCGGCTGGCGCAAAGGTCCTGATCGATGGCTGTCAGTCAGTGACCCATATTCCGGTTGATGTGCAGGCGCTCGGCTGTGATTTCTATATTTTCTCCGGTCACAAGCTTTATGGGCCCAGCGGCATCGGTGTGCTCTATGGCCGCGAGGAACTGCTCGACGAGATGCCGCCATTCATGGGCGGGGGCGACATGATTTCCTCTGTCACTTTCGAGGAATCGACCTGGGCGAAGCTGCCCCACAAGTTCGAGGCCGGAACGCCCGCCATCGCGCAGGCCATCGGGCTGGGCGCGGCCATCGAATATGTGAACAATCTGGGGCTGGATGCCATCGGTGCCCATGAGGCCGATCTGCTGAACTATGCCACCCAGCAGCTGGCCAGTATGGAAGGATTGCGGATCATCGGAACCGCGCCGGGCAAGGCGAGCGTCGTGTCCTTCGTGCTCGATTGCGCCCATCCCCATGACATTGCGACGATCATTGATCGTGCCGGGGTGGCGGTTCGCGCCGGGCATCATTGTGCCCAGCCCCTGATGGAGCGTATGGATGTCCCGGCAACAGTGCGGGCGTCGATCGGGCTGTACAACAATCGTGCAGATATTGATGCGCTGGTGCGTGCCCTGGGTGAAGTACAGGAGATATTTGGCTGATGAGTGACGATCTACGGGAACTTTATCAGGAAGTCATTCTCGACCACGGGAAGAACCCGCGGAACTTCCACGAACATGATGGAGCCACCAACGAATCCCGGGGCAACAACCCGCTTTGCGGCGATCAGCTCGTGATTTATCTGCAACTCGACGATGATCGAAACGTCGTGGACGCATCCTTTCTGGGCAAAGGCTGTGCGATTTGCATGGCCTCGGCTTCGATGATGACAGACCTCGTGAAGGGCCGCAGTGCCGACGACGCGCAAGCCATGTTTCAGGCCTTTCACGACATGTGCACGGGTGATGGTGACGAGACGGCTTTGGCCGAGGATATGGAGAAACTGAGTGTTCTCTCGGGTGTCCGCGAGTTCCCAACCCGCGTGAAATGCGCAACCTTGCCCTGGCACACCATGGTGGCCGCGTTGAAGGGCGAGAATGAAATCTCGACGGAATAGGGACACACGCCGCTATGTCATTTGATCAGGGAATGGGCGATCCGTTGCAGATGTTCGCAAGAGTGCCGGGTGAGGAAATCACTGCGCGCGCTGGTGAGCCGCTGCCGGAAGGCGTATCTGTGGCAAGCGAGGACGCTGTCATTGCGGCGCTCAAGACCGTGCACGATCCCGAAATTCCCGTGAACATCTACGATCTGGGGCTGATTTACGAAGTCGAAATTCATTCGGTTGGTACCGTTCGGGTCGATATGTCTTTGACGGCACCGGCCTGTCCTGTGGCCGGTGAAATTCCGGTCTGGGTTGCCAATGCGGTTGCGGCGGTCGAGGGTGTGGGAGAGGTCGAAGTGAACCTGATCTGGGATCCACCGTGGACGCCCGACCGCATGTCCAACGATGCCAAGCTGGCACTCGACTTCGAATGACCTATTTGATCCGTTGAGGAGTGATTTATGGCTGAACCGATCATCAATCTGACAGACGCTGCCGCAGACAGGGTGCGAACCCTGATGGAAAAGGCAGACGAGGGGGCTTCCGGCGTCCGGGTGGGCCTGTCCACGCGCGGCTGTTCCGGGCTGTCTTATGTCGTGGAATACGCCAAGGAAGCCAAGCAATTCGAAGAAGTGATCGAAGATAAGGGCGTGCGTGTCTTTGTGGACCCGGCGGCCACCATGTTCCTCATTGGAGCCACCATGGATTACCGTGAGGGCAAATTCGAATCCGGGTTCGTGTTCGAGAACCCGAACGCCAAGGGCACATGTG
>Ga0315315_10006456_pt1 | contig 10844 bp, 12 predicted proteins | sample M140m3416metaG_FD_203699 | JGI IMG/M metagenome (GOLD analysis project Ga0315315, IMG submission 203699) | Ammonia-oxidizing marine archaeal communities from Monterey Bay, California, United States - M1 40m 3416 | ecosystem: Environmental > Aquatic > Marine > Intertidal zone | place: USA... | reverse complement strand
CTCTAATAACTTACAACTTAAAAATAAGATCTTGGAAATTAAAGAAAAACTTAAACGCGGATTGCCAACTACACCAACTATTTTAGATGAAGAAATACAGTGTAACATATTTCTCAAGGCTAAAGATATACAAACGTTTTCAAAATTAAGAGATTTAAAGGATAATTTTTAAGTTATAGAGCTTGACTAAAGTCTTCCTCGGACTATATTGCGACTACAAAATAATTCAAATATTATGTCATACGCAATTATACAAACTGGTGGAAAACAATATAAAGTTAAATCTGGTGAGATTGTTAAAGTAGAAAAATTACAAGACTCAAAGCCAGACACAAAAATAGAATTTAAAGAAATTTTAGCTTATGGTGATAGCAAGATGATTGAAGTTGGAACACCAACTGTTCAGGGAGCTAAGGTAGAAGCTAATTTAATTAAGAATAGCAAAAATAGAACAATTTTGATATTTAAAAAAAGAAGAAGACAAAACTCCAGAAGAAAAAATGGTCATAGACAAGAATTTTCTTTGATAAGAATAAACAAAATTTTTTCAAAAGATGGTAAAGTTTTATCTGAAGCTGAAAAAATTTCTAAGCCTTTAAAAAAGGAAGCCCCTAAAAAAGTGGCAAGTAAATAAGTAGGAATAAGTTATGGCAACAAAAAAAGCAGGTGGATCATCCAGAAACGGACGAGATAGCGCCGGGAGAAGACTTGGTGTTAAAAAGTATGGTGGTGAAACTGTCATACCTGGTAATATTATTGTTAGACAAAGAGGTACAAAAATATTTCCTGGGGAAAATGTAGGTATGGGTAAAGATCATTCAATTTTTTCAGTTGTAAAAGGTAAAGTAGTTTTCAAAAAAACTAAATCAGATAGAACTTTTGTTTCAGTAAAGCCCAATTAATAGTACAACTTAAAGATAGTGTTGTATTATGAAATTCTTAGACCAAGTAAAGATATATATTAAAGCAGGTAATGGTGGAGATGGTTCACCTAGTTTTCGAAGAGAAAAATTTATTGAATATGGTGGACCTGATGGTGGTGACGGTGGAGATGGTGGCTCAATTATATTAAAGGCTGAACGTAATCTCAATACTTTAATAGATTATAGATATCAACAGCATCATAAAGCAAAAAGGGGGGACAATGGTGCTGGTCAAAATCGAACAGGTAAAAGTGGAGACGATTTAATCTTAAAAGTACCATTGGGAACACAAGTTTTTGAGGAAGATAATAAAACACTAATTTATGATTTTATAAAAATTGGTGAAGAATTCGTTGTTGCTTCTGGTGGAAAAGGTGGACTTGGAAATACTAGATTCAAAAGCTCAACAAACCGAGCTCCAAGAAAATTTACTAAAGGAACAGCGGGTGAAGAGTTTATAATTTGGCTTCAATTAAAGACGATTGCTGACATTGGTATTATTGGATTACCAAATGCAGGTAAATCAAGTTTATTGGCATCAATAACTAATGCTAATCCAAAAATTGCAAACTATCAATTTACAACTCTGAATCCAAATCTTGGTGTCGCAAATTATGATGGTAAGGAAGTTACTTTAGCTGATATTCCTGGTTTAGTAGAAGGAGCACACAAGGGGACTGGTCTTGGTATTCAATTTTTAAAACATATTGAAAGATGTAAATCTCTTTTACATATGATTGATATAACCGATAACGACCTTAAAAAAAGCTATAACCAGGTAAAAAATGAGTTAAAAAATTATAGCTCTAAACTTTCTAAAAAAAAAGAATTAGTAGTTTTAAATAAAATTGACTTAATTGATAAAGGTAAAGTTAAAAAGATTATCAAAGATTTTTCAAAAAATACAAAATCAGAAGTTGTTACATTGTCGACAATGCAAAAGGACTCGATTATCAAAATCAAATCTAAATTGATATCCTATGTATCTTAAAAATTCAAAAATAATTGTGATTAAGATAGGGTCATCATTATTGGTAAATGACAAAAAAAAGGTCAGAAAAAAATGGCTTCAAAGCTTCGCAAAAGACATCCAAATATTAAAATCAAAAAATAAAAAGGTAATAATTGTTAGCTCTGGAGCTATTGCTCTGGGGTGTAAAAAAATGAATTATAATAAATCAAATCTTAAACTTGATAAAAGTCAAGCTATAGCATCAGTAGGACAAATAGAATTGATGAATTTATTTTCAGAAACTTTTTCTAAATTTAAACTTAATATTTCTCAAATTTTACTGACTTTAGATGACACTGAAGAAAGAAGAAGATCAATAAACGCAAAAAGAACTTTTGAAAATTTATTTCAGATTAATTACATACCGATCGTAAATGAAAATGATACTATTGCAACTTCAGAGATAAAATATGGTGATAACGACAGATTAGCCTCTAGAGTAGCCCAGATAACTAACGCTGACACTTTAATATTACTATCAGATGTTGATGGACTTTTTACTAAAAATCCAAAATTATACAAAGATGCTAAATTAATTAAAACAATTAATGATTTAAATAAAGATACTAAAAATATTAATATGAAGGGTTTAACAAAGTTTGGTAGTGGTGGAATGAGTACGAAAATAGAGGCTGCTAAAATTTGTAATTTGGCAGGTTGTAACATGGTTATTGCTAATGGTTTATATTTGAGTCCTATTAGTCAAATAGAGAAAAAAAATAATTGTACTTGGTTTATATCACGAGTATCAAAACTACATGCTAGAAAGAAATGGATTATAAGCTCCATCTCTCCAAAGGGAGAGGTTATAATTGATGATGGTGCCAAAAAAGCACTTTCAATTGGAAAGAGTTTATTGGCAGCTGGTATAAAAAAGGTTTCAGGAAAATTTAAAAAAGGTGACCATATTAAAATTTTAGATAGTAAAAAAAGAGAATTTGCTAGAGGTTTAAGTTCTTTTTCATCAGAAGAAATTAATAAAATTATTGGCTATCATTCCAATGAAATTAAAAAAATTCTTGGATATGTTTCAAAATCTGAGGTTGTTCACAAAGATGATATGGTTAAAATAAAATGAAAAATTTGTTATTAAATATAGGTAAAAAATCAAGAAAAGCTTTTTCAAACGAACTTAGTGCAAAAAAAAAAGATAAAGTTTTAAAAGATTATTATCAACTAATTGAAAAAAATAAAAAATCAATTTTAAATGAAAACAAGAAAGATATAAAAAATGCGCTTCAAAAAAATTTAAGAGATAATCTGATAAAAAGACTAATTTTAGATGAAAAAAAGATTTCCATTATTACTCAATCAATAAAAAAAATAATAAAATTAAAAGATCCAACCAATATTATTTTGGAAAAATGGAGAAGACCGAATGGTTTAAATATTTCAAAAATATCAATTCCAATTGGTGTAATAAGTGTAATTTATGAAAGTAGACCAAATGTTACATCTGATGTTGCCTCTCTTTGTTTTAAGTCTGGAAATTCAGTTATTTTAAAAGGTGGATCAGAGGCATATTACTCGAACATGATACTTTCAAATTTGTTCAGAAAATCACTAAAAAAAAATAAAGTTGATGAAAATTTTGTGCAATTTATTCAAATAAAAAAAAGGAGTGTGGTTGATTTTATCCTAACTAAAATGAATAAATTTATTGATATTGTAATTCCTAGAGGTGGAAAAAGTCTTGTGAAAAAAGTTCAAAATTTATCTACAATACCGATCATTGGTCATCTTGAAGGTGTATGCCATTCTTATGTTGATAAAGATGCAAATCCTAAAATTGCTAAAGATATTATTTATAATGCAAAACTTAGAAACACTGCAATTTGTGGAGCAACAGAAACAATTTTATTACACGAAAAAATAATTAATAAATTTGGAAACTCAATTCTAAAAAATTTAGAAGAAAACGGATGTAAAATTATTGGTGACAATAAAATAAAAAAATTTTACAAAGGAAAAATACAAAGCGCTTCTCTAAAAGACTGGTCTAAAGAATATTTAGACTCAATCGTTTCTGTTAAATCAGTAAAAAGTTTAGACGAAGCTATACTTCACATTAATAAGTATGGAACAATGCACACTGATTGTATCATTACACAAAATAGAAAATCTGCTAATAAATTTTTAAGAAGAGTAAAAAGTTCAATTGCAATGCATAATACATCAACTCAATTCGCAGATGGGGGTGAATTCGGTTTTGGTGGTGAGGTTGGAATTTCAACAAACACACTACCTCCAAGAGGACCTGTTGGTTTAAATCAATTGGTTTCTTACAAATATCAAGTTACTAGTAAAGGGATAGCAAGGGAATAATTTGAAAGAAAGAAAGAAAAAGATTGGAATTTTAGGTGGGTCTTTCGATCCAGCTCATAAAGGCCATCTAGCAATATCAAAAGAGGCTGTCAAAAGACTCAAGCTTAGACAAATAATTTGGGCAATCACAAAAAAAAATCCGCTTAAAAAGAAAAGCAAAACGAGTCTCTCAGAAAGAATTAAAGGTTGTAAAAAGATAATAAAACAAACTGATTATATCAAAGTTAAATTTTATGAAAAAATAATTAAATCTAATAAAACAATAAACTTAATTAATTATTTCTACAGAAATAAGAGTATCGAAATTTATTTTTTAATGGGTGCTGATAACTTGGTTAATTTCCACAAATGGCATAAATGGAAAACTATTTCACAAAAATGTAAAATTGTAGTCTTTGATAGACAAGGATATAAAAAAAAATCTTTAAATTCGACTACGTTTAAAAGGTTAAATGATAAAAATTTGAAATTTATTGAATTTAATAAAGTCAATATTTCATCTTCTCAATTAAGAAAAATTTGATAGTCTAAAATCAATTAATGGATAAAATTTCAAATCTTAAGAATATCATTATAAATACCCTGGATATTAATAAAGCTCATGACATAGTTAGTATTGATCTTAAAGATAAAAGTTCCATGGCTGATTATATGATCATAGCAAGCGGGACTTCTTCACGTCATATTCAATCTTTGTCTGAACAAGTTTTAGAGAAGTTAAAAAAAAGTGGTATTCCAAATTCAAAAATAGAGGGTAAAGATAGTACTGAATGGAAATTAGTGGATGGTGTGGATTTAATTGTTCATATTTTTCATCCAGAAAAAAGAAAGTTTTATGAGCTTGAAAAAATATGGTCTGAATTAATACCAAAGGAAAAACTCATTATATGATAAAAAAAAATTTAATATCATTACTTTTTTATATTTTTTTAATTATTGAAGTAAACTCAACTGAGAATGACATTTACAAAAAAATTGATTTGTTTGGTGAGGTTATCGAAAAAATAAATAAAGAATATGTTGATGAAATTGATCAATCCAAAAGTTTAGACTCTGCAATAAATGGTCTTCTTCAATCTTTAGATCCTTACTCATCTTACATGTCACCAGAAGTGTTAAATGAGATGCAAACCGAAACCAGCGGTAAGTTTGGAGGCCTAGGCATTGAAGTAGGCATGGAGTCAGGTGTTGTAAAAGTTATTTCCCCTATAGATGATACACCTGCATCTAGGGCAGGAATTAAAGCAGGTGACTATATTGTAAAAATCAATGACACTCAGGTTCAAGGAAAATCTTTAAGTGAAGCGGTTGAATTGATGAGAGGGCCAGTTGGTTCTGGTATTGAATTAACAGTTAGGCGAAGAGGAGAAAAAAAAGCTTTAAAATTTGAAATAATACGGGAAATTATTCAAATTCAATCTGTAAAAACCGACCTTCTAAAAGAAAGCATTGGATACATAAGATTAACATCATTCAACGAAAATAGTGGAGAACAAATTAAAAAAGAAATAAAGAAAATAGAAAAAAATGATAAAGTAAATGCTTATATCTTAGATTTAAGAAATAATCCTGGTGGTTTATTATCTCAAGCTATTAGAATTTCTGATTTTTTTTTAGATAATGGTGAAATAGTTTCAACAAAAAGCAGAAAGCCTTCAGAAAATAGAAAATGGTTTGCAAACCAAGGAGACTTAACCAAAGGAAAAACTCTTATTGTTCTTATCAACTATGGTTCTGCTTCAGCATCAGAAATAGTTGCTGGTGCATTAAAAGATCATAAAAGGGCTATTATATTAGGTGAAACGAGTTACGGAAAAGGTTCTGTGCAATCAATAATACCTCTTAAAAATGATGGTGCTATCAGATTAACAGTAGCTAAATATTACCTTCCCTCTGGAAAATCAATCTCTGAAGTAGGTGTTACACCTGATATCGAAATAAGTGAAGAAACTGATAATTTCAAAATTAAAACTGAAACTGACAATCAGTTGAATTATGCTATTAAATTACTTACTGGATAAATGGAGAATAAATTTAAAGATCTGCCTCTTCGAAATGGTGTGGGCATTATTCTTTTGAATAAAGAAAATAAAGTTTTTGTAGCTAAAAGAATTGATAATCCTAAAAATTTTTGGCAGATGCCTCAAGGTGGTATTGATGAAGGGGAAGATTATTTAAAAGCAGCACATAGGGAATTAGAGGAAGAAACTAGTATTAAAAATGTTGAATTGATAAAAGAGTTAGAGGGTACTATAACTTATGAACTTCCCGATCATTTATTAGGAATAATTTGGAAAGGCAAATATAAAGGCCAAAAACAAAAATGGTTTTTAATGAAATTCATTGGTCATGAAAAAGAGATTAACATAAAAACTAAAAATCCAGAATTTTTAGATTGGAAATGGATAGATCTTGATCAAATTACAAAAGTAGTAGTTGACTTTAAACTCCACGTTTACAAGGAACTTAAGGAAAAAGTTAAAAAAATTATTAATTAAGAGATTTTAAAACTTCAATTTTTTGATCAATTAAATACTTAGATTGATCATTTATTTCAGAATTACCAGCTTCTTTTTCGGCCATTTTAAGTAAGTCTTGCTGTTTAGATTTATCTAAATTTTTAAGATTAAATATCGAGCTTGTAAGTATTGATAAATTGTTATTTTTAAATTCAACAATTCCATCTTCAACATAATAATTTTCATCACCAGTTTTTGATAAAATCTTTATAATGCCAGGCTTTAAAAATGATATGATAGAAATATGATCTTTAAGTATTCCCATCTCACCTTCAAAAGCAGGGACAACAACTTCGGAAACATCCTCTTTAATTAAAAAAGATTTTTCTGGATTTACTATTTCAATTTTAAACTCTTCACTCATTAAGCTGCAGCTTCCTTGGCCATTTTATCAGCTTTTTCTATCGCTTCCTCTATAGTTCCAACCATATAAAAAGCGGCCTCTGGCAAATGATCATAATCGCCTTTACAAATAGCAGCAAAGCCTTTTATTGTTGAGTCTAAATCAACTAATTTTCCTGGAGACCCGGTAAATACTTCGGCAACAAAAAATGGTTGAGATAAAAATCTTTGTATCTTTCTAGCTCTAGCTACAACTAATTTATCTTCTTCAGACAATTCATCCATACCTAAAATGGCAATAATATCTTGAAGTGATTTATAAGTTTGCAAGATTTTTTGAACTTCTCTAGCAACTCTGTAATGCTCATCACCAACTATTCTAGGGTCTAAGATTCTTGAGGTAGAATCAAGCGGGTCAACAGCAGGATAAATACCTATCTCTGCAATTTGTCTTGAAAGAACAGTAGTTGCATCCAAGTGAGCAAATGAAGTTGCTGGCGCAGGATCAGTTAAGTCATCTGCTGGTACGTAAATTGCTTGAACTGATGTAATTGATCCTTTATTAGTCGTAGTAATTCTTTCTTGAAGATTACCCATATCAGTCGCGAGTGTAGGCTGATAACCAACTGCTGATGGTATTCTTCCCAATAGGGCTGATACTTCAGAACCTGCTTGTGTAAATCTGAAAATGTTATCTACGAAAAAAAGAACGTCTTGACCTTCTTGATCTCTAAAATATTCAGCAACTGTCAATCCAGTAAGAGCAACTCTTGCTCTTGCTCCAGGAGGTTCGTTCATTTGTCCATAAACTAGGGCAGCTTTTGATCCAGCTCCATCCTTTTTGATTACACCTGAGTCAATCATCTCATGGTATAAATCGTTTCCTTCTCTCGTTCTCTCCCCAACACCAGCAAAAACTGAAAATCCACCGTGAGCTTTTGCAACGTTATTAATTAATTCCATAATCAAAACTGTTTTTCCAACTCCAGCACCACCAAATAATCCAATTTTTCCTCCTTTTGCATATGGGGCTAGCAAATCGATTACTTTAATACCGGTAACTAAAATTTCTGTTTCTGTAGATTGTTCATTAAATTCTGGTGCAGCTCTGTGAATAGGCCAACTTTCTTTTGTTTTTACTTCACCTCTTTCATCAATAGGCTCTCCAATCACATTAATAATTCTTCCTAATGTCTCAGGCCCAACAGGAACTTGAATAGGTGCTTTAGTATTGGTCACCTCATCACCTCTCTTTAATCCTTCAGTGGCATCCATTGCAATTGTTCTTACAGTAGATTCACCTAAATGCTGAGCAACCTCTAATACTAATCTGTTGTCTCCATTTTTACATTCTAAGGCTGTTAAAATTTCTGGAAGATCTCCATCAAATTTTACGTCTACTACTGCTCCAATAACTTGTGTAATTATTCCTTTGCTCATAATTATAAACTCTCTGCTCCTGATATGATTTCTATTAGTTCTTTTGTAATTGCTGCCTGACGACTTCTATTATACTCAATAGTAAGCTTGTCAACCATTTCACCTGCGTTCCGGGTTGCATTATCCATTGCACTCATTCTTGAACCCTGTTCGCTAGCTGAATTCTCTAACATCGCCTTAAATATTTGTGTTGAAATATTTTTTGGTAATAAATTACCCAAAATTTCATCTTCTTCTGGTTCAAATTCGTAACTGTCCTCAGATTTGTCTTTCTCTGAATTTTCAACATTCAAAGGAATTATTTGTTGTGCTTGAGGAATTTGCGTAATTACGTTTTTGAATTGGTTATAAAAAATTGTACAGACATCAAATTCTTCAGCTTCGAATTTTTCTATAACCATTTTGCCTACTTTTTCTGCATCAAAATAATTAGCGTGTTTAGACTCTTTAAATGAAATATTAGAAATTATCTTACTACCATAAACTCTTTTAAGTTGGTCATTACCTTTCGAACCAACAGTTATAATCTTTAAATCTTTTCCTTCGTCTGCAAGTTTTGTGAAATAGCTCTTGGCTTTTTTAATAATATTGGAGTTAAAACCACCACATAAGCCTCTGTCTGAAGTCATCACAACACAAAGATGCACTTTATCATTACCTGATCCACATAACAATTTTGGAGCATTTTCTTTATCAGAAATCCCGCTAGAAAGATTTAGAATTATATTATTCATTTTTTCTGAGTAAGGTCTTCCCTTTTCTGCACTTTCCTGGGCTCTTCTAAGCTTTGCAGCTGCTACCATCTTCATAGCTTTGGTAATTTTCTGTGTAGATTTTACACTAGCTATTCTTTTTTTAAGGTCGTCTAAACTTGCCATACTAAATTAAGATTTAAAATTTTCCTTTAACTGAGTAATTACTTCGATTAATAATTTTTCTTTATCATCTTCAATCTTTCCTGAACTTTGAATTGAGTCAATTATTTCAGGTTTATCAGACTTACATTTTTCAATAATCTTGTTTTCAAACTCAGCAATATCTTTTAATTCAATATCATCCAAATACCCTTTTACCCCACAGAATACTGAAATAACTTGTTCAGCTACTGTCATTGGTGAATATTGTTTTTGTTTAAGAAGTTCAGTTAATTTTGACCCTCTGTTTAAAAGCTGCTGTGTTGATGCATCTAAATCAGAACCAAACTGCGCAAAAGCAGCCATTTCTCTATATTGTGCTAATTCTAATTTCATAGATCCAGAAACTTTTTTCATCGCTTTTGTTTGTGCAGAAGAACCTACTCTAGAAACAGATAGACCTACGTTTATAGCTGGTCTAATCCCTTGATTAAAAAGTTCAGTTTCTAAAAAAATTTGACCATCAGTAATTGAAATTACATTAGTTGGAATGAACGCTGATACGTCACCACCTTGTGTTTCAATAATTGGAAGTGCTGTTAAAGAACCTCCACCATGCTCGTCACTTAACTTTGCTGCTCTTTCTAAAAGTCTACTGTGTAAATAAAATACATCACCTGGATAAGCTTCTCTTCCAGGAGGTCTTCTTAATAGTAGAGACATTTGTCTATAAGCAACAGCCTGTTTAGATAAATCATCGTAGATAATTAATCCATGCATTCCATTATCTCTAAAATATTCACCCATTGCACATCCTGTATAAGGAGCTAAAAACTGAAGTGGTGCAGAGTCAGATGCTGTTGCAGCTACTATTGTTGTGTACTCCATTGCTCCGGCTTCCTCTAATGTTTTTTGAATTTGTCTTACAGTTGATCTTTTTTGACCAATGGCAACATAAATACAATAAAGTTTTTGTTTTTCATCACCAGACTCATTTATTTTTTTTTGGTTAATAATTGCATCAATTGCAACTGCTGTTTTACCTGTTTGTCTATCACCAATAATTAATTCCCGTTGACCTCTTCCGACTGGTACCAAGCTATCAATAGATTTTAAACCTGTTTGCATGGGTTCACTAACCGATTGTCTTGGAATAATTCCTGGAGCTTTAACTTCAACTCTGCTTTTTTTAACACTTTTATCCAAAGCACCTTTACCATCAATTGGATTCCCCAATCCATCAACAACCCTGCCTAATAATTCTTTTCCAACCGGCGTATCAACAATATTACCAGTTCTTTTAACTGTATCACCTTCTTTAATATTTTTATCATCCCCAAAAATTACAACCCCTACATTTTCACTTTCAAGGTTTAAAGCCATACCTTTAGAGCCATCAGCAAATTCTACCATCTCTCCTGCTTGAACA
>Ga0315315_10006454_pt1 | contig 10844 bp, 5 predicted proteins | sample M140m3416metaG_FD_203699 | JGI IMG/M metagenome (GOLD analysis project Ga0315315, IMG submission 203699) | Ammonia-oxidizing marine archaeal communities from Monterey Bay, California, United States - M1 40m 3416 | ecosystem: Environmental > Aquatic > Marine > Intertidal zone | place: USA... | reverse complement strand
TTGCAAGGCGATAGAGGCTGGATGGAGGAACATATGTCCAAGGTTCAATCACGACGTCAATTATGCCTTGATCGAATCTCGCAGATAGAAGGACTCGATGTTGAAGCACCGGGCGGAGCTTTCTACATGTTCGCCAGACTTACTGATGAAATGTGGTCAAATGACGACAAGGAGTTCGTGCTACAATTACTACACCAAGAGCACGTACTGGTAGTACACGGGAGTGGTTTTTCTCCAGAGAAAGGTGCGGGACACATTCGTATTGTATATTTGGCAGATGAAGACACATTGAATACCGCATTCGACCGAATCGATTCATTCTTGCAACGTCACAGAACGGCGAAGAAGTGATGAAGTCAATCCCGTAGGCTTACATGATGAGGAGACTGTTACTTGCATGTTTAGCGTGCCTGATGATGGCTCCTTTAGTTAGTGCAGGTTCGATTGAAAATCCTTCAAATTTGTCGATAACTCACGCTCTTCCTTTCTTGATTGCTTTCACTACAGCGATTATTCTATGGAAATGGATGATACCTACTCAACTTTCTGGGTTGCAAGTAGGTTTTGAGATTGATGATGGGTTATACGAAGTACATAGTTTGACTAAAGGTAGAGGTGGAGTTAAGAGACTGCTCAGTCTTAACAATGTAGGATTTGGTATTGCTCTCTACATGATGGCTATGACTGGTGTTTTATTGTTAATCGCAGAGCTCATTTTCGATCCTGATGTATACTATTTACCCAATCTGTTATTGATGGGTATATTGGTGACAATTCCTATTGTAATGTCTCCCTGGGAATCTTTGAATGGTCAATTAGTTGGCCGAAGAGTTGGAGTTGGCAAAACTAAGATTTTCAGGTTGATGTTTAGACGTTCAGGTACTCTTATTGGTCTTTTCATTGTCTCTGTAGGTTCTTACTTGTTACTTGTACCAGAAATTAGTGATTCACAGAAACCTTTGGCTCTAGCGATTGCAGGTCTAGTTTTCATGGGTCCAACAATTCTAGCATATGGTCGAATTATGGGTGCCTCTTGGAATATGCTAATGATCGGTAAATTCAGGACATGGCTGGGTAAGCCGAATCCTATTGATGCCAAGAAATTAGGAATTGTGGGTAGAGCATTCGCTTTTATTCTAATACTATTCTTGTTAACGATGCCTCTAACTGCAATTAACGGAATAGTTACTGTAATTTATGTGATGGTAAATGATCCAGACAATGCTCAAGAAGTATTGAATTACGGTGGGATATTAGGGCATCAAGTATACTTGCAGATTCAAGAAAACCCTTTGCTTGCTGAATGGGAAGCACTCAAGAGTTTGCCTGAAGTTTTGGCTGCTTATCTTTCTCTGAATATTGCTATTGTTGGTCTTGCATTCATCTTCGAACTTATTCGTAACTTATTCCTTGGAGGTCAAGCATTTGGCGGTCTGGGTGGTGTTCTATTGGCAACACCTAGAGAAATTCGTTCTGAAGATAAAGCGCAGGCTAGAGTTCTCTACTTCGCATTTGCAGGTTTCAGTGGATACACTGCTCTACTATTGATATTGGTTTGTTACAAAGAATTTGGTGACTTAATGCCATTTATTGAGTGGTTTGAATCGAATGGATTTGATGAGAAAAATCGCCTTCTTGTCACATGGATATTTATCGCCGTAGGACAGACTATTTTCCTAATCACTTGGGTATTGTCTGTAGCTAAATTCAATCAACTTAGAAACCTGAAATTTGATTTGAACCCTGATCAGCGCCGTGAGGGTGTTATTATGAGCGGCGGAGGGAATTGGATGTTCGATATTGTAGACGAGGCTGCTTTGAGAAATGATATCGATGGATTAGTTCGTTTCCAGGAAAGGTCAATTGCAGAAGATGAAGCAATTGTTAGAATGGCGAAAAGCCGTGCAAGGATGATTGAAATGGCCCTTAGAGGACTTTGGCCTTCTGCTATCGAAGAGGGCAAAAAAGTACTTGCTCAGGCCGGCGGTGATAATGATGAGGCTCGAATGATAATCGCAGCAGGCCACATAGCCTGTCGAAGGCTGGATGCGGCCAGAGAAGCTTTGCATAATCTACAACAGCCTGAAGGATACGATGAGCCTGAATTGATGGCTTTCATATGCGAGTGGTTTGATCCTTGGAATGGTTCAGTGGATGAAGATGACATTTGGGATTGGGAAAACAACTCATGTATCGATCATCTCAATGACTTGATGCGCATGATACGTTCTTGGAGTCCCCAGCCTATCGATGGAGCACTGCACAAGGATAACCTCACTTTGAATGCTAGACTTTCACATGTTGCATTACTTCGTGCTCAGAACCAACACAAGGATGCATTGGAAACTTCTCTGAGACTAGTCAGAGAATATCCACTGATGGCTAAGCCAAGAATCGCAGCAGCATTGTGTTTGGTTGACAAAGGTGACTGGCACAGTTCCCTTAGTGTTTTAACTGAACTCGAAGAGACTGATGGTCATGACCCTAGAGTCAGGGCTTTAGCGAATATCCTAGGTCGTCCTAAATCCGATGATGACGAGGATGTTTTGGAAATAGCCCTGACAAAATCTGCTACAAAAAGATCTAGAAGATGGATTGATGATGCCCCAGTTAATCCAATTGCAGCATTGATGTTGAAAAGTGGTGTTGACGAAGCCCTGAATGCTAATATTTTGATTGCAGCATCCGGTGCTGTTGATAAGAAAATGACTCCAAGGTTCACATCAGGAATTATCTCTCAAGTAGTAAACTGGGGTATTTTGACTCCTCTATGGTTAATGGCTGGAATATATGCATCCGGGGAATTAGGGATGTTGGAAGGTCTGGCAATCTCTCTTGGTCTAATTTTAGGTCATCAAAATGCGAGGAGATTTAGGAAGCAACAATCTAGAGTAATACGGCATAGAGATCAGAAGGCTATGGTCTCGTATGCAAAGAGGATAAAACGTCACAAAATAAATCTTCAAAGAAATGAACTACCTGTAGGAACTCATTTACTGCTTTCAGGTATGCTACTGACAATCAACGGCATTGTTTACGACATAGGCTTCCCTGGTTGGATGACTACTCTAATTCCTAAAGAGAGTGAGAGATCGGTACGTCCTAAACTAGTACGCAGAGCCAAGGCAATGAAGAGGGAGAGAGATGCTCGTATGCAAAATCTAACTCCTGGTTGGTGGCTAAAGAGACCAAAAGAAGAGGGTTCTGAAATTCCAGCAATGGAGCGTTTAGTCGGCCCTGTTGCATATCGAGGTCGAGATCAATTTATCCAAAGAAAATCAGGTCGTGCTGCTAAACCAGTGGGTCGTTCACGCAATTCTAAAGGTATCATGTCAACAGATTTGAAGAGGAAAGGAATTCCTCACAATACGATAGTCTCGGAACGACAATCAAGAGCCACCCGTGGCGGTGGGCCAAGACGTCCGAGTTAATTTTCCAGTCGATTTCGATTCAAAAGGGTCAAAGGCCGTATGTCCAACCACTCTGTATGGTAGGGCATAAAGGTGCTTGGAATGCAAGTCCAGAAAATTTGAATCATGCACAAGTAGTGATGGATGCGGTTTCTGCTAGTGGCACATTATACCGTGAAGGATTAGGAATGATTGCAAGTGAAAATATTGTTTCACCGATGGTCCAGAAAATAGTTACTAGTGACCTACATGGGAGATATGCAGAAGGTCTGCCTTTCAAGAGATATTATCAAGGCTGTGGGGGCTTTGATACCATTGAAGAATTGGGACTGGATTTGGCTAAAAAAGTGTTCAATGTTCCATTTGCTAATATCCAATCGACCAGCGGTACAGTCTCTAACATTGCAGCTTTGAAGGCGCTATCGAAACCAGGGGATTCCATAACTGCAGTTTCAACTGCTGATGGCGGACATATTTCTCACGCAAGAATGGGAGCAGTCGGTCTTAGAGATCTAAATTTGTCCACTTACCCTTGGGATGAAGAAAGAATGGAGCCTGATATTGATGCTTCTGCTGCACTCATCAGAGAAGTTGAGCCAAAGGTTGCATTATTTGGGCAATCAGTTTTCCTGTTCCCTACTCCGCTACAAGAATTATCAGATGCTGCACATGAAGTCGGTTCAACTGTGATGTATGACGGTGCTCACGTTCTTGGACTAATTGCGGGCGGATGTTTCCAAGACCCACTTCATGAAGGGGCTGATGTAATGACAGGTTCTTCCCACAAAACCTTCCCTGGACCTCAGGGTGGGTTTATCTTATCTTCCAGCGAAGACGAAAAGTTCCAAAGAAGATTGAACAATGCTGTATTCCCTGGAACTTGTTCTTCGTACCATCTCCATCACGTTGCAGGAAAAGTTGTAGCATTGGCTGAATTTCAAGAATATGGAGTTGAATTGTCAAAGAATACTGTGGCTAACGCCCAAGCCTTTGCAGCGGCATTGGCATCTGAAGGTTTTGACGTATTGGCAGAATCTAGAGGTTATACCGCTTCTCATCAAGTTCTTACTAGACATGGAGGTCTTGACTCGGGTGCTGGTGCTAAAGCAGCGGATTTACTCGAGCAAGCTGGAATTATTACCAACATGAATATGCTACCTGGTGATACTAAGGCAATGACTCCGTCAGGATTGCGTTTAGGTGTACAGGAGTTAACTAGAGTTGGCATGGGTACTGATGAAATGTTAGATGTTGCTCGATTCTATGCTCGAGTTTTGATTGAAAATGAAGATCCTTCTTCTGTAAAGAATGATGTTAGAGATTTCAAATCTGATTATCAAATTATTCGCTATTGCTTTAACGAAGACGAAGCTAATGGTTATCCACTGTGATTGATATGCCACTCATCGATGAAGCCGAAACGCTACTCGACATGCAGTTAATGTCGCACATCATGAATAATTTCACCACCCGTGAAGGACTTATTATCGATAAGTTTGGAAATTCTTGGTTCCGTTGGCGAGCAGATGGGTTAGATAGTTGGTGGCGTATGTTTGAGGAAACAATTGATTCACCAATGGGTAGAAAATTGGCTAATTCTGCATGTGATGAAGAAGAATGGTTACTTAATTCAGGTTCACTAGATTTCACCGGTTTTTTTAGAAAAAAGAAAGCATTGGGCGCATTGAAACACCGTTGGGAAATCTTCGGTTGGGGTACTCCGTCATTAAATCCTGCAAGTTTTCAATCAGTTGGATTGAACCCAATATTTGCGGGAATATTACAAGCCGATATTGAACGGATCAATTCAGAAAGATATCGGATGAGGTGGGAAGAGAAATCATCTGAATCTTGTGCATTACAGCTTGATAAATCAGATTATCCAATTACTGCTTCTAATCAATCGGTGGAATCTTTTGATATTGGTGAACCATATATTCCTGAAGTTGAAGAAAAGTGGAGAATCGATGGTTTAAGTCATTATTTGCTACCATCTGGTTTGTTCAAACGCTTGCAAGATTCATGTGCTGGATTGAATGCTAATATTGGTGAAGATGAGAGGGCTTCATGGCCAGATGAGGATGATGGTTTTCTTTCCATAGCCGTCGCCAGCAAGAATCTGTTCATTGCAGGTGAAGAGATATTTTTAGCGGCTGATGCTGATGGGTGGATGCAAAGTTGTGATGCATTTTTCTCTCCAATGGGTTTTTCGAAACCACAATCTGTAAAATCAATAGATTCTAACGGTGGTATCGAATTAGTTTATTCTCAAGTAGCAGTACCTGCAATAACTCTGGGTATGCTTGCAGGTGCATGGGTTAGAAGTGAAGGAAGGCCGGTAAAAGTCGGTCTTTTGCGAGAAGAAAAATTGCTCAAAATAACACTACAAAGTAGGTATGAATTGAGTTGACATACTGCCCAAAAACTAAACTTTAGTCAAATCATTTACCGTGAAGGTTTATGACCAGAACTGTAGTGGAGTGACTTGCATTAGCGTGCGGAGAGTATTAAGATGACAGTTTCACACAACCAGATGGCCTATGTCGCCATAGTCTCAACTCTAATTTTCGGTTCACTTTTCGTTGGTGCTACCGGATTCTTCCAAACCAGCGAAACCGCTGGTGATTTCGATGCAGCTGCAGAAGAAGATATCATCGGAGATGGTTCCAATACTGGCCAATCTATGGACACTGACAATGATGGTCTCCCTGATGCAATCGAGGCTCAGTATGGTACTGATCCATTAGACAATGATACCGATAGCGACGGTATGGAAGATGGTTGGGAAGTTGAAAATGGCCTGAATCCTCTTGACAACGGTGAGTCCGATGATGTAGATAATGATCCGAGTGAAGCCAATTCCGAGGACGCAGAAGAACAGGATGAAGACGATTCATGGCCTGACCCTGATGACGGACCAAAAGGAGATCCTGACAGAGATGGCTTAATCAATTCAATCGAAGTAATCGAAGGTACTAATCCTCGTCTTGCGGACACCGATGGTGATGGACTTAATGACAAGTGGGAAGTTACCTACAAGCAAGAAGTCACTCATCCACTAGGAAACTACACTTTGTTTGACCCTCTTTCTCCTAACTGGGATTGTGTCGAACTAGATGCTGCTATGATTCAATCTCTCGAAGACCACTTCGATGGAAAGAATGGTGTGGCAAGTTGGGAGTCATTAGCAAATGGTGCAGGACAACATTCCTGTGACCAAGTATTGGATTCTGACTCTGACCAATTATTCAATCTCGAAGAGGAAGATTACGGGACAGACCCAACTAAGCCTGACTCTGATGGTGATATGCTAGATGACATTCACGAGATTTCTAATTCTACAATCTCAGTAATGAAAGCAACTGGACAAAATTGTGGCTTAGATTTACTTGACCCTATCACAAGAAATGCTCCTTTCGCTCAGGAAGCTTTGGAAAATGGACTTGCATGGTTCAAGGAAGACATGGACGGAGACGGACTGTTGAATGGTCCTTCCGATTGGGATACAGATGGCGATGGAATGCCAGATGGTTTCGAATTCTGTTTCTCTTACATCCAAGAACATCCAAACTCAGGTGGTCCGGTCGCATCTTCACAGTTACTTGACCCTGCTAACAGTTCAGATGGATATGGCGATTGGGACGAAGATGGAATGAATAACATCGAAGAGTATCAAGTTGCTATTGCATTTGGTGAAGATAAATTCACTTCACCTTGGCATGCTGACACAGATGAAGATGGAATGCCTGACGGATGGGAAGCAACAAACGGCTTAGATCCTAGAGATGGTTCCAATGGAGACATTGATTCCGACCGTGATGGATATGATGCAGACGGCGATGGAATGGTTAAATTCACAGCACTTGAGAATGCCGCATTGGTAGTTGCTATCGATGTTGAACTAGATGACTGGGTAAGCGTTAACGAAACAGTCGCTCGTGCAAGGATTACATTGTCAGGTGGTAACCAGCAGGTTATCCCACTGGTAGCTCCAGTCGAAGGTTACGTTTACTCAATTAATGTCGAAGTCGGTGACACAATCGAAAGTAGGCTTGATGTTTGGGTTGAGATTGTTGAACTTGATGAAATGTTCACTAATCTAATGGAATACAATGCGAGAGATTCAGATGGCGATGGAATCATTGACGGTCGTTCCACAGATCCACTAAACCCTGATACTGATGGTGATGGTTTGAAAGATGGAATCGAAGTTATTGGCTGGGAAATCCTGGTCGTAAACCGTGGTGTTCAGAATGTTCGCGTCACATCAGATCCTGGACTTTGGGACACTGACGAAGATGGACTTTCAGATTTCAAGGAATTCAATGATGTCTGTGAAACTGGTTCAAATGCCTCAAACGCTGACACTGATGGTGATGGATTAGGAGACCAAGCAGAAGCACTGAATGGTTTCTCTTGGTACGGTGAAGATTATTTCACTAGCCCTTGTATGTATGATACAGACAACGATGGATTGGAAGATGGTGAAGAAGTAATTCTTGGACAAGACAACTTCCTAACTCATGCTAACAATTCGGATACAGATAATGATGGACTAAAGGATGGTTACGAAGTTCTCTTCGTTCCTAGGCCGTACCAAAATCCTACGAATCCTTTGATTAATGATACAGACAGCGATGGCATGCTTGATGGCTGGGAGATGCAAGTTGAATCTGTCGAAGATAATACCAAATCTCATTCATTATGGGTAGCAACCGACCTATGGCTTCCTCCTGGATGTGACTCAATGATTGAGTGCGGTATGGATTCAGGTGGATATGTCTGGAAGAGCTGGCTCAGTGGATTTATTCTCGAAAAGAAATATGAAATTCATGAGATGAACATGACTAATTTCGCAGTTCCTTCCAATTCACTTTGTGGTTGTAACGGAAGATGGGCTCTAGATCCATCTGAAGGCTCGATGAAGGACGATACTTACGACATCGATAACGACACACTACCAAACGGTGCAGAAGCACCAGATCGGTGGGATACAAACCCTGTGGACGATGACACTGATGGTGACATGCTTCCAGACGGTTGGGAAGTTAAGTATTCTGAACAGGCACTTATTCTGGGATTGGTTGACAATGCTACAACAAGCGCAAATGGAGCTCGTGGAGTTATGGATCCTGCACTAAAGGATTCAGATGCTGATGGAATTGATGACGGGATGGAAGACCCAGATAATGATGGTCTAAACCGTACTGGATTAATTGCAAAGTATTGCCCTTCGTATGAAGACCCACAATCTAGCAATTGTCACATTGACCCTGATTCCCCTGATGGGAAATCATTCTATGACAATCTAGAAAATTACACTAGTTTTGAAGAGTTCATTAATGGAACAAATCCAATTGCTAATGACAGTGATGGTGACGAGTGGGAAGACGGAGCTGAAGTTTTCTATCAGGACCACGATGATGATGGAATGGCTACTGGATGGGAGTATTACTTCAATTTCGATCCGTTTGATGGAGTCGACAGAATGACTGACACAGACGGTGACGGCCACGTTAACTATTGTGAATACAAGTGGGACACTAACCCTCGTGACATCAACAGCTTCCCTGGTCAAGGCCAACTCTGTAATGCGTTTGAGGAGTAAGGTAGATGAGGCCTCTGACGAAGTCCAGCATAACGTTGGTTTCGATATTGCTTCTGTCCACGTGCTTGAATACGGGCAGTTCACTATCCACCAGTCTCTCAGGAGATTTATCTAGCACATTGGATGATGGTGAATGGGTGAATGGCACACTTGTTGTAAATGGAACTACAACACTAGAACCGCAAAATGCGAACTGGATTTTATATGATCTTGATGACCTCTATGGAGAATGGAGTGTTTTACGCAGCGGAGAGTTCTTCAGTGAGGTAACTCCAATTGATGTAGGTGTTTGGAACTGGTCGATAACAATAGATGTTCAAGGGTTAGAATGTACATGTTGGCTAGAAGTTAGTCAGCCAGATGGCCTACAAAGAGCTATATTAAATCGAATAGTTTTCATTGGAGACGGTCCTCATGACCCTATTCTATCGCCAAATCACGATTCATCAATTGTTCTTGATGAGCCGGTAATGATTTCCACCTTGGGATTGCTAGCAGATGGAGTTTTATCTGAATCGAATATTATTTTATCGTGGTGTCATGCTCCGAATGGAGCTTGTGATGGAGAATTGTTTTCAGCGGATGTCAATGCCACATGGGATATTCAAAATGGTGAACACATTGGGTCATTCCTAATCGATGCTGATGAATTAGAACTCTATGATGGTACTTGGGAATTAACATATGTTTTGCAAGATAGTTTTCTTAGAACTTCTCCACATGTATCTGTAAGAGTATTTGTAGATCAGACTAATCCTCAATCTATTTTGATTAGCCCTAGTAATGCATCAGAAGGTGATACAATAATCATTGATGGGAGCGATTCTTGGGATGGTGTATGGAGTTCAAACCTTCAGGCTATTTGGTACATCCATCAACCAGATGGAACTATGCGTGTTGCTGAACAATCAGAAACCAATGGCTTAGTATTGACATTGAATCCCACTCAGTCGGGTAATTATTCAGTACAACTGGATGTACTGGACATGGTGGGAAGAATGTCGAGTTCACAGGTCACAATTGGGGTGCAAAATATTGTACCTGTGTTGGAGGTTTCGATTGACGGTGTCGAAGACCATAGCCCTAATTCAATACAATTAGAAGAAGAAGAGAAACTAATTGTCTCCGCAATAGCAAAGGAAACTGGTAGCGACATCGAGTCACTGGTTTTCGAGTGGTACATAAATGAAGAATTTGTTTCAAATGATGAAATGTTGGAGATTTCAAATTTGGGAGTTGGAACACATGAATTACGACTAGTCATTACGGATGATAATGGTGCTACTGACAGTCATGAAATGGATTTAATCGTTAATGCTAATTATGAAGCTGAAGATAAAAAAATCAATATTTGGGCTATTTTACTAATCGTTGTAATTTTGGTTGGAACAGTTCTCATTACAAGGCGAATGCGATTGAGTGAAAATGAATCTTCATCCATGCCTAAGTGGAATAAATCGACCAAAAATGAATCTTTTGAAGACTCTGATTCGAACCTTCCCGAATCTGAACTTTGGAATGACTCTAATGCCTCCGTAGGAGGCAAGGACTGAAATCTCAGTCCTTACACCGCCTAAGCATGTGGGATGATTCACTGCAGGCGGTAGGCGCTGAGCCTGCTTCAATTGGTAATGAAGAATATCGTGCTAGGCAAGCACGACTTTTCTCTCAACTTCGTCCAAAAGACCTTCTAATAATCACAGCACCGCATGAGTCCACAAGGTCGAACGATGTTCATTACCACTACAGAACCAGTAGCGAAATGATGTATCTGTGTGGCTGGCAAGATCCTGAGGCCGTATTTTGTGCATTCAACGAGGAAGGGG
>Ga0315315_10006453_pt1 | contig 10845 bp, 6 predicted proteins | sample M140m3416metaG_FD_203699 | JGI IMG/M metagenome (GOLD analysis project Ga0315315, IMG submission 203699) | Ammonia-oxidizing marine archaeal communities from Monterey Bay, California, United States - M1 40m 3416 | ecosystem: Environmental > Aquatic > Marine > Intertidal zone | place: USA... | reverse complement strand
ATCTGTCAAGGTTCGTTGTGGTTTGCGGATGATAGGAGATCATAATAAACGAGGCTGAAAATTGTCTTCAAACCCAGCCGGAGCCATGGGGTGCGCCTCGTCCAAGGCTGCCATCACCTCCGAGATCGGTTGTCACCGGGGGGGACATAAGGATTATCTCGAGCGGTACTACGAGGATCGAGTTCTTGGGAAGGGGGAGTTTGGGCTTGTCCGGCTCGTCCATGACGTCGATCGGAGGAATGATCCCGACGTCGAACCCCTTGCGTGCAAGGAGCTCAAGAAGGGCTTTACGTTCCGGGACAATACCCTCTACACACCCCTCAAGCCAGAGGTCATCGAGAGAGAGTGTCGCATCCTGCATATGTTGGCGGGAAAACATTACACCCTTCACCTGGAGGCACTGTACGAGAGCCCGTCGGCGGTCTATGTTCTGACTGAGCTTTGTTCCGGGGGGGAGATGATGGAATACGTCACTAAGGCGTATCCATCCGGAATCAGGACGGAGGACGTTAGCAGAATATCATACCAGCTTCTCAGCGCCGTCGATCACTGCGCCAAGCACGGGGTAATCCACAGGGATATCAAACCGGCGAACATTATGGTGAGAAGATAGTGATACCGATGGAATGAATCGAGTCGCAGTGACGTGAATATGTTTTGCGCGTTTGACCATGCAATCACCTGGAAAGGATGATTTGTGCCCATCTCGAAAAGATATCTATCGAATCTTAATCAATGTCGAGCGCTATTGCATCCTGTGTATTCGCCATGTTAATGCTCTCTTTCGACCTAACCTGTCCTGTTCTGCTCACAACCAAAAGTTCAAAACTGACAAGCCCGGAGCCGAGCTCCGCCTCATTGACTTTGGTAGTGGAACCATTGACGACCCGTCTTCCCAGACTGATACAGCCGACGCCCCTTCCCTCGTCCTGCACACGACCTTCGCCGGCAGCGCCTTCTACATCAGTCCCGAGGTATTCCAGAAAAAATATACTGTCCTAACCGATGTGTGGTCCGCGGGAGTTGCGCTGTATGTACTGGTGGCCGGCTACCCATCCGAGTGCTTGCAGAAGGCTTTTAACTTATTACAAAGCCGGACGCGTAGAGACTGGACCAAGTTCCCGCACATGCCGGAGGATATGCCTGAGAGCTACTTTGAGCTACTGAATGAGATGCTTCGATTTAGGCACAAGGATCGAAAGAGTGCGGGTGACTTACTGGGCTGCGAGTTCGCCCAGTTCCATATCCACCTTATGGAGGGCGGCGACGATAGGGAGGCTGAAGATGACTTCGTTGGACTCAGCCTTGATGATGTGGCGGCCGAGGCGGCGAAGCCGGGTGAGGAAGGGGGGCCAATGCGGGGCGGTTTATCCAATGGTTCTGCTCGCTGCCGAACCAAGTCCAAGTTGATCGAGGGGTCTGTTCGGAGGCACGCTTCCTATCTGCAGTACAGCAAATTTGAGCGATCCCTCTGCACTCTCCTCTCCACTATTCTGAAGAATGATGAATTGATCAACCTCATGCTCGCTATTGATGATAAACTTGCCGCGTTAGGGGATTCCTCTCATTCTCTTAGTGAGTTCGGCGGGACAAAAAAGATATCCAATCGAGAAAAACTGCAAGTGGTGAAGGTGCAGGATATCCAAATGCTGCTCTTGGACCTCGACCTTAATGAAGCGGCGTTGCAGATGGCAAATTTGAGAAATTATAGCAGCTACATGGGCTTCGCGTATCACATTGCACTCCTGCGACAGTTCGTGAACGCCAACCAGTCTGGCGGAAATCTAAGCCAAAGCGTCGGGGGGGGGCGGACTAGGATGCTGACGGGCGGCGATCGTCCGAGTAGTGTCCACGGTGGAGACATGTGGTCCAAATTGAAGCCTAAGGAAGATAGTGCGTTGAGGAGAGTCACAAGCGGTGCCAACCTTAAGAGGGCTACAAGTGTTAGTGTCTTTTTGAGCAACTAGTATCGGTGTCAACCTTCAAGCATCGTTCTGCCGACTGCGGCGTAATTTATAACTGGTTTGCACTTTATGAATGGGCCATGAGCCATGCGTGTACGCGAGCCTGAAATAGATCTGCACTGGTCTCAGAGACAGCACGCTTTCAGGAACCCTTTGGCATCCGCGAGACCGCCCTCAAGGACCACGGGCTCCCAACGTCCCTCCACCATTTCTCCAGCGAGCTCCCGTAGATGGTCAGCGGGGTAGCTTCCAGTCGCAACGCCAACCACACCAACGCATACGTCCCCGCCATCTGCTCCCTCCGACTGCGAAACGCGCTCGTAGTATGCCCTTGCAGCCAGAACGTCCGCGGGCGCATCACCTACGTGGATTACTCGCCGGATCGGCCGCTCCGAAAGGACCTCCCGGCACCGTTCAACGGCAATGTGGATCTGCTCGGATCGGTCGAGGTGGTTGCGGTTGGGATCTTCGAGGTTGCCGCTGCAGTAGTCCGATCCGAATCCACCCAGGAAGCCGATGTGTTCGGCACCGCTCCACTCTTTGCTGCGCTGCGAAGGAGGGGGGGGGCTGAGCGCCCCCGTCTGGAAGATTCCCACCGAACTCATCTTCCTCCGCGCGATTCCCTCGACGTTCCCCGTGACCAGACCGCACATGAGCTCGGTTCGTGGGAAGGTGGACAGATAGTTCAGCAGTTCGAGGACGCCCGGCAGAACTGTAAGCCCCCTTCCCACATCTTCGTCATCAAGTGAGGCAATGTAGCTGTACATGTGCTCCATCATGTCTGCCAGTTTGGGCGTCGACTGAGTGGTTTGAATGTCAAGGGCGGCCCGGGCCAGCCGAAGCAGGATGAGCCCATCTGTGCTGCCGTGGAACTCGGGAGTGGAGAGAATGGCGGGGACAGCCGGCACTTCGGAAAGCCCCTTCTCTGTTGTCTCGGCTTGAAACACCTCCGCCACTGCCTTTGGGTAGGCCCTCCCATGGGCGGATTCGGCCCAACCGGAGGAGGACACCAGAGTGCCGTCGACGTCGAAGGTAATGAGGGTGAATGCCTGGATAGGACGCGCGGATAATAATAGAAGGACCAGAAGCACCAAGCGTGCTAATGGCATATGTTGGATTCTGGGGAGCGACATTGATATCGTTCGCTTTCTCCTCAGTACTGTACGATCAAAATGTTCCGACTGGGAATCTATCAATTGATGCTTTGGTATGCAAACGTTGCTATGGCTACTCTAGCTAGTATGCAAAGTATGCCCCACTAGCTAGTATGCATACTACTACTAGCTAGTAGTACTACTACTCTAGTGGGAGTGATGAAGCTGTCATCATCATTTTCACCCGACCCGAATACCGAACACTAAGATTTTCAAAAAACAAGTACGTTGGAGCCGGAGAAAGGAGCGCACTAAGTGTCTCTGAAACCAGAGTCTGAGTCTTGAACTAACTCAGTTTTTCTGTGATATTTTTCTGTGATAGCACACTGACTCAGTGACGTTGAGTGGCTGCAGCACTTCATTCGAATTCTCGTTATCCCAATCCCTGCCCAAGGACTGACTCGGGACGCACTTGGCACCGTTGGCACATACCATAATATTCCGATTGTATGCTGAGTTACCGTCTCGCCCTTACCTCAAATCACGTCCACAAAGCGCAGCAGCAGAGGAGACAGATTATTTCCAGCATGGGGATGGTATTCGGTAGGATGGGGGGCATTGAGGAGCCAGCGTTCTCGGTGTTGCTGGACCGGCAGGGCGCCGCTCTCCCCTACGAAATCCGCGAGTACGGCACCCGATTCGCGATCGAAACCTACTTCGGCACGGACAATGCGGACCGCCCCCCCTTCATGAAGCTTGCAGGTTTCATTGGGGTGGGATCCGCGCCCAAGAACGACGGGGGTCGGGCCATCGCGATGACTGCGCCTGTGGCCATGCAGCGGGATCACTCCGGGGGACAGAAGATCTCCATGACCGCTCCGGTGGTGATGGAGGGGGAGGGGGGAACGGACTCCGGTGCCCCAAGAAAGATGCAGTTCATCCTCCCCAGAGAATTCGACGCCATGGACAAGATCCCCAAGCCTAGCGATCCCGACGTGACGGTGGTGGAGATCCCACCCTCGCGGGGCGCCGTGCACCGGTATTCGGGAAGGTTCAGCGAAAAGGACGCGCGGGGGAAAGCAGAGAAGCTCGTAGCGCAGCTGAAGGCGGATGGCCTTGAAGAATTCGACGAGAAGAAGGCGCTGGACACGCACCAGTTCTGGGGTTTCAACCCGCCCTTCACACTCCCCGCGTTCCGACGGAACGAGGTGTGGATCGAGCTGTCCAAGGAGGACGCCAAAAATCTGGAGGCAAAGGTAGGTGCGAACGAATAGAAATTAGACGACGAGGACCTTGGTCCATGATGTAATATAAGGTATCTGCGCCAAAGTATCCTACGATTGGTAGTCAAAATTGGCCTAATTAGCTTACTTAGAGGCTCGTACGTAGTATCCTATTAGTTTGGTGCCACGATCATCCATCAGAAGAGGACGAAGCCCACGACGGCGGCCACCCCTGCCATCAGGGGAGCGGCAGGACCGAACCGCGCCTCGATCCAGGTCTCGTCGCCCACCATAGCCTTTCCGTACGGAGGGGGAGGAGGGGTTTGGCCCTGCTCCTGCTCCATGCCGGCCCGGAGGATCTTGCGAAGATATGCCCTCCTCCCTGACCCCCTGGCGGGCGGGTCCATCCCCTCCATCACGTACCCCTCCTCCTCGTACATGGCCAAGGCTGCGGTATTGTCGAGGCCTGTCCACAGCCAGATCTCCGCCTCTTCCCCCTCCGCCTCTTGCTCCAGCCTCCGGAGCAGCCTCCGTCCCAGCCCCAGACGGCGGTACCCCGGCAGCACGCAGAGGTTGCACACCATGGCGGCGTCAGGCCGGTGGGCGCGATCGAACGGGACGGGGCAAGCCTCCCGGGCCAGCTCGGCAACCCCAACAAGCGTTGCGGCGGCCGGCGCTGTCCCCTTCCCGGGGGGCGGAAGGAGCTCCGCCACGAACAGGGGCCGCCCCTCGCCGGGGCCCGCGCCCGCGCCAGCGTCTCGGTTGGGGACCCGGCCGGATCCCCTTTCCTCCCTGACCTCCCTCAATCCCTCCCGGTAGCTTTCCATCACTAACCTCTTCGCCATGCCCCCGTAGACCGTCCAGCGAGCGACGGAGCGGTCGATCCTTCGCCTGGCCGCCGCCAGCGCCGCCGCCTCCTCCTCCGCGGATCCTCCGGGGGCCGCTCCGTCCTGGACCGGGGGGACGAAGCAGTCCGCCACCAGCGCGGAGAGGGCGTCGATCTCGGCGGGGAGGGCCCGGCGGATCCGGATCTGGGGAGGTTCCTCCCCGGGCGGGCCTGCGGGCCCGGATATAGGGGTCGCCGCCTCGGCGGCGGCGCAGCGGGAGGAGGAGGACGCCGGCCGCGGGCGGCGGAGGCCGCGCCCAGGTTCGCTGGCGGCGAAGGAGGCCGCCTGGTCGGGCAGGAGGACGAGGAGCGCCAGCGCCAGGGCGGCCGGAGCTGCCGGCCTGGGCGGCATGGAGCGATGGAGGTCCGGCCGGCCCTGGGTCTGGGTTTGAGGTGTCAGAAGCAGGGCGTACCAGAGTAATGATGTTATATTATATTATTAATGCTAGCTACGAGCGTAGTGTATATTATACATACTAGCTATTATGCATACTCGTACATCATACATCACTCAGTATGTGTGAGGTATACATCATGTATGTTTATGTCGTGTGATGCGTGATGTGAGATGTGTGCGGCCGACGATCGAGGAGGCGAGGAGGGATGGAAAAACGGAGGGCTTGCTCGAAGCGTTCCCACCGTTACAAACATAATACTAGCCATGTGTACGTAAGTACTTATGCTAGGAGTAATACTAGCGACTGAGTATTTTACCAGCTAGTACCTAGCGCCCGCGTGGTGAAACCGGTCCCACTCTTTTCTTTTTCGACCCATAAGTCAAACTTTGCCCCCTTACAAATCTAATCTCTGGACATTCTCCAGCGATGGGCCCGGTACAGATCGAATCTTCTCCCCAGAGGAGGGGGGGCATTTCTGGGGCGTTGGGGGCGTGAAATTTGCTTTAAGGGCGGTGGGAGGGGCGGGCAAACGTTGGGTCCTTCTTGGCTAGCTGAGGCTCTAGCTATACGGAATTGGTCGGAATTCCCCTACACCCATCCATCCCGCTGCGAACGCCGGCCAAAGCTTCTGATCTACGCCCGCAAGAACTCGAAAGCCTCGACCTGTGGTCTTGCTTCGATTCTTCCCGCATGCTTAAGGCAGATGGATATGCTGAGCCCAGTCATCCCATACCTAAGCCCTTTTTCTCTTGAAATTTACGTGTAGATGACGAAGGGGGGAAATCGAGCACAGAAGATCTATAATATAAAGGATAGTACAGCTAAATCTAGCATGCATACGGGGGCATCTATGCAGTCCGTAAATCGGGCAAAAAAGGAGTGTCACGGTTCTGGTTATTGCCTTTAATGTTGGTGTATGTGCATCCAAACGCAGCCCTGGCCTATCGGTATGCCCTGGGCTTGGTTTCCCACAGGCTCTTGTTGAGCTGAGGCTGACGGTACAGGTAGAAACTATCCCCCATATCCCCGTCCTCCTCGTCGCCAACGCCGCTCCCCAGGGTGCTGGTGCTCCGTCCAGCCGAGGCGATTCCTGCCTCGGCCCGGCGCCGGCGCCGGCGCCGGCCACGCTCCTCGGCGGTACCTCCATTCCCGTCCTTGGCGGGGGATTGGGGAGGCGCGCCTGCCACATCCTCCTCCTCCTCGTCGACGCGGGACGTTCTCCCTCTCGCCTCCCTTTCGGCCCTCTTCCTCTCGGCCTTCTGCTCCTTGTACTCCCTGTACCTCTGCAGCCTGGCCGCCTTCCTGGCATTATCCTCGTCCACGAACCGCGCGTCCGTCAGGGCCAGCGAGCTGCTGGGCTTAACGAAGGACTGTGCGATGTTTCGGTCCACCAGGTACGTGATCAGCGTCATCAGGACGAAGAAGGATGGGGCCTGCAGGCCCGCCCCCCCCTTCAGACCGAGGTTGATGGCGAACACAGCGATGGAGATGTACACGATGACGAACGTGGTGCGGTTCAGGTAGTACATGAGCTTTCCCCCGCCCTCGTACGGTTGGCTGTACACCAGCAGCGCCTGGTGGGTGTACACCTTGGTTGCGATATAGAAGTACGCGGAACATACTCCTACCACGATGGGAACGGAGACAGCGTACACGGACGCGATAAGGAAGGCGAAAATAAACTGCGGCACGACGTGGCCCCACTGGAAGGATCCAGGCTTCTCCAGTTTGTCCAGGTAGCGCCTGCTCTTGGCCTCAACCTTGATGAACTTGTGCATGAGGAAGTAGCGGATCATCTGAGGCATCTGGGCCAGCTCCCAGAGACACTCCGTTCCGGTGGCGACAATCATGTTGTTCAGGAAGAACTGGCTCGACAACGAAAGCCCGCCGGCCAGTGTCTCAATTGCGACCGTGGGGTTGGTCCGAAGCTCGGTGAAGGTCTCGAAGATCTGATTCTTCACGATGATGATAGCGAGGTTGGCCACTCGGTAGCCAAAATGCCACCTGAACACGAACCTATCCGTCTCACTCTTGGTCTTGAAGCGGATATATATGGTACCGATCATCCGCAAAACGATGGGAAGGAAGAACATGAGTAGCTCAAGGAGGACGACCGGAAGGTATCCCTGTATCAGTCCATACCAAAAGGTGCCCTCCCTGGGGATCATCCAAGCCGGGAAAACGCCACCCAGCCGGTCGAGGTTGGAGAAGGACGTAATCGCCGTCACCACCACTGACCAAAAGAGAGTGCCGGTGAAAAGGAGCGCATCGCACTGCATTTTCTTCACTCGTATGGTGTCGGCCTCGACCGTCGCGTTGTTCCACGCAACGTCGCGGGGATCCGGAGCTGAAATCGTTTCCATTGAGTTGGTGATTCCGGTAAGGTTGCACTGCAGGGCACTCTGCTTGGCCGTCAGCGATTTGAATTCCACAAAGCCAGTCTGGCAAGTGAGCTCCGAGGATTTCACGCCAGTTGCGAACTTAATACCATGAGCTATAGTCGACTTGAATAGGCGGCCACCTCCGTCCTTGTCCTCGAGCTTCTGCTTCTGCTCTACGATACGGAGATGCTCCTTCTCAATTTCCCTGTTCAGCCTCTTGATCTCGGACAGGTAGTACGGGAGGGCCTTGACCATTCTCTTGCCGCAGCACCACTTCCCCCTCCATTTCCGCTTGTCAACACGAATCTTTGGTTCCTGTGGCTTCTTGGGCGGATCGTTCCCGAAGCATCCACAGCAGAGGTAGTCGCACGTTCCGGTGTCCTCCTCGGACGGCGGATTCTCGGTGCCGCGCCAATAGGCCTGCTTCTCGTGAAACTGCTGTGCGTAAAAGTCCTCGTACTTGACAATGTAGGATTGCCTGACCTTGATGAGCTTGGTAAGGATCGAGCAGTTCAGCAGGACCTCGGCGCGCTTGACCTGGTTGGGGAAGACGGCATCGAAGAATTCGTAGAGCTCGCGATCCCTGCGGTGCGACTCGGGTATGTGCTCGACAATGACGGAGTTCCTATACTGCTCAAGGTGAAGCTGCACGTCGTCCTTCTGCGCGATCAGGTCCGTCCCGCCCAGTCCCAGGCGCCTCCTCATGACCTCGATGCTGGTGGGATCCTCCTCGACCTCGACATCGCCGTTGGCGAGGAAGTTGTACCGAAGCGTGATGAAGGTCTCCCACTCCATCCACTGCCTCCTGAGGATCCAGGCGAAGAAGGCGAAGCCAAAGAACCAGCATACCCACAGCCTGGGAGAGCGCGGCTCGAGGCTGTTCATGGTGACGGAGAAGTAGCCATCGACGAGAGTTGGCTCGACCCCTTCCTCCGTCGAGATGCCGTCCCAAGGGTTGGTGCGATAGACGGGGAAGAGGAAGAAGCAGCCCATAAGGAACGGGTAGAAGGTGACATCGAAGCCGAAGCGGAGGAAGCGGATCATGACGAAGGTGTCGAGTCCGGTGCAGCGGAGGAGCTCCTGGTCGGACACGGTCAGGGAGCGCTTCTTGGCGAACCCGAACGACTTGAGGTGGCGGTTGACGTGCTTGGAGACGTAGGGGGCGGTCCTCCAGGACGTTACCGCCGCCGATTCTCGATTCATCCCCCCCCCTCCCCCGATCGCACCAGCCGTGCGGAGGGTGGTCGTGATGGCAGAGGAGAGGGCGCCGGTGAGCGCCCGCACGCTGTCCCCCCCCCGCTCGAGGCCAGGGCGGAGGCGGCCACGAGTCGGGGCGGGATCGTACTTCGACGAGCCCTCCCCCGTCGCCGCCTCTGCCTCTGGCCCGGCCTCGCCCTCTCCCTCGCCGTCGGGCGGACCTTCCCCCGGTGCCGCCTGGGGGGATGCCCGTCGCCCGTCGGAGCTCCGGGGGGGCACCACCGTCCCCCCTCCGCTCTTCCTGCCCTTGGTATTGACCCTCTGAAAGCCGCTGTACGCAAGGCGGCTCGGGGGGCGAACGACCAGGTCCTCGAGCTCGTCGTGCACCTCCTCCTCGCCCCCGTCGCTGGGGGCGGGGAAGTGCCCCATCCCCATCCCCACCCCCACCCCCACCCCCGCGACGAGTCCCCCGGTTCGCCTCCTCCCCCAGCGCTCGGCGAGCTCGGCCCTCCTATCCCTGTACCTGGCCTCCTCCTCCCGCTCCAGGTCGAGAAGCCTGCGCTCGTACTCGTCGAGCTGCTCGTCGGTCAGGTCCCCCGCGATGGCGTACTCGGAAACCTCGGCGGGGAGGCGCCGCCCGCCGACGAAGGCTACGTCGGGAGTGAGCATGAGGGACGAGTCGGTCGGGACGAGGACCGGGAGGCCGTCGGCGTCGGGGGGGGAAGGGGCCTCCCAGCCCCCCCCGACAGCCGCCTCCTCCAAGTCGATGTAGGTCTGGCCCTCCCGAAAGTTGACCCTCCGCCGGGGGGCGGAGGAGGACGGGGAGGCACCCCCCCCCGGGCTCTCCGCCTCCGCCCCGACCGCCACCGCCACCGCGACCTCAGCCTGCGCCCCCGCGGCCGCCTCCACATCCACATTGTCGGCCTCCTCGTCTCCCGGGCCCTTCTCCCATGACGGCAGGCGGACGGGGAAGGATCCCCTGGCGATGCCGGCGAGGCCCGACCTCGCCTGCGATGCTATGAGCCTCTGCCTCCTACGCTCCCGGATGACGTCCCTGGCGTGGACCATCTCGCTGTACTCGGAGTAGGCGGGATCAGCGCTGAGGAAGAGCCACTCCAGGTAGCGGGACTGGATGAGGGGCGGCGGGGTCCGGGTGGGCTTGAAGTACCTCCTCCGGTCGAAGACGGCCGCCACCGACGGCTTCCGCCGGCAGAACTCGAAGAGGCCGAGGAAGACGAGCGAAGTGAGAAGGGTGAAGAGGAGGGTGACCCGAATCTCCTGCCAGCTCGAAACGTCCCGCTCCAGCTGCTCGACCAGGCGCCGGGGCAGGCCGAGACCGAGATCAGCGCCGAGGTCAGCGCCGACGTGCGGGGGCAGGCTGCCGCCGTCCGCCATGGTGGGAGGCATGTCTCGTGCAATCGTGAAATATCAATGATACTCCTTCGTGTAGTACTACTGGACTACTTGCTATGCATAGTACTTCCTGGTCGTGCGTCTCAACTACATTTAAATGGGTGGGGGGTTAAGTCGGTCGCGGCGGCGAGGTTGGCGCGCCGTAGAAGGCTACGGGCGTCCAGGTACAACATCAGGCGGATACCCAGACCCTCATCTTGCGGGGGGGGCCGTGGGTCCCGCAGAAATGTATCCACGATTCGAGCTTGGCGCACATCCCCTCGGGTGTTTTGGGGGCACGGTTGGCACA